>Ga0299906_10001433_pt1 | contig 20573 bp, 19 predicted proteins | sample RVTome_14_FD_200259 | JGI IMG/M metagenome (GOLD analysis project Ga0299906, IMG submission 200259) | Soil microbial communities from uranium-contaminated site in the Upper Colorado River Basin, Wyoming, United States - RVT145D125 (version 2) ...
GTGGTGTGCTTCTGCGGCGCGAGCAGCGCGCCGTCGCCGCCCCGCACGTCGGATGGCGGCAGCCACTCCCCGCCCAGGTGCGGGATCAGCGCGCCGTTGGCGATCGCCGTGCATCCGGTGCGGGGGTTCAGGATGAACAGGTACCCGTGCTCGCGGGAGATGATGGCCACGCCGTGACGGTACCCCGTCCGGGAAGTGCTCGCACCTACCCCTCGACGACTTCGAGCAGGGCGTCCATCTCCCGGCGATAGTCGACCCGCGAAGCCGCGGTGTGCGCCCGTTCGGCGCGCGTTGCCAGCGACCGCGGATCGGAGTGCGCCTCCAGGATGCGCGCGCAGAGCGCGTCCAGGTCCCCGGGTGCGTGGAAGAGCAGCTCGTCGCCGGGGAACGCCTCGAGCAGCGGTGCGGTCTCGCCGGCGGCGACCGGCAGGCCGAGCCGGCACCACTCCAGGATCTTGGCCGACAGGCTGTAGCGCATCAGCGGGTCGTCGCGTCCGGGCTGCACGCCCAGCCACGCGGTCGCCACGATGTCTGGGATGCGCTCCAGCGGAACCGGCTCGTCGAAGGCGACAAGGTCGGCGACGCCGAGCTGCTCGACCAGGCGCTGCAACGCCGGTAGCTCGCCGCCGACGTTCTTGCTGACGATGCGCAGGCGCAGGCCGGGCACCTGATCGTGCAGTCGCGCGAGCGCGCGCACGGCCACGTCGACGCCGTAGTGGGCGGCGATGGTTCCCGTGTACAGCATCGTCCGGTCGGCAGGGTCGCGCGCGGCCGCCGAGGGCGGCAGGTCGAACAGGCGCGGGTCGGGCGCGTTCTGCACGATCGAGATCTTGGACGCGGGGACGCTGCGCTCGTACAGGCGCGCCATCGACGGATGCACGGTCACGACATGGCTCGCGAAGCGCGCGGAGACGCGTTCCTCGGCGAGCAGCAGCCGCATCAGCCCATGCTCGGCCGGCATCGAGTACTTGGCTTGGAAGAACTCCGGCAGCGGATCGCGCATGTCCAGCAGCACCCGCGCGCCCAGCAGCCGCGGCACCAGCGCTGCGAAGACCAGGAAGTTGGGGACGCCGACGACATAGACGGTGCGGTAGCGGCGGCGCAGGTGCGCGGCGGTGACGGCGAGCAGCGCCATCAGCGTGAACCAGACGTACTCGAGGACGTACCGGAGCTTCGAGCCGCGCCGGCGGCGCGCCGGGAGCCGGGTCAGGTTCACGCCACCGACCCGCTGGCGGCGGGCCTCGCCGGCGTCGCGCGCGCAGATCACGTCGACCTCCCAGCCGGCGGCGGCGAGCGCGGCGCCGAGCCGGCGCGGCCTCGTGTCACGCACGTAGTAGGAGTGCACCACGATCAGGACGCGGCGCGGACGGGACATCCTTAGGCGGTGCGCTCGCCGATGAACGCCGCGAGGCGTTCGAGGCCATCGCGCACCCGGCTCGCCGGCACCGGCGCGAGCGCGGCGTTCGCGCGCGCCTGCCAGTCGGCGACGGCGGCGCGCGCGCGCGCGACCGACCCGTTGCCGCGCAGGATCCGCAACGCCTCGTCGATGTCAGCCCCGGCGAGCGCTGCTCGCAGGTCGTCGCCGCCGTCGATGGCTCCGGCCAGGGTCTCGAGCGCCGGCAAGGTCAGCACGCCCTCGCGCAGGTCGGTGCCCGGCGCCTTGCCCGACTCGGCCTCCTGGCCGACGACGTCGAGGATGTCGTCCGAGAGCTGGAACGCCATCCCGAGCGCACGCCCGTACGCCGTGACGGCGTCGACCACCTCGGCGGGGGCGCCTGCGAGCCAGGCGCCGAGATGGCACGAGGTCGCGATCAGCGAGGCGGTCTTGCGTCCGATCACATCGAGATAGTCGGCGGGCTTCACGTCGACACGACCGGCCAGCTCGCCCTCGATCAGCTGGCCCTCGCACAGCTCGGCGATCGTGTCGGCCAGACGGCGTGAGACGTAGGCGCCCAGGTCCGCCGCCAGGCCGGAGGCGCGCGCGAACAGGAAGTCGCCGGTCAGCACGGCCACCGAGTTGCCGTAGCGCGCGTTGACGGTCTCCACGCCCCGGCGGATGGCCGTCTCGTCGATCACGTCGTCGTGGTACAGCGTCGCGAGGTGGGTCAGCTCGATCGCCGCGGCGCACGGGATCAGGGCCTCGTCCGGCGGCTCGCGCAAGCCGCCGGCCAGCAGCACGAGCATGGGCCGGAACCGCTTGCCTCCTGCCGCGAGCAGATGGCTCGCAGCCTCGGCGACCAGGGGCCGGTCTGAGACGACGTTGTCCCGCAGCACGGCTTCGACGCGCTCGAGATCCGCGCGGATGTCGAGTTCCAGAACGGCGAGAGGATCGGTGGTCGAGCCCACGTCGGTGAGCCTACCCGGTGAAGATCGCGGCCTGCCGGGCGATGTCCATCAAGCCCTGCGGCCAGACCCCGAGCGCGATCGTCGCTGCGGCGGTGATGGCGAGCCCGACCGTGGACGGCGGCGAAACGCCGATCGGCGCGACCTCGCCGCCGGGATCCTGCAACCACATCAGCACGATCAGGCGCAGGTAGAAGAACGCCGCGATCACGCTCGCGAGGACGCCGGCGACCACCAGGCCGGTCTCACCGGCCTCGATCGCGGCCTGGAACACGTAGAACTTGCCCATGAAACCAGCCGTGGGCGGGATGCCGGCCAGCGAGAGCAGGAACAGCGTCATCACACCGGCGAACACCGGGTAGCGCTGCCCGATGCCCACCCACGAGTTCATGTCCAGCCGTTCGGTGCCGTCGGCGCCCGAGGCCATGACCGCGGCGAAGGCGCCGAGGGTCATCAGCGCGTACACGAGCAGATAGAACAGTGTCCCGGCCGTCCCGTCGGTGTTCGCGGCGACCAAGCCGACCAGGATGAACCCGGCGTGCGCGATCGAGGAATACGCAAGCATCCGTTTGACGTCGGACTGCGCGATCGCGAGCAGCGACCCGAGGACCATGGTCACCAGGGCCAGGCCCCACATCGCCGGCCGCCAGTCCCACTGCAGCGCGCCGAAGGAGACCAGGAACACGCGCAGCAGCGCGGCGAACGCGGCCGCCTTGGTGGCGGCGGCCATGAAGCCGGTCACGCTGGTGGGCGCACCCTGGTAGACATCAGGCGTCCACATGTGGAACGGGACCGCCGCGATCTTGAACGCGAAGCCGACGCCGAGCAACGCGGCGGCCAACATGATCAGCCGCTCGTCGGTGGACGGGTCGGTCGCCAGGGCCGCGATCCGAGCGATGTTCGTGGTCCCGGTGGCGCCGTAGACCAGGGCAATGCCGTACAGCAGGATCGCGCTCGAGAAGGCTCCCAGGAGGAAGTACTTCATCGAGCCTTCCTGCGATCCCGCGTCCTTGCGCGCCAGGCCGACCAGGATGTACAGCGCCAGCGAGAGGACCTCCAGCGCGACGAAGGTCATGATCAGATCGTTGGCCGACGCGAGCAGCGACATCCCCGCCGTCGCGTACAGCACCAGGGAGTAGTACTCGGCGCGATGGATCCGCCGCGCCTCCAGGTAGTCGTACGAGATCACCGTCACGATCGCGGCGGAGATCAGCAGGATCGCGTTCGTGAACAGCGAGACGCCGTCGATGGCGATCATGTCCTGCATGCCCACGATGCGCTCACCGGCCATGTCGAAGCTCAGGTAGGCGGCGCCGCCGATCGTCGCGAGCGACACGACCACGAATCGGATCCGCGGCATCGAGCGTCGGATCGCGGCCATGATCAGGGTCAGGGTCGCGCCGCCGGCCAGGACAAGCACCGGCCCGATCGCGCGCCACGCGATCTCGGGGGAGCCCTCGATCGGCACTACTCGCCTCCTCCCACGGCCGTCGCGCCGTCCGCACCGGCCTCCTGGACCAGACGCACGACGCGCTCGACGCTTGGCTCCATCCGGTCGAGCAGCGGTCGCGGCCACACGCCGATCACCACGATCGCCGCGATCACCGGCGCGAGCAGCACGACCTCGCGCGCGCTCAGGTCGGGCATGCGGCGGTTCTCCTCGATCTCGATCGGCCCGTGCATCACGCGCTGGTAGGCCCAGAGCATGTAGACCGCAGCGAGGATCACGCCGACCGTGGCGAGGATGGCCCAGACGCGCTGCTCGGCGAACGTGCCGACCAGGATCAGGAACTCACCGACGAACCCGTTGAGGCCCGGCAGCCCGATCGAGGACAGCGCGACCACCAGGAACACCCCGGCGAGCACGGGAACGGTCGCGGCGATCCCCCCGTAGTCCGAGATCATCCGCGAATGGCGGCGCTCGTAGAGCATCCCGACCAGCAGGAACAGCGCGCCGGTGGACAGGCCGTGGTTGATCATCTGCAGCGTCGCCCCCTGCGCCGCGGTGACCGTGAACGCGAAGATACCGAGCACGATGAACCCGAGGTGCGACACGCTCGAGTACGCGACCAGGCGCTTCAGGTCGCGCTGCATCATCGCGACCAGCGCGCCGTAGATGATCCCGATGATCGCCAGCCCGGCGATCCAGGGCGCGAAGAACTTCGCGGCCTCGGGGAACAGCGACACCGCGTAGCGCAGGAACCCGTACGCGCCCAGCTTCAGCAGGACCCCGGCCAGGATCACGCTGCCGGCCGTGGGCGCCTCGGTGTGCGCGTCCGGGAGCCAGGTGTGGAACGGGAACAGCGGGATCTTTATCGCGAACGCGGCGAAGAAGGCCCCGAACAGCCAGCGCTCGCTGCCGGTGCCGAAGCTCAGCTCGGACAGCCGCGCGAGGTCGAAGGTCAGCTCGCCGAGCTGCGCCTGGGCGCTGAAGGCCAGGAACAGGATGCCGGCGAACATCAGCACCCCGCCCAGCAGCGTGAACAGGAAGAACTTGACCGCGGCGTAGATGCGGCGCTCGTAGCCCCAGTACCCGATCAGGAAGTACATCGGGACGAGCATCGATTCCCAGAACACGTAGAACAGCAGCAGGTCGGTGGCCAGGAACACGCCCAGGATCGCGGTCTCCAGCACGAGCAGCGAGCCCATGAACATCTTCGGGTTCTTCTCGACCTTCCAGGAGGCCAGGATGCTGATCGGGAACAGGAAGGTGGTCAGCAGCACCAGGAACAGGCTGATGCCGTCCACGCCGAGTGCGTAGCGCGCGCCGAACGCTTCGATCCACGATGCGCTCTCGGTGAGCTGGAACCCGGCCTCACCGGTCGCGAAGTTCGCCAGGATCCCGACCGAGAACGCGAACGCCACGATCGAGGTGGCGAGCGCGGCTCCGCGGATGGCGTCGTGCGCGCGCCGGGGGATGAACGCGATGATCACCGTCCCGGCCAGCGGGGTCCAGATGGTCCAGGAGAGCCAGTCCATCTACGCGTATGTCCTCCCGAGCAGCAGCCCGATCAGGATCACGGTTCCGCCGACGATCGCCAAGGCGTAGGACCGCACGAAGCCGGTCTGGACCTTGCGTCCGATGCCGGCAAGGCGCGCGGTCAGCACGCCGATGTTGTTGACCGCGCCGTCGATGATCTTGAGGTCCACGACGTAGGCGAGCGTCGTCGCACCGACCTTGCCCAGGCCGGTGAAGACGAACTGGTACACGTCGTCGACGTAGAGCTTGTTGCGCACGGTCTGCCAGACCATGCTCGGGCGCTCGCGGCGCGCCTGCCAGTCGAACCGCCGCCCCCCGTACATGAACAGCGCGAGCAGCGCGCCCCCCAGCCCCGCGACGGTCGCCATCGTCGAGAGCGCGCCCGCGGACAAGCCACCCTCGCGGTGCGGGAACCCGGTGAGGATGTCGTGCTGCTCCGCGCCCTCGGTGCCTCCAACCGATGAACCAACTTCCACGTGCCAGATCTCACTACTCGTGGCGGGGGCGATGAAGGTCTGGAAGCGACCCGCCTCGGGCGAGGCGCCCAGAAATCCCATCCCCAGCGATCCGACCGCGAGCAACACCAGCGGGAAGACCATCGACGGCGGCGACTCGTGCGGATGGATCCCTTCGGAAACGCGGCTCGGACCGAAGAAGGTCAAGTACACCAGCCTGGTCATGTAGAACCCGGTCAGCACCGTCGCCACCAGCGCGAGGATCCAGATCGCGTTCTCGCCGGCGCCGTAGGCAGCCTCGAGGATGTGGTCCTTCGAGAAGAAGCCACTGGTGAAGGGGAACCCGATGATCGCAAGCCACCCGGCGACGAAGGTCACCATGGTCCAGGGGATCTTGCGCCACAGCCCGCCCATCTGCGTGATGTCCGTCCGGTTCCCGAGTGCGTGCATCACGCTCCCGGCGCCGAGGAACAGCAGCGCCTTGAAGAACGCGTGCGTCGTCAGGTGGAAGACGCCCGTCGCGTACGCGCCGACCCCGACCGCCACGAACATGAAGCCGAGCTGTGACACCGTCGAGTACGCCAGCACCTTCTTGATGTCGTCCTGAGCGACCGCGATCAGCCCCGCGAGCAGGGCGGTCGCCACCCCGATCCAGGCAACCACGTCCCCGGCCGCGGGCGCGATGTCGAAAAGCGCCGCGCTGCGGGCGACCATATACACGCCGGCGGTCACCATGGTCGCCGCGTGGATGAGCGCGCTGACCGGCGTCGGGCCGGCCATCGCGTCGGGCAGCCAGACGTAGAGCGGGATCTGCGCGCTCTTGCCCACCGCGCCGCCAAACAACAGCAGCGCGATCGCCGTCGCCGTCGCGGTCCCGATCGCTCCGCCGGCCCCGCCGAAAACCGCGGCGTAGTCGAGCGAGCCCACCGTCGCGACGATGAGGAAGATCCCGATCAGGAACGAGAGATCGCCCACCCGGTTGACGACGAACGCCTTCTTGGCGGCGGTGGCGTTCTCGCGCTGCTCGAACCAATGGCCGATCAGCAGGTACGAGCACAGCCCCACCAGTTCCCATCCCACGAACAGCACCAGGAAGTTGTCCGCCATCACCAGGACCAGCATCGAGAAGGCGAACAGGTTGAGATAGCTGAAGTAGCGCGGCTCACGGATGTCGCCTCGCATGTAGCCGACCGAGTACAGGTGGATGGCCGCGCCGACGCCGGTGACGATCAGCAGCATCACCACGGTGAGCTGATCGATCAGGTAGGACACCGAGACTTCGAGTGACCCCGCCGCGATCCACGAGTACAGGGTCTCGGTGAAGCTGCGCTCGTCGGCCGGCAGGTCGATCATCTGGAAGAACGCGATCGCGCTGACCACGAACGCGCCGATCATCATCGTTGTCGCGACCGGACCCGACGCGCGGCCCATCCGCTTGCCGAAGAACGTGATCATGACAAAGCCGAGCAGCGGGAACGCAGGGATCAGCCACGCGAACTCCACGATGGGAGCGGCCGTTGTCTGCGCGAGCGCTACCACTTCAGCAACCTCGCGTCGTCCACCGAGGCCGTCTGCCGGCGACGGAAGATCGAGACGATGATCGCCAGGCCGACCACGACCTCGGCGGCCGCGACCACGATCACGAAGAAGGCGAGCACCTGGCCGTTCAGGTCGCCGTGCATCTTCGAGAAGGTCACGAGCGTCAGGTTCACCGCGTTGAGCATCAACTCGATGGACATGAACACCACGATCACGTTCCGCCGGATCAGCACACCGAGCGAGCCGAGGATGAACAGCATCCCGGCGAGCGCGAGGTACTGCGCCGGCGCGATCACGCGTTCTCCTCCGAGACGTCGGCGGTCTCCTGGGCGACTGCATCGCGCGACGCTCGCCGCTTGCCGATCACCGTCGCCCCGATCGTGGCGACGATCAGCAGCAGCGCCGTCACCTCGAACGGCCACACGTACCTCGAGAACAACAGCCGGCCGATCCCTTCGGTGTTCCCCGCCCGGTTGGCCTGCTCGAGACCGGCGAACGGCGTCTGGTCGAACGCGGTCCGCAGCGTGAAGACCACGATCGCGGCCAGGACACCGGCCAACGCGAACGCAGCGACCCGCTGGCCCTTGATCGTCTCGAGCAGCGATTCCTGCCGGTCCACGCCGAGAAGCATGATCACGAACAGGAACAGCACCATGATCGCGCCGGCGTAGACGATCACCTGCACCGCCGCCAGGAACGGCGCGTCGAGCAGGATGTAGAAGACGGCCAGGGTGAAGAAGTTCACGACCAGTGCCAGCGCGCTGTGGACGGCGTTGGTCGAGAACAGCATCAGCAGCGCGCTGGCGAGGGCGAGGACCGCCGTCGGCCAGAACACGTACTGCTCCACCTGTCCCCCCTCCCCGCCCTAGTGCTCTTCCAGCCGTGCCTTGTGCCCGGCCGCCTCGCCCGCCGAGGTCAACGGCGGGGTCGTCTGCGACCCGCCGTAGTAGTTGATGCCGCGCGCGCGCACCTGCTCATCGGTGTGCGGCGCCGGCGTCGCCCCCTCCGGCAGGGACGCGAGCAGCATCTCCTTGGTGAACACCAGCGCCTCGCGCGACGGGCCCGACAGCTCGTACTCGGTGGACATGGTCAGCGCGCGCGTCGGGCACGCCTCGATACAGAGCCCGCAGAAGATACAGCGCGCGTAGCTGATCTGGTAATCGACGGCGTAGCGCTCGCCGGGCGAGAAGCGCGCCTCCGGCGTGTTGTCGGCGCCGAGCACGAAGATCGCGTCGGCGGGACATGCCCAGGCGCACAGCTCGCAGCCGATGCACTTCTCGAGCCCGTCCTCGTAGCGGTTGAGGTAGTGGCGGCCGTGGTAACGCGGCGAGGTCGGCTTGGGGTGCTCGGGATACTGATAGGTCACCGGCTTGCGCAGCATGTGCCGGGCCGTGACGCTGAGGCCCTTGAGGATCTCAAGCAGAGCCACGGATCCTCCCCCTGATCTTCAGTGGATCGAGCGAGCCCACGGTGGGCTTGATCAGCATCGTCGCCCACGCGAGGAACGCGAACGCGAACACCAAGCCGGCGATCCCTGCGAGCCATGCGCGATCGATCTCCTGCGGCAGCACCACCATCAAAGCGGTGATCGCGACCCAGCCGAACGTGGCCGGGATCAGGATCTTCCAGCCGAAGCGCATCAGCTTGTCGTAGCGGAAGCGCGGCATGGTCGCGCGCACCCACATGAACAGGAAGATCATCGCCCCGAGCTTGGCCATGAACCACACGATCGGCCACAGCCAGGTCGCGAAGGGCAGGATCGGTCCGCGCCAGCCCCCCAGGAACAAGGTGACCGCGATCGCCGAGGTGGTGATCACGTGCAGGTACTCGGCCAGGAAGAACATCGCGAACTTGATCCCCGAGTACTCGGTGTGGAACCCCGCGACCAGCTCGGTCTCGGCCTCGGGGAGATCGAACGGCGCGCGGTTCGTCTCCGCCAGCCCCGCGATCATGAACATCAGGAACGCCGGCAGCTGCGCGAACACGAACCAGCGCGGGATCACGACGCCGTAGAAGCCGGCTTGGGCATCGACGATCTCGCGCGTGGACAGCGAGCCGGCGAACATGACCACGGCGACCACCGCCAGGCCGAGCCCGATCTCGTAGGAGATCATCTGCGCGCTCGATCTGATGCCGCCGAGCAGCGGATACACCGATCCCGAGGACCAGCCGGCCAGCACCACCCCGTACACCATCAGGCTGCCCATCGCGAGGAAGAACAGGACGCCGATGTTCAGGTCGGCGAGCTGCAGCCGCACGAGCCGGTCGCCCAGGTGGATGTCGGCACCGAACGGGACCACCGCGAACGACAGGAACGCCGGGATCAGCGACGCGATCGGCGCGGCCAGGTAGGTGCCTCGATCCGCAGCGGTCGGTCGGATGTCCTCCTTGAAGAACAGCTTCACGCCGTCTGCCAGTGCTTGGAGCATGCCGAAAGGACCGACGCGGTTGGGTCCGATCCGTTGCTGCATCATGGCGACCACCCGGCGCTCGGCCCAGATCGTGAACATCACGCTGACCAGCAGGAAGCCGAAGATCACCACGACCTTGATCGCGACGATGCCGATCCCGAGGCCGTCGAGCCGCTCCATCAGCCCTCGACCCCCAGCACCAGGGGATCGCCGCTCGGGTCGATGCTCACGCCGACCACGCTCGCGCCGCCGAACAGGCCGCGCGCGTCGATCCAGTCGATCCCGGCGGGCACCGCCACGACGCCCTCCGCAAGCCCTGGGTTGACCCGGGCGCGCGCGCGCACCTCACCGGATGCCGAGGCGACCCGAACCACGGTCCCGTCGCCGATGTCGCGGCTGCGTGCCAGCCCCGGCGAGACCTCGATAACCGGCCCGCGGGCGGCGGCGCGCAACTGCTCGGCTCCGGTCATCATCGCGCCGTCGTCGAGCAGCTTGGTCACGCGGATGGCCAGCACGTCGCCGCGCGCGGCCGCGGCCGGGCGCGGCGCTCCCACCGCGCGCGCGGGCTCGGCCGCGCGCGCGAACGCCAGCATCTCGCGTCGCACCGCCTCGGGCGTCGCGGGGAACGGACGCTCCAACGCCAGCGCGAGACCCTGCAGCACCTCGAGGTCGGTCTGCGCGATCCCGGCCGGCGGCATCGCCGCGCGCACCGGACGCGCGACCCCGTCCCAGCCGGTCAGCGTCCCCGACCGCTCGTAGGCGGGCAGCGCCGGCAGGATCACGTGCGCGCGGCGCACGCTCTCGGTCATCAGCATGTCGACCGCGACCACGAACGGGGCGTCGTCCAGCGCCCGGCGCGCCCGGTCGGCGTCTGGATGATCCGCGACCGGGTCGGCGCCGAACAGGTACAGCGTGCCGGTCGAGCGCGCGCCCTGCAGGATCGCGGCGGCGTCGCGCCCCGGCGTCGCCGGAACCTCGGCGCCCCAGATCTCCGAGGTGGCCGCCCGGTCTCCGGAGTCCGCGACGCGGCGACCGGCGGGCAGCAGGTCGGGATGCAACCCCGCCCACACCGCACCGCGCGCGCCGGCCTTGCGGGGCACCCAACCGAACCTCCCCCCCGTCGCAACCATGGCGTTCCAGGCGAGGCTCTGCGCGCCGGGGACCGTCGCGAGCTGCTCGCCGGCAAGCAGGACGGCGTGGTCACCGGCCTCGGTCAGCGTCGCCGCAAGCGCGCGCACCCGCTCGAGGTCTGCGCCGGCGGATGCGACCACGTCGTTCGCCGCCGCGTCGCCGGCGGCGGCGCGCGTCATCGGGTCCAGGCCGGTCTGCGCGCGCTCCTCCAATGCCGACACCAGCGCGAGCAGCAGGCCCGCCTCCCCGCCGGGCGCGCAGGCGATCCACTCGGCGCCCGAGCGTGACAACGCCGAGCGCCGGGGCCCGATCTCGATCACGCGCAGACCGCGCCGGCGCTGGTTCTTGCGGACCCGGAGGAACACGATCGGCGCGTCCTGCTGCAGATCGGTCCCGGCGACCACGACCACATCCGCGCGATCGATGTCGCCGTAGCCGGCGGTCGCGGTGCGCGGCAGCGCGGCCAGCATGTCGGTTTCCTCGTCGGAGGTCGGCCGTGCGAACGCATCGACGTCGTTGGTCCCGAGCACCGTCCGCGCGAACCGCGACAGCGCGTATGCGTCCTCGTCGAGCAGCTGCCCCGACGCGAGCACCGCGGCGCTGCCGCCGGCGTGCTCGGCGATCGTGGTCAAGGCCTCGGCCCACGAGACGGCCACGAAGGCGTCATCCTTGCGCACCATCGGCTCGGTGATCCGCTCGGGCTTCTGGCTGTAGGCGTAGCCGAACCTGCCCTTGTCGCAGATCCACTCGTCGTTGGCGCCCGCGTCGAGGCGCGCGAGCACGCGCGAGATCTGGCCGCGCCGTTCCTGGACGGCGATCGAGCAGCCGCTCGCGCAGCGGTTGCAGGTGCTCGGCGTGGTGGTCATGTCGAACGGGCGCGCGCGGAAACGGAACGTCGAGGAGGTCAGTGCCCCGACGGGGCAGATCTGGATCACGTTGCCGCTGAACTCGCTCTGGTAGGGCTCGTCCTCGAAGATCGCCACCTGCTCGAGCGCGCCGCGTTCGAACAGCTCGATGAACGGGTCGCCGGAGATCTCGCTCGCGAATCGGGTGCAGCGCGCGCACAGCACGCAACGCTCGCGGTCCAGCTTCACCAGCGGCGAGATCGGCACCGGCTTGGTGAACCGCCGCTTCGGGTCGATGTAGCGCGAGCCGCCGGGGCCGTATGCGAGCGCCTGGTCCTGCAGCGGGCACTCGCCGCCCTTGTCGCACATGGGGCAGTCCAGCGGATGGTTGATCAGCAGCATCTCGAGCACGCCGTCCTGGCCCTCGCGCGCGATGTCTGAGGTGGCTTGGGTCTTGACGACCATGCCGTCGCCCACCGGGGTCGTGCAGGCGGTCAGCGGCTTGAGCTGGCCTTCGATCTCGACCAGGCACTGCCGGCACGCGCCCAGCGGATCGAGCAGCGGGTGGTCGCAGAACCGCGGGACGTAGACGCCGAGCTGCTCGGCGGCGCGGATGATCAACGTGCCCTTCGGCACCGAGATCTCGCGACCGTCGATGGTCAGCGTCACCATCTCAGCGCTCAAACGGGCACCCTCCCTGCTTCATGTGGGCGAGGTACTCGTCGCGGAACAGCTGGATGGTCGAGGTCACCGGCGCGGTCGCGAAGTCGCCGAGGGCGCAGAACGATCGGCCCATGATGTTGCCCTGCACGTCGAGCATGATCTGCAGGTCCTCTTCGCGACCCTCGCCGCGCTCGATGCGATCGAGCGTGTTGACGGTCCAGAACGTCCCTTCTCGACAGGGCGTGCACTTGCCGCAGGACTCGTGCGCGTAGAACCGGACGTAGCGCAGCGCTGCTCGAACCATGCAGGTGCCTTCGGCGAACACGATCATCGCGCCGGTGCCGAGCAGCGATCCGGCCGCCTGCACGCCTTCCCAGTCCATCTCTGTGTCGAGCTTGTCGGGCCCGAAGAACGGCGTGGAGGACGCGCCGCCGGGCGTGAACGCCTTCAACGCCTGCCCGCCCTTGACCCCGCCGGCGAGGCCGTCGATGAGGTCGCGCGCGCTCATCCCGAACGGCACCTCGTAGTTGCCCGGCCGCTCGACGTCGCCCGAGACGGAGAAGATCTTGGTCCCAGGCGACTTCTGGGTGCCGAAGCCTTTGAACCACGCGGGCCCGTTGTTGACGATGTGCGGCACGCACGCGAACGTCTCGACGTTGTTGACGACGGTCGGCTTGGCGTACAGCCCGTGCGTGGCGGGGAACGGCGGGCGCAGCCGCGGCTGCCCGCGCCGCCCTTCGATCGACTCGAGCAGCGCGGTCTCCTCGCCGCAGATGTACGCGCCGGCGCCGCGGTGCAGCGTGAAGTCCAGATCGAAGCCCGATCCCTGGATGTTGCGGCCGAGGAAGCCCTTCTCGTAGGCCTCGCCGATCGCGCGCTCCAGCACGCGCGAGGCGTGCAGGAACTCGCCCCGGCAGTAGATGTAGGCGTTGCCGGAGCCGATCGCGTACGCGCCGATCATCATCCCCTCGAGCAGCTGGTGCGGATCGCGCTCCATCAGCTCCCGGTCCTTGAACGTTCCCGGCTCGCCCTCGTCGGCGTTGCAGACCGTGTAGACCGGCTTGACGTCGCGCGGGATGAAGCTCCACTTGGTCCCGGTCGGGAACCCTGCCCCGCCCCGACCGCGCAGCCCCGAGACCTTGATCGTCTCGATGATCTCGTCGCGCGGCATGCCCAACGACTTGCGGAAGGCCTCGTAACCGCCGGCCTCGATGTAGCCGTCGATGCGGTCCGCGCCCGGCGTGTCGTAGCGCGCGGTCAGCACCTTCGTCTGCTGGACGGTGGCGGTTCCGTTGCTCATCGCGGCGACTCCATGCCCGACAGCAACCGGTGCGAGCCCTCGAAGTCCAGCGGCTTCTCGCCGCGCGCGCCCGCGGGGGGCTCGCGGCCCTCTCGGACCGCCTTCACCATCGCCACGGCGTCGTCGATGGTCATGCGCTCGTAGTTCTCGTAGTTGAGGCTGAACACCGGCGCGCCGTCGCAGGCGCACAGGCACTCGACCTCCTCGATGCTGATCTTGCCGTCGGCGCTGGTGCCGCCCACCTCGCAGCGCAGCTCCTCGGCCAACCGCGCGAGCAGCTCGCTGCCGCCGGCCAGCGCGCACGACGGCTGCGTGCACACGCTGACCAGCCAATCGCCCTGGGGCGTTCGCTTGAACATGGTGTAGAACGTCGCGACGGCGGCGACCTCGGCCGGGGTCAGCTCGACCAGTGCGGCGATCTCGCGGATGGCGCTGTTGGAGACGAAACGCTGCTCGGCCTGCGCGAGATACAGCAGCGACATGACCGCGCTGCGCTTGATCGGATAGCGCGCGAGCACCTTCTGCGCATCGGCCTGGAACCGCTCCGAGAGCGGTCCTGCCTCCGGCAGGTTGCGCCCCATCCGGGGCGTGTCCAACCAGATCCCCTGCGGCTGCGTCATCGATCGACGCCTCCCATCACGGGATCCAGGCTCGCGACCACGGCGACCACGTCGGCGAGCAGGTGGCCGCGCACCATGCCGGGCATCGCCTGGAGGTTGATGAACGAGGGGTCGCGCACGTGCACGCGCCACGGGCGCGTGCCGCCGGACGACACCAGGTGGTACCCCAGCTCGCCGCGCGGCGACTCGATCGGCACGTACACCTCGCCGGCGGGCACCTTGAAGCCCTCGGTGACCAGCTTGAAGTGATGGATCAACGCCTCCATCGACTCGCCCATGATCTTCTGGATGTAGCCGGGCTCGTTGCCCAGACCGTCCGGCCCCAAGCCGAGCTTGGCCGGCCAGGCGATCTTCGGATCCTCGATCATCACCGGGCCGCCGGGGAGGTCGTCGATCACCTGACGGCAGATCCGCAGCGACTCGCGCATCTCCTTCACGCGGACGCGGAACCGCGCGAGGCAGTCGGCCGCGTCGTCGACGGCGACGTCGAAGTCGTAGCGCTCGTAGGGCAGAGTGCTCTCGGTCTTGCGCAGGTCGCGCGGAACCCCCGCCGCGCGCAGCAGCGGCCCGGTCACGCCGAGACCGATCGCGGTCTCGGCGTCGAGGATCCCGATGCCGGCGTTGCGATCGATCCAGGTGGGGTTCTCGGACAGCAGCCCCTCGTACTCGTCGATGCGCTTGGGGAAGGAGTCCAGGAACTCACGGATCTTCTCGATGCTGCCGTCGGGAAGGTCGGTGGACAGCCCACCGGGCCGGACGTACGCGTGGTTCATCCGCAGGCCGGTGATGTGCTCGAAGATGTCCAGGATCATCTCGCGCTCGCGGAAGCCATAGAGCATCATCGACAGTGCACCCAGCTCCATCCCCGATGTCGCGAGCCACACCAGGTGCGACGAGATGCGGTTCAGCTCGGCGAGCAGCACGCGGATCACCTGCGCGCGCTCGGGCGCCGTGATCCCGAGCAGGCGTTCGACGCCCAAGCAGTACGCGATCTCGTTGTGGAACGGGGCCAGGTAGTCCATGCGCGTCACGAAGGTCACGCCCTGCACCCAGTTGCGCACCTCGGTGTTCTTCTCGATCCCGGTGTGCAGGTAGCCCACCACCGACTTCGCGTTGACGATCGTCTCGCCGTCGATCTCGAGCACCAGCCTCAGCACACCGTGGGTCGAGGGATGCTGCGGCCCCATGTTGATCACCAGCGTGTCCTCGCCGGTGCGCGTCGAGACGACGTCCCAGTCCTGACCGCCCACGAAGACCTCGCTCGCGCTCACGAGATCCTCCCCGGATACCCGGTGGTGGTCGTGTCCTGCCCGCGGCGGTCCGGCGGCGGGATGAACTGACCATGCTGATACTGGACGTTGGTGCCGCCCAGGGGGTAATCCTTGCGCTGCGGGTGGCCGTCCCACTCCTCGGGCATGAAGATGCGGCGCAGGTCCGGGTGCCCTTCGAAGCGGATGCCGAAGAAGTCGAACATCTCGCGTTCCTGGCAGTCCGCCGCGGGCCAGACCCCGACCAGGCTCGGGCAGGTCTCGTCACCATCGGGCACGAACACCCGCAGCCGCAGGCGCAGCGGCGCGCTCACCGAAGCCAGGTGCGCGGCGCACAGGAACCGTCGCTCGTCCGGCTCCACGTCCAGGTGATCGACCGCCGACCAATCCGCGAGCAGCGCGAACTCCTCCTCATCGCGCAGCCAGGTCGCGACCTCGACGAGCCCCTCGCGCGCGACCTCGACGGAGACCTCGCCGAAGGCCTCGGCAGGTTCGGATACGCGCTCGGGAAATCGTTCACGAGCGCGTGCGCAGATCTGCTCTAGGCGTTCGTCCATGGCTCTACCTGATCACCAGAGGCGTGTTCTTGATCTTCTCGTGCAGCTTGAGGATCCCGTCCATGAGCATCTCGGGGCGCGGCGGGCATCCGGGGACGTAGATGTCCACGGGCACGATCTGATCCACGCCCTGGATGATCGCGTAGTTGTTGAACATCCCGCCCGAGGTCGCGCAGACCCCCATCGAGATGACCCACTTCGGCTCGGGCATCTGGTCGTAGATCGTGCGCAGGACCGGCCCCATCTTCTGCGAGACGCGTCCCGCAACGATCATCAGGTCGGCCTGGCGGGGGGACGCGCGGAAGACCTCCATCCCGAACCGCGCGATGTCGTGGTGCGACGCCCCGGTCGCCATCATCTCGATCGCGCAGCATGCGAGGCCGAACGTCGCCGGCCACAACGACGACTTGCGCGCCCACTGGACGAAGTTGGTGACGTTGGTCAGCAGGATGCCGCTGGGAAGATGCTCTTCGAGCCCCATCAGGCGACTCGCCCCGCGCGCGCGCGCTGCTCGGCCTCGAGACGCAACCGCCTGCTCACGATCGCGCGCGCGCTCTCGACCTCCTCTTCCCAGTCCAGGCCGCCCATCCGCCACTCGTAGAAGAAGGCCACCCCGATCAACAGCGAGAAGACGCCCATCATCCCGAGGCCCCAGAGGCCCAGCTCACGGAACATCACCGCGAACGGATAGAAGAACACGACCTCGACGTCGAACAGGATGAACAACATCGCGATCAGATAGAACTTCACCGGGAAGCGCTCGCGCGGGAGGCGCTCGGGCGTGATCCCGCACTCGTACGGGGCGAGCTTCGCCGCCGTCGGGTTGCGCGGACCGACCTTGGACGCGATGAAGATCGACCCCGCCGCGAACAGCGCGCCGAGCCCCAGCAGCATCAGGATCCCGAGGAAATCAGACAGCACGACCGCACCCTCCAGGCCCTGGGCGGACCCACGTCGCGCCAACGATAGGAAGGGCGAACGCGCGCACGCAAACCCCGGACGCGTTCACGAATCCACGAGCGCGCGGGGTCACCGGCGAACCACGGTGTTGATGGCCGGTGCTGCTCGCACCAAAGCGTTGATCAACCGATCCGAGGCGTCACCGTCGCGAGGCTCGGTGATGTTCGCCAGGATCTTGAAGGCGAAGCGCATCAGCCACTCTCGCTTCATCCCGTGCTGGGTGAGGAACCGCATCACGGCCCCGTTGCCGATCAGGCGCACGAACGTGCGGCCCAGGATGAAATACCCCTCGTATGCCTCGTGCAGGTGCTGCGGATAGGCGCGAAGCGCGCGCGGGTCCCCGGCCGCGAGCGCCTCGTCGGCGACCTCGGCGGCGATCTCGGCGGTCTCCATCGCGTAGGCGATACCCTCGCCGTTGAAGGGATTGACGGCGCCGGCGGCGTCCCCGATCAGCATCATCCCGGGACGCGCCACGGGCATCCGGTTGAACCCCATCGGCAGCGACCCGCTGCGGATCTTCCCGACCTGGGTCTCGGGGGTCAGCTCCCACTCGGGGGGCAGCCCGGCGACCCAGTCCCACAGCAGCTTGCGGTAATCGACCTTGCCGAAGTGCTTGGAGGTGTTCAGCAGGCCCAGCCCGACGTTCACGGTCCCGTCGGGTACCGGGAAGATCCAGCCGTAGCCCGGCAGCAGGTCGTCGCCCCGCCACAGCTCCAGGTAGCTCTCCAGATAGTCGTCGGCAGCACGGGGGCTGCGGAAATAGGTCCGCACCGCCACGCCCATCGGGTGCCGCTCGAGACGGCGGCCGCCCAGGGAGAGGCCGAAGCGGCTGGCGACGCCGTCCCCGGCGAGCACGACCGGCGCGCGCACATCGGCCCGGTCCCCGTTGGCCGCGACGCGAACTCCGATCACGACTCCGTCGTCGTCGAGCAGCGGGTCGGTGACCTCGGTCTCCTCCCAGATCTCCGCGCCGGCCTTGCGCGCGGTGTCCAGCAGCAGGCGGTCGAACTCGAACCGGGTCTGGACCAGCCCGTAGGACGGCATGTCGCTGACCACCGGCCAGGGCAGCTCGAGGGTCACGCCGCCTCCGATGATCCGCAGGCCGTCCGCGCGCGCCCAGGCGGGGCCGGTGGTGTCGACACCCATCCGCTCGAGGCAGCGCACCGCGCGCGGCGTCAGCCCGTCGCCGCACACCTTCTCGCGCGGGAACTTGGCCTTGTCGATCACCGCAACGCGGTGACCGCGGCGAGCGAGGTGATACGCAGCCGTCGCGCCGCCGGGTCCTCCCCCGACGACGACCGCGTCGAACTCATGCGCCACCGAGCACGCCCCCGATCATCGGCTGTGGGCCAACCCAATTTGTGAATATTTTCACGAGCAAGGCTAACGCCGGGGCGCGCGCGCGGCAAACGAGATCGGCCGCGAAGGGTGCCCTCCGGATGGGAGGGCACTCCAGTCGCGTCGGTCAGCGGTCGAGGTTGCGAAGGGGGCTGCGCCGCCCGGTGGTCTGGGCGTTCGCGGAGGTTGCTCCCGCCGAGCCGAAGATGTTCCCCGCGAAGAACACGGCAAGCTGCCGGTAGGTCTTGTAATCGCCGGCGCCGAGGTTCGTACCGTCCAGGGTCGCGAAGCAGACCTGGTAGATGTCGTCGTCTTCAGCCGCCACGTCGGGATCGTCACGCAGCTGCACGTTGATGTTTTCGGTCGCGTCGGTTGCGGTGGAATCGAAGAGCTGGTGCTGCACGATGTACGCGCCGAAGGGGATCGGGAATTCGATGCTGGGGTCGGTGCTGAACGTGATGGTCTCGCATTCCGTCGGCGCCCCTCCGGCGAGCGCTGCGGTGTGTTCGTCATCCAAGTAGATCACGCTGTTGTGCATGAACGCATCGACGCTGGGCAACGTGCCGCCATCGAGGGATCCGAGACGATTCATGAACGCCGCCATCTGGCCGCGCGTCACGCTGCTCGTAGGGCAGAACTTGCCGCCTCCGCATCCGCCGGTGATCCCGGCATTGGCGAGGGCGTTGATGTCGTCGTGGAACTGATTGCTGCTAGAAACATCAGTGAAGGTATCTGAGGCGCTCGTGAGCGCCGCAGGCACGATGATCGCCACCGCGGCTGCCGCGGCGACGACGGCGAGACGCCTCTTGGCGAACCGCGCGCGCAGCCTGTTGACCACTGGCATGGCTCCTCCTTCCGTCCGGCCGGGGGACCGGCCATCGACACGTGGCCGAAAGCTACGAGACGGCACCCCATCCGGCAAGCCGGCGCGCGCGTTGTGGCCGCCGAAGAGTTGGGCTATAACCGGCGCCGTGACCCTCAACCGGCCTTTCTTCATCATCGGCGCGCCTCGCTCGGGCACGACCTATCTCGCCAAGGTGCTCGACCGGCATCAGCAGATCGTCTGCACAGACGAGACGCGCGTGATGACCTGGGTGAATCGCGCCCTGAACGACCTGCCGGCCGACAAGCGCGCGATCCAGAGCCTTCGCGACCGCTGGATCGCGCACCTCGAAGCCGAGTTGCCGGGTATGGTCTCGCGCTTCTACCAGGGCTTGGGCGCGCGCGCGGGGATCGTGTGGGGCGACAAGAACCCGCACTACTCGGATCCCAAGACCGACCCGGCGGCTCTGCAGACCATCGACCGCCTGTTCCCTCGCAGCCGCTTCATCCACATCGTGCGCGACGGGCGCAACGTGGTCGTTTCCCTGATGGCCAAAGGATGGGCGCTCAACGTCCACTACGGCGTGGACGTATGGCAGCGCCACGTCACGCACAGCCGCAACTTCGGACGAACGCTCAGCTCTGATCGCTTCCTCGAGCTGCGCTACGAGGACATCGTGGCCGACGAAACGGCCGGCGTGAAGGCGATCCTGGACTTCCTGCAGGTCTCCGAGGACCCCGACCTGACGCGCTACCTCGGCGAGGGCGGCAGCAAGAGCGACCCGGTCAGCGCACCGATCACGCCCGCCGACCGCTTCGGCGCGCCGATGTGGGCCGATCGACTGACGCCCGAGCAGCTCGCCTACGTCGAGCACGCGCTCGCCGATCTGCTCGTCGAGTACGGCTACGAGACCCCCGCCTGGCGCGAGCGCGTGCGCGCGACCCCGCCGCCGGACCTTCCGCGCCCCGAGAGCATCGGCGCGATCGTGGAGCGCGCGCGATCAGGCGGCGATGCCACAGCGTTGTCGGCCGCCATCGACGCGCTCGACGAGCGACGCCACGAGCTGGAACGCGAGCTGGCCGACGCGAAGCGACAGGCCGAGCAGGCGCGGGAGCTGCTCGCGCGACAATCGGCGACCGGAGCACGGGCGTTCTCCGCCAAGATCCGACGACGCCTCCGCGCGCTGTTCAAGACCACGCCGGCGCGGCGCGGCCCTCGACCGGGTCCATAGGGGTGCCCCGTATGATGACCATCGCTGCTCGAGTCGGAGGATCGGCATGGCACAGGTGACACGGGGCCTTCGCGCGGCGCTGTCGTCCCCGATGGTGTATGAGACGTTC
>Ga0299906_10001434_pt1 | contig 20549 bp, 34 predicted proteins | sample RVTome_14_FD_200259 | JGI IMG/M metagenome (GOLD analysis project Ga0299906, IMG submission 200259) | Soil microbial communities from uranium-contaminated site in the Upper Colorado River Basin, Wyoming, United States - RVT145D125 (version 2) ...
TGGTTCCGAGTTAAGGTACACGCCCCCCACCGTTGAGTTGCTCGTGCGACACACCGATCGAGACATTCCCTACGATTTCGACCCTCCGACGGAATCACAAGTTCTACATACATCCGATCATCCTCCCTCGTTGTTACATCGTCGCTAAGTACACGACAACCCACATCCCAATAATCGCCCATACCCACAGGCCACTCTCATCCTCATTCTTCATCGGTCACCCCCACAATATCGTCAACTGGCTTTCCGTCCCCGCACTGAATCTCATACACCGGGACAGTCGTCTCGCCCGTTTGAACTCGCTTGCACGTCCCACAACCGGTAAAGAAAACCGTCACGATTAACGCTGGTGCCCGGGTATCCGTTGTCTCCTGCGGATGCTGGTCTCGCGGGGAGAAACTCCACGATGGGTGCTCTCCCCCACGTCGACTCGTCACCTTGAGCCCCTTCCAAGCTAGGTACCGTAGGATGGGGGCAATTTGTTCGGCGTTGTCCACTGTAGCAGTCAAATGCACCGTACTGCCCAGGATCGTCCCGCTTATGTCCACATCGGTGAAATAAGCAATCGTCTTGTCGCCTACACGCCCCCATTTCTTCACCTCCGGGGAACTTAGGTCAGTGATCCGTTTGGCGTAGAAACCAATCTCTCGTCCCACAATTCCCGTCATGATTTCCATGTCGTCGTGATTGTCCATTGTCGTTCCCTTCCCTTGTTAAGAAGCCCGCTTCTGTCCCTTGTGATCGTATCCGTCCCTATCGTATCCTTCCCTATCCCTCCCAAAAACAGTATAACCATCCCTATCAAACCCTCCCTGATCCCGGCCATTCTCATCGAATCCTTCCCTATCGAACCCCCTCCGGTTCCTTCCATTCTCATCATACCCACGTTCATCATACTTCGTCATGTCATTCTCCCTTGCGACTTTCTTCTGGTTGCCCCATTGCAACCATTGAAAGTCTACAACACCCCGCATAGAATTGCAAGGCGAATGCTGGGTTTTTTTTGTGGGGGTGTTCGGGGAAGGATGGTCCGTCGGGCCCAAGCGGACGCCCGAGAACCGAGCGGGGATGGTGAGTAGGTCCGATAACCTAGTGGGGGGTGGGGGGGTGGTACGGGCGGCTGGCCCCTACAGGGAAATTGGACTTGCCCCTAAGCACGCAGTCCCCGCATGACGGCGACGGTCAAAATCGATGCCCCCGCCCAATACAGGGCCTTCCAATACAGTCCCTTAGCCAATGCCTCAATACAACATCCCGCCTGAAGCAGAACCATAGCGAGTTCCATGCCCCCTCCGTCATCCCACTACCCCGCTTGGGGTAGAATCATGGATTAGAGTCCTGGCGAAGTCCGTGCCTATGGGGTCTCCCAAAACGTGGTCTGCGAGCCCGGCGTCCACGGCCTGTCTCGCACTATAAACCGTATCGTGGGAGCACAACTCTTCTATGTCCTTCATCGTAAGATCAGGTTGGACTGCCCGCATCCTTTTCCAGTACGCCCCGTACATTTCGGCTCTGCTCTGGGCCATTTGCTTTGACCATGCATCGAACGACTTAGGGTCCGTCGACAAGGTTTCCATCCCATCGTGAATCATCAAGATCGCGTGGGGCCCCATAATTCTTGTGTCGGCTGCCTGCAAGATGACGCTTCCTACACTACACGCATACCCTGTAACCACCATCCTTATGGGCGACCTCATGGCAGTCATCACGTCATAAATCCCCATCCCGTGATAGAAGTCGCCCCCGCACGAATTAAACCATAGGTTAATCGGCTCCTGGGATTCCGCCTCCAACAGAACGAGGCCCCTAACCGCCCGTTCATGGACCCTAGCATCGACTTCCCCGTCCCCGTCCCCGATCGACAACCACCTACGCTGTAAGTCGATGCCTCCCTCTAGCCAACCCGCTGCCTGTTCATCCACTTTATTCCACTCCCGCTGGGGGGTCATACAGTCCGCCCCCTTCCCCGCTCTCGACCGGATCATCGTCCAATTCCAATAGAGCGGGCCAATGGGGGTTGTCCCTAAGCCACCGCACATCGGCCTTTGTCAATCCACGAACTATATAGCTACCCAGAAGGACTCGGGGATTATAGAGTACCTCCCCCGTCTTCAAGTCTTGGATAACAGCTTTCCGGTTGATCCTAAGAATCCTCGGGTCGCGGCCCCCTGTCTTGATAAAGACCTCTATCGCGGCACTGCCCTCCCGACTCAGGACTCCCGCACAGCCCTTAACGGTAGTAGTTTCCCCGTTCGGGGCAAACACCCTCAGGGTCTTTAATTCGGGGCTGCCCCCGGGCCCGGTCGTGGTGTAGTCCATCATGATCGTTACCCAAATATAGCCCGAAGCAGGGCATCCCTTCGCTTTCCCATCTTGCCTTCTGGGGTATCTTCCGGTCCCGGTATAGCATCGGCATCGGCAGCCGATACGGAATTGATTGCCCCCGTGTTCCCATTAATTTGCTTAAGCCCGGCGGGGGTCACAACAAACAAGGAGTTTCCCACATCGGCATCGGCATCGGCATCGAAGCGGAAATCCTTCTCAAGCTTCTTTACCCGCATCGTCTGGACCTCCTTGTTCCAGAGGGCATCCGTGATTACCCAAGTGAGGATGTCTTCGACGACGGCGGGCTGTCGGGCCCATCCAATCTGCTGCATAACAATTCTCCACAAAAAGTTGGCTCGTCCGACCTAAGCTTAGCACTTGCCCCGCCCAAAGTCAACCCAAGTCCCGCTGTAATTCGTGTCCCAGAACGAGGACTCATTCCTACAACAAATTTACCGTAAAGGCATATTCCAAGTTTACCGTAATCGTCCGGTAAAAGAAACGAGCCATCCCGTCACTTAGACAGCATGGCCCATTTCAATTTGGTTGGAATTTGGGGTTCCCGTTAGTTAGGGCAGCCTGGGGCGGAGGGCTTCTTACTACTGATTGAGTCCATGCCCCGTTGTTCGCGTTCAGCCTCTACGCCCGCCTTATGGCCCTTAGCATACGCATCTTGTTTCCCGATATCGAACGCCTTCGAGTCCTGTTGGCACCTGGCATACCCCGCCTTATACCCTTCTTTGTGCCCTGCGATCCACCCGTGTTCCTGTCCCATGTCGTACGCGGCATACTCTTTGGTCTCTCGTCCCATTGTTCTGCCTCCCGACGACCCCATTGCCGTCAGTTAAAGACTAGCATAGGTTCGGCGAAAAGTCAAGCCGCCGTAGGGATTATTTAAGGGGGGCTACCCATGTCGATAGGTCGTTGGGGGGCTCTCAAGAGTTGGTCCAATTTTCGCTCTATCACTTCAAGGCGGTGCAAGATCAACCGTTGGTCTGCGGAATACGGCGACTCCAGCCTAATCTGTTCGGACACGTCGGCCCTCGTCGGGAAGCTCGCCCCGAATCCCCCCACCAACACCAACAGGGACAGAACCACTCCCAGCAGGCCGGGAGCTATGTGCTGTTCCCATCCCCTCTTGTTGGGGGGCATATTCCCTGGGGCTCCCATTAGGCAACCCAACCTCGAACCTGGGCCGTGTCATAGTCCCCCGCAGCACGATACAGGCTAACGGAGGTAACGTTCACCCCCGCCTTAAAGGACACGTCGATGGCCTCTAAGACATCCAAAACCGCAATACAATTTGTGTCGGAGGCCCCGTCCTGATTTACCAACACATATAGCTTGTTGGTGTCATCCACGTTGGTTACGATACATGGGCGAGCATACTTGTTCACGAAGGTCCGCACTTCGTCAGATGACCCCACGACCCCTGCTGTTGTAATCTCGGGCTCAACAGGGGCCCCCGTTCTAGGTGCAACTGAACTCATAAAGTCCCCTTAACTACTCATCCCGTGAGACCAGGGTACCATAGGCCCCCGACGATAGTGTCCTAGTTTCTTTCCCCCGTCAAATGCCCGTCCTGCCCTAACGTCCCCTTCAGAAGGATACCCAGGATCGGCGGCCATTGCACCAATTACAATGTTCCCGTTGGCATTCGTAACCCACCCCCAGAACCCCGCACTGACCCCCCCATTTCGAGCGGGTGAGGTCGCTTGTAACCCGTGGTCTACCCCGTCCTCTACAAACAGAGGGTCTTCTGTAACCTCAGCGAGCCCCGCACTCCAATTCGCGTAATCGGTCCCGTTGTTGTAGAGCAAGTTTCCGTGGTTGGCTCGTCGGGTGTGTTCGTCTCCCGATGCCCCCGTCGAGATGCCGGTTGTGCAGTCATACACGATACAGTTGGTAATGTCCGAATGGGGGGGATCGGTAAGATTTATCCCGATGTCCGTTGTCTTGCCCACACCATCAACTGTACAGCCCGCCACGTGCTGCTCGTTGTTGCTGTTAGTCATTCTGATCCCGGAGGTTCCGTTACCGACAGCAAGGCAGTTTAGGACGAGGCCATTCCCAAACAGGAAGCCCTCGTCTCCGTTGTCCTTTGAAACGCAGGCAAAGCAGCGGATGTTCTGTACGTCCGAGTCAAACCCAGCACCGGTATTATCGTGAGCATAACATCCAATAATGTAGCCGTCTGCCCCGATCCCTATCCCATACCCGGAGGCACTAGCTCTGCACTTCCGCACAGTCGTTCCCGACCCGGCGGTTCGTCCAATTGCCCCGATCGTAGCGTTCTTGCCCCAAAAGTTCTCGAAAATAATCCACGTGACCCCGTTGGTTCTGAGACAATGTTGTCGGGCATTCTCAGCGTCGATCGTGACAATTCCGCCGTCCCCCGGGGTCGTAGTATAGCCCCTCCATAACGTAGGCCATGCTTGTGACCCCTGAACTCCGTCGAAATCTACTTCCTCGGCGTACTCCACGGTCGCCTTCACGTTGACCACAATTTTTTGGCCGCTTCCGTTCGTGTGGAAGTCCTTAGCTTCTTCAATGGTGGCAAAGGCTCCCCCGATCACCCACGTTACGTCGGTTGTATTGGAGTTGGGGACAGGATTGACCGTGACGGTTTTCGCAGTATCATCAACTGCCGTAATCTCGAAGATTTCCCCGATCGCCGCATTGAACCCGTCATTACGGCCCACCAACCGGATAGTGTCCCCGCTAGAGACCCCGGACAAGTCGGGGCTGTCCGCCGATAGGTCCACGTCCGCGTCGTCCAGGGTGGTGGCGGCAGCCGTACCATCGGCCAGTGATGTCCCCGCCGACGACCCGGCGTTCGCATCGTCCCCAACTAGCCCATCAACGTAGATGTGGAGTTCTTGTGTCGCTATTGCCATCGGGCTCTTGTACTTCTTGGGCGGCTTAGGGTCTTTGGGCGGCTTGGGGTCTTTAGGAGATTTTTCGGCTGATGTTCTCACCGAACACCACCAAGGTCGAAGCCGCCGCCGCACCGTCCGCCTCGGTTCCAATGAACGGAATCAGGTCCGCCGAGTTACCGGCAAAGCTTTGTGCTTGCACTTCCCGCCCGTTCACGAACATGTGGCAGATTTCCGCCGCATCAAACACGATCTTGAAATGCATGAATTGGTTGGCAGTCCCGACGATCCCCGTGTCCACGGTGTTGTCGGTTCCGGCCACGGACACGTTGGACTGCCACTTCTCGCTATTAACGCCGTCCTCGTAGCGGAAGAACGCAGAGTCGTCATCGGTGGCAATCACATCCGTCAGAGTCAGCTTTAGCCCGGCGAGTACAATCCGGGTCGTGACGGCGGCACCCATCTTGATCCAGCATTCCCACTCGACCTCATTATCGGTCCCCCAGGTGAACTGTTCCCAGGGAGACTGGTTAGCGTCCGCATGGGGTTGAATGATTAAACCGTCACCGTCCGCACCGTCCGTCGTAAGCAGAATACCACCTTCTGCGTTGTAGGTCACGTCGTCCGAGCTATCATTACCGTTCCCGGTAACGCTATCAATTACCTCAAAGTCAGGGTCCGCAATCTCTCGGACCGACTCAGTGCCGGAAGCGATATCCGCATTGAGGCCGGGCTTGCCCCGGTCGCCGAAGACCTTGACCAACTCAATCCGATTGCCGACCATTCTTGCACTACTCATCTTAGGTTCCTCTTAGAGTCAAATAACCCGGATACAGGTCAATTCCACCAACATGCTAAGGGTGTCCGTCGATCCGGTCTCGCCCAACCGTACGTCACACTCCACCGTCAAGGTTCCGTCCTCGTCCACTACCTCATCGCCGGTCCGAGCAATTGGGATCAACCGCTCGTCCAATTGTCGTAGGTCGGAAACGTCCCCGGCCCCGATGGCCCCCTCGCCCGCCGTAATCTTTACAACTGCCGAGTTCGCGGCCTCCCGTAGCATCCCGTTGGCATCGTCCAACATAGACGCCCGGCACCTTAATACCCGGAACTTGTAGGGGGCATTGGCATCACACAAGGTCGTACTAAGGGTCGTAGAGCCGCCTTCCGGGTTGCCGGTCGTAAAGTGGCACATCAGCGTGAAGGGAACCCCGAACGCCGTATTCGCGTCGGCAGCGGTTAGCCCGGCCTCGCTGTGCATTACTGCCCCGTCCGGGACTTGAGTCATAATCCCGAAGGTATCATCGTTCGCCGTAAGCTGAGTCGGCCCCCCGGTCTGTCCCAGAATCGTTAGCATAGTCGCTTACTCCGTCGAAGGAACTGCATAGAACTCGACCAGAACCAGAATCTTACCGGTCGTGGTGGCCGCGTCACTGCCAAGTGTCGTGACCGCCGCCTCCACCTTAACGCCTGCCTCCACGTGTTGGGCCGAATAGTCGGTTCCGTCGCTCAAGGCCTCCCATTCGGTCCACGATCCGGGAGCCACGTAGTCTCCAACCACGTCCCCATCCGTTCCCGTCAAGGTTCCCAATGTGTTGGGGGTGCTCGCTCCGTCCCGAATAGTAATAACCGGGGCGGTTGCATCCGCTGCGATAACCTCTGTGACCTGCCCCTTCAGACTCATGATGAGCAGCCCGCTCTTGTTCAGGCTTGCGGGAATCAAGTCCAGGTACGTATCGACGGCCAAGGTTCCGTCCGTGTCGAATTCCAACATTGCACACTGTAGCGGTACAACCTTCCCTTCAATTGAAGGCTGGCCCGTTAGGTTGTTCCGGGCCGTTCCAACCAAGCTATTAGGCACAAGAAAGTCAGCCATGGGGGGTTCCTTTAGGGTTTACTCGTCAGCAATGCACCGCATGGCCGTCACGACGACCTTGACGGATGTCGCATGATTAGAACTGTTGGCTAGCACCAAGTCCAACCGCAGATTCTCAGTCACGTCGATTACGCACGCATCCTGATCGAGAACGGCGGCCCTCACGAGGGCGTCGTCCGCCTCATTCAGGCTCATAGCGTCCGTGATGGCGGTTTCGGTCGTCCCGTCATCATCGACCTTCATCAACTGGAGGGTGTCAGCCGCCGACCCGGCACTCTCGTCCAACAGGATGCAGTGGCAGTCCAACACCTTGAACTTGAATGGGCTCCCCGTCGTGAGGGCGGTCGCTTCGGCATCATATACCGGAAAGATATCAGTTCCACCAGCCTCCAAGGCCGTCAGCACCCCGGTAGCCGCTCCGCCGGTCTCTTCCCCGTCAATCGTGACTTCAATAATGAAAGGCGTCCCGAAGGATGCCTTGAGTTGCACAGCATCTGCGTCCCCGGCCAGGTCGGTCCCGCCCATGTCATCTTGCTGTACTTGGCCGGTCGGGTCTTGCAAAAACAGGCCAATAGACGGCTCCCGGAGCATCTCAATCTCTTGATCGGTTCCGGTCTTATGGGTAATCTTAAGGCCCACTTTAATCTCCTGTGAAAAAAAAGGGGGGCGGGAGGATTAGGTCTCGCCTATTTCCCCCCGCCCGGACTCATTCCTACGCCCATTATAGCACCCTTGGGGACGGATGTCAAGGCCGGTATTTTTCTTCCCGATGCGGGGTTGACACGGTGGCGGGGGGGTGCTAAACTTGGGGCGAGGGACGAAAGAACGCATGACTAAAGCTGGGCGAGAAGATGTCATGGAACGTGAAGCAACCGTATATGATGTAGTGTGGGAGACCTTGCTGGAAGTTCTGGTAGAGGTCCAAGACAGGGACGAATCCGTGGCCGCCCTGAAGATGGTATGGGATGCCTTAGGGGAAAAGATAGAATCTGGGCCCGACGACCGAACGGCAAACGAGTTTCACAGGCTGGCCGACGGCCCATAGAACGTATGAGAGCGGGGGACGGATCGATAGTTGGGCACGGATGCCCTTTTTCCACGCCATGCAAGGGAGGTCATGATGAGCGAAGAACACCGGCTACTTGATATGATTCAAGACTTGGAGGTCAAACTAGAAAAGTCTGAGGATCGCCACACCGAACTCATCGAAAGAATCGCAGAGTTGGAAGACCAGTGGGAAGCTTCTGAACGTAGATGGGCCGACCTGGAACTTAACCTTGAGGAATGCACGACGATGGCAGGTAGAGTGACCGCAGGGTTAAAACAGGCCTTATTCATAGCGTACCAGGAGTGATTAAGCTGGGGAGGAATAAGGACTGTACGTTGTGTGGATTGCATGAAGATCAAAAGGTCCGGTGCATTCCCACTACATTGTATGGGCCGAAAGGGGGCCATAGTCGGGCCCTCTTGATTGTGGGGGAGGCTCCGGGGGCTTCGGAAGTCCGAAAAGACGAGCCCTTCGTGGGCAAGGCCGGTCTCACCTTGAGGCGGCTATACATTGACTATTTCCGGTTGTGTGACCGGGCGGACGTTTATCTAGGGAACGCGGTGCGGTGCCGTCCACCGGGGAACAAGACCCCACGCAAAACTCAGTTGAAGTCGTGTCACGGGTTCTTACTTGCTGACATTATTCGACTCCAGCAAGAATACAATGAAGTCTTGGTCCTAACGGTGGGTGGCACCGCTACGTCCGCCGTCCTGGGTACTTCGCTTCGTGGTTCCCTCCGCCGTCAGGGGGACTTCGTGGATTGGCGTAACCTCTTGAAGTGGGCACCCAAACCAACCGAGTTTGAGGGCATGGCACTGGATGTCATAGAAGCTCAGGGACTTGGACTTAATCCAGTTCCCGAACCTTGCCGGGTGTTTTCAACCTACCACCCAGCCTACATTCTGCGAGAGCCATCCAGTGCCATGTCCGTCAAGAAACACGTCCAAGCGTTGTCCGACTACCTAGACGGGAAATTGGACTACGAATTGGACAAGGAACTAGTCATACTTGAGGCTCCCGTTCATCCTCCGTACGCCCTTAAGAGGCTGTCCCTGGACATCGAAACGTATGGGTTCATCCGGGGCTACCCTCACCGGACGTATTTCCACCCGGCTAAATCCCATAAGCTAGACCACGTGGACCCCTCGGACATGTGTCAGACTTGCGGGTTGTCGTGGCGAGACCCTGGGGGAGAACTCCATCATGCTATTTTCTTCATGGACGATCCGGGCCACCGCCGTCGCCTATGGAATTGGATCAAAAGGTGTCGCCAGGACGCCGGATTCGAGTATCTACTGGGTCAAAACATTTCATTCGACTTGACCTATTTAAGGTACTGTTACAAGGAGGCCCGAATCCTGTTAGACGACCCCCTGCCTATCATGGACTTGATGGTACTGAACTACCTCCACGACGAGTCTCGACCGGAAAAGTCCCTCAAGGCCCTAGCTCCCTTGTTTCGGGTCTTAAAATACGAGGGTAATGACACCGATAACGTAGAATACGACAACGCCCGGGTGCCCGAACTTGCTCAATACAACTGCCAAGACACGGCGTCCACCTTACGGATTGCAGAAAAGCTGGAATCCGAAATTCGAGGTCTCTACGGACCCAACACCAAGAAACTACAGCCGTTCTGCATGAAGTGGTACAGCCAAATCTTGTGGCTCATTGTGTGGATGTCCGAGTCGGGCCTACGGATGGTCCCCGGCCGCCTCTGGGCCCTCTTCCAAAAGTACGACAGGGCGTTAGAGGCTATCAAGTCTGCGGCCCTTCGCTTATATGACATGCCCTTGAAGGGCAAGGGGTGCGAACAGGCTAGACGGGCCATGATGGACCGGGCCTGCGACTTTCTTGTTGAACGTGGCATTAGTCTTCCACAACTGGAATTGACGGATGTGAAGGGCTTAGTGAAGTTCAGTGCCGATAATCGAAACTCCCTAATGGACATCATGGGCCGGGACTGGGAACCCTACAAACAATTGAAGCTGTTCGGGTCATTCCAGGACGTTTCGGGCATTTTGGACCGCTACCTATACCCGTTGCTCGTTGGAAGTGGACCAAACCACAACAAGAACGTTGCGGTCCTATTAAATTCCTATGCGTTCCCAAAGTGGTTCCCCGTTCCCAGCGAGTTCGAGGACCATTCCGTGGGCGGAACAAAGCAGGCCCGTATTGTGGCCAAGGGCCCGGCCATCCAAACCTTCCCCCCCGAAATCAAGGATTGCATTTCTTGTCGATTCCCCGGCGGATGGATGGTGTGGTTTGACTACTCCCAAATTGAACTACGAGTGGCTGCCCTGCTGTCCAACGACTCAGCCATGATGACCGAGTACCAAAGCAATCCCGACCTACACGGCAAGACCGCGAAGCTCATGTTCGGCCCTGACATCGTAGACCATCCGAACTACAAGAGCCTATATCGGCAGGCCGGGAAGACCTTCAACTTCCGGGCTCTCTACCGGGGCGGGGCGAAGAAGGCCCAACGCACATTGATGAAAGAATTAGGGGTCCACTTGAAATTGTCGCGGATCAACCAGATTGATAGCGCGTTCTGGGCGACATACTCCGGCCTGAAAGCCTGGCAGGACGGCCTAATGCGGTGTGTCCAAGCCCGGGGGTTCTACGAGCTTCCCTTGGTCGGCCAATCCCGCCTGTTTTTGGGGGGGCGGAAGGCCAGGGAAAGAAAGCTAAACGAAGTCGTAAACTTGCCCGTCCAGGCTATCGCCGCCGACATCATCTTGTCGGCCCAGTATCATCTGTGGGTTGCGTTCAAGCGTGAAAACTTGAAGGCCGTCGTACCGTGCAACATCTACGACGCGGCTCTCATCGAATGCCCGAAGCACGAGATTCACGCCGTCCGCCGGATCATGTCCGAAGTTCTGCCAAACCCCCCGTTCTACGAAGAGATGTGTAGGGAGCTAGGCCGTTCAGTCCCGTTGGAATACGAAGTGAAGGAGAAAAGACTATGCTAGGCCCCGTCTCGTTCGATTTTAATCAGAAGCCAATCCAAGCAATCTGGACTGGGGCGTATGAAGAGGATGGTTGGGTGGTGGGCAACCACGGAGTGACTCGTATCCAGGCCCACGAAGCCCCCGGACAACTGAACAGCTTCCCATTGTTTAGTATATGGGCCGGGGGCGAACTAGCCGACGTAGTTAATGGGTCGTTCATCTTATTTGTGACCTATGTCCGCAAGTCGAAGGAATCAAAGACATGAACCAAGGCGTATTGAAGACCATAGTTCAAATCGTCCGGGACCATGATGCGAACCCCCGGGGGAACCTAATCTTAAAGGTCCGGGATGCGTGCATGTTGTCGTATTGGGGGGCTCGGACTGCCCTTCTTGAGGCACGTCAAGCCATGGAATCGTCAAAGGCGGACATAGGCGTGGACCCCCGAGACCCCGTATTCAGGTCGGAAGCCCTCCGCCTCCTTCGTAAGCCAACGACAGTTGATGCCCTTGCGGCTAAGCTACATACCCGCCCCGATGAAATCCAAACCCTACTAGTCGACTTGGAAGAGCGGGGGTACATTGTCAATCGGGCCGGGTTGTCTATCAGTCTTGGACGTTCGGTCCAACATCAAGAGGCACGCATCGACCTGGGTGGGCATCTCCACGGCGATCCCCTTACCTTCGGGGTTGTAGCCGATATGCACATGGGATCAAATTGCGAACGACTGGACGTACTTAATACGGCTTACGATACGTTCGAGGGTCGAGGAATAACGACCGTCCTCTGCCCCGGCAATTACGTGGACGGGGAAAGCCGACACAACACCCACGAACTAAAGGTCCGGGGGATCGCCGACCAAGCCCAGTATTGTATAGACCACTGGCCCCACAAGCCCGGGATCAAAACGTTCTACGTGGACGGGGACGACCACGAGGGGTGGTACCAGCAGCGGGAGGGGATCGAGTTTGGTCGCTACCTTATGCTGGAGGCCCAAGCCCAGAGCCGTGACGATCTGGTGTACATGGGGTACATGGAGGCCGACATAGCGTTGTACCACGGGGGAGGCGAGTCCACCATTAAGGTGATCCATGCCGGGGGTGGTTCATCCTATGCCCTTAGCTACACGTCTCAGAAACTCGCCGAGAGTTTGCAGTCAGGCGAGAAACCGGACGTGGTAATCATTGGGCACTATCACAAGATGGACTACTGTATGCCCCGCGGTATTCACTGCCTACAGGCGGGATGCTGCCAAGACCAGACCCGGTTCATGCGGAAAAAGAAACTCGCGGCTCACGTTGGGTTCTGCATCGTAACCCTTCAACAAGATGGCGTCGGGGGGATTTCCCGGTTCGTACCAGAGTTCTATCCGTTTTGGGACCGGGGCTACTATTCTCATCGAGGCCACGGAGCAGGCGAAAGATTAACAGGGGGGGCATAAATGGGCAAGGGCGACAACTACCGGAAGGTGGACAAGGTAAAGTTCGATGAGTCCTTCGAGCGGGTATTCGGCAAGAAGAAGCTGAACGTGTGGGACAGCCCCCCCGGAAAGGAGGGCTTGAGTGACCCTGGAGACGGAAATCAATCGCGTAGTGGACCGGATCATAGCCCAATCAAAGGGCCCGAGATTGGACGGATTGATCCAAAAGTTGAAGTGGCTACAGAAAAAACGACGGCTCAGGAAGACCGGGAAAACCAAAAACCCCACGACCCAGGAGGATTCTAATGGGAAACAAGAGCAAGAGCCCCTATAATGCTGGGCTGGGGCCCCTAACGAAGCGTCAACAAGCCGAGGAATGGCGGCGGCTAAAGGCCGACGAAATAGCAAACCTACTGGCCGACAAGATTCAGGAAGCGGTCAAACATGAGGTCGGGGCTCAGCTTGAGACCATCCGATCAACGCTTCTGTCCAGCATCGACCGAATTGTGGGCATAGAAAACAAGGTTGCCGAGGGGGTTGCCAAATTAAAGTAGTCCCCATAGTTGACAGCCGGGAGAAGCGTCCCCTGAAGTTCCCCTCCACCATAAAGTGGCATGAGCACCGATCTAAGGGCAAGGTCGTAGTGGTCCGTCCGATCATTCAGACCTTGGACGTGGGTGACTACGTTCTAAAGGGACACGAAACTAGGTGCATCATCGAACGCAAGGGGAGCATCCAGGAATTGGCGGGGAACTTGTTCACCAAGGATTGGGCTAGGGCAATGTCCGCGTTCGAGCGGTTGTCCAACGCTACGGCCAACCCATACCTGCTCTTGGAGTGCACCCCGAACGACCTCGCAAAGCCCAGCCGGTGGATGGAGAACCCCGAACAAATTGTGGATGCCCTCGCATCCTTACTGGAACGATTCAAGTTACGGCTTCTATTGTGCGGGTCCGTCAAAACGTACGACCAAAAACGCACGGTGGGAGAGTTCATCCTTCGTCTTATGTTGGCACATGCCTATTCTCGGGAGATCGATTATGGATCAGCAAAAATCAAAGCCCTCTCAAAGTTCCTTTCGCCCCCTCGCCCTGCCCCAGCCACTGGAGACGGAGAAGGACATGTTTAGTACGGGTGCCCAGAGGGATGCGTCGGCGGGGCGGGGCCAACCGTCCTTGATTTCGGAAGAGTTCATTCGACGGCTGGCGATCCGCCTAGAGGCAGGAGCCAAGAGATACGGGCCGGATAATTGGCGGAAGGGGATGCCGTTCTGTCGCACAGCCGACAGCCTGATTCGTCACATTTTCCAGTGGCTGGACCGTGACTCCACGGAGGACCACCTAGCAGCGATCGCCTGTAACGCCATGTTCTTGATGCACTACGAACAGGCCCACCGTAATCTCGACGATCGGTGTCCCCCTCGGTTTGAGACCCCAAACCGAAAAGGGACGTACTGGAACGGCAGCGGGGAAAAAAAGCCTCTTGACGATCTTGACCTTCCGGCCTGAACACGCTACTATCTTGAGTGGTTAAAAGGGAGGGAGGACGGACGTGGATACGGAACCGGGACTTAACATGAAGCGGCTGGCCAACGACCACCACGTCAAGGGCAGGACCGTTCAACAAGCCCACGAAGGCGGTAAGATGGGATGGGAAGTTCCCAAAAGTACACAGGACTTCTTCACTGACATCCGCAAACCCTTAATCCGGTCTACGGCTCTCCAAGTCTTGGACCATTGCCCCCGAAAGTTTCTCTATGAGTACAAATTGGGAATTCATCCGAGGCGGTACGAATCGGCTCTTACGGTCGGCTCTATCGTTCATAAGGTACTTCAATCCATGTTCATGGGGCAGCCGGCGACGGAGGCCCTTGCGACATGTCAGTCTGTCCTCGCAAAAGAACAGCATAAGTTAATCGATTCGGCAGGCCCTAGTGGATTCCTTCCGGGGGGCCAGTCCATCGAAGCGTCCATCAAGCGGATGCAAGAGGACTATCACAAGGCGGCAGCGATGGCCTTGGCGTTTTGGCAGTTCGAGCCGTTCCCGTTTGACCAGTACGACATCCTTCGGACCCCCGACGGAGACCCGGTAGTTGAAATGATCCTGGATTGCAAGATTCCGGGAGCCAGCCGTCCCGTCCGCACGCCTTGCGACCTGGCCCTCGTCGACCGGGAAACGGGCGGAATCTGGATCGTCGACTACAAGACTACATCCCTTGACCCCAAGCTGCGGGCCATCCCTACCCGGATAAGTGCCCAACTGGCCTTGTACCGTTTGGGGCTCCAAGTGCATCTGGACAAGTGGGACGCCGATAGTGACACCAAACGTCGAGTGGTCGGGTCAATCCATGCCATCATTCGGAAGCCAACCATTAAGTATTGTGGGAAGGATGCTAACTTCGATGCCTACTTGGATCGGGTCGTCCAGTGGTATAAGGACTCCAAGGCCAAGAACCCCGACAATCCTCCCATCCTACTGGACGCTAACCGGTTCTCCGGGCCCACCCTGACATCTGAACTCTACGGCAGGCTGCGACAGTATTGTCGGGCCGCTTGGGCCTCTCCCAACATTTCCCATTTCTATCGGGCTGGGGACTCCGCGTGTCTACAATACAACCGGGTCTGTCCCTTCATGGCATTGTGCAGCAGTAGTCCGGTCCAATGGCCGAGTCTAATCGAGGAACGCTACGAGCTAAGCTTTAGAGAGGACGAAGAAACCCATGACCAAGACTAGCAAGACAAACCCCACGGCTCGCTACACCATCGAGCTTTCATATCGAGCCTCAGCCCTGATGGACAAGGTTGCCACCGAACATCTCAAAAGCGGGGGCACCTTCGAGCCCAAAAAGGCATCCAAGACCATCATGGACTGTTTGAACTGGGCTCGAATGGTAACGGATATCTTGGCCGCTCACGAACTCCTGTATCCGTACGAAGAGATTGAACCCGCGTCCCCGCCCCCACCCCCTAACGTGGTAGATGAGCCGAAGGAGCCAACATGCAATCCGTGATATCCAAACGAGAAATCCCCAAAGACCTACAGGGAGTGGTGGGGATGCGGTCGGGGTTCGATGTCCCGTCGGTCCAACACATCCGATTGGCCCTTACTGGACAGCCGGGCGTCGGTAAATCCACCTTCCTGAACTCCAACCCCTACCTCCTGAGCTTGGACCCGGAGCGGGGAGGGGACACCGCAGTAGACCCCCAAGCCCTGCGGTTCTCTCCCCCTCCCAATACGGACCCGGCCCACCTGGACGAAGCGTACGTGGATTTTGTGGATAAGATCATCGCCCGCAAAAAGGCAGGCCACGACGACATCCGAATGATCGCCTTGGACACAATCGACGAGTTCATCGACATCTTTCTAACCGCCCTATGTCTGAAACGAGGTATCGATGACCCCGGCGACACCAAGGACGGTCGGGGCAACGGTTATACGATCGTCCGTAAGGCCGTCTTCGGAATGCTCGACAAGATTCACCGAGCGGGGATGGGGTGGTCCATCGTCGCCCACACTAAGACGAAAACCATCCGAGTCGGCTCGGAGGAACGTCAAGTTTCGGACCTGGCCGTCTCCGACAGCTTTAAGGGGGCGATATTCCAGAAATGCGAACACATGCTGTTCTTGGAGCGGGGCGTCGAATCGTCCCATGAGGCGGATCAACGGGTCACAATTCGAGGGAAGGAGATTGTCAAGAAGGGAAGGCCGGTAATAACGCCCGTCAGAAGGCTAAAGGCTGAGCCGGGGGGGTTGTGGCACGGGCAAGGTGCCGAAACGAACGACGTAAAGGTGAGAGTCCCAATTCAGAGTGGTATCATCCTGCCGAAGGTCGGTGGGTGGGACCAGTTCACCAAGGCTTACGAGGACGCAGTGTCCGTCCTCACGGGAGATCGAAATGTCTAACGATGCGTTTCTGGATGTGTTGGCTGGGTGTACGGATGCGTGTGCGGCGATGGACCTGTCCGACGATGGGTGGAAGCCCCCCAATGGGGAGTACGACGTGTCCATCGAGAACGTGGTGACGGGCGTCAAGGAAAAGAACGGAGTCAATAACGCATGGGTTCGGGTCACCTTCTCCATCATGGACGGGGAATTCGGTGGCCGTTCCTTTACCGACTTCTACTACATTATGGGAGGTGGCATCAAGGAACCGACCATCGCCATGAAGAATCTGTGCCGACTCGCTACGTGTATTTCCGGCTCCGAGACCCGGCTTCCCGTGGAGGCGGCTGCGATCGTCGAGGGGGCTACGGGAGAGTTCTTGACGCTGGAGGTCTTCCGTGTCACCTCCCGGAAGGACGGCAAGGTCCACTCGAACGTCCGGTTCCTTCGTCGTCTCGAATCAACGGAGACTTAATGGTGAGCAGTGAACCAACCACCAAAAACAAAAAGAGGGACATACCACGGTGCCCGCCCCAGGAGGCCCTTCCCCCCTCCAGGATACTGTGGGAGGGGCACACAAAGGTCGAACCCGTCAGAAGGTGCAGGGTCGTAAGTCACCATGTGTGGACTCTGTTTAAGGACGCGGACGATTGGGTGGCGGAACCGGCGTACACGTTTGAGATTGCCCACACTAAGGATGCTATGGGAGTGCAAAGCTACATCGGGGCTTCCCGAGGTGAAATCCCCAATGCGTTTTTTGATTTCGTGGAGACTTGCATTAGGAATGCACCCCCCCCGATCGAATGACCCTGTGAGGGGAGCGGCGGTAGCCCAATGGTAGAGGCAGCCCGACAAGGGACCGCAGTGCGGGTTCGATTCCCGCCCGCCACTTTAAGGCTTCAGGACGATTTCGGTAAATTTGTGATATGCCTTTACGGTAAATTTGTTGTAGGAATGAGTCTCGTTCTTCGTTTTTTCGGGGGCGGGGAGAATGAAGCATGGGTGAGGGCGTAAAGGCTAGTGTCGGCTTGCGGGGAGGTCTTAGGGGCCACGACCAGAGGCTGGACATTACACTTGGAGTGCGGTCCCAGCCCGAGATGCTACTGGCTTGGGCCGGGGTAAAGGTTGGACCTTTCGGGTGTGCGGTGTCCATAGAGCAGCCGAACCCCGACATGAACTTCGCTGTGGTCCGGTTACGCTTCACGAAGACCCCTACGAAGGCCCCCAAAGGCATGAAGTCGGCAGCCCATTACCGCCGTCCCGACGGGTCTCTACGGGTCAACCTTCCTTGGGCCATTCGGGAAGCCATGCCCTATCCCATCCCCATGGGTAGGTACGAAGGGACTCTCGATTGGGGGGACAACCATGCGTCCTACACGTTCCAATCCGTTTTTTGGAAGCGATTCGCCCCGGTCGTTTGTCCCCATCCCGTAATTACAATGGGAGCCCCGGAGGATGGAAAGTCCATTGCAATCCTTAAGGAATCTTTTCCACGCCTTGATGGGATGGGAGGATGAGGACTTGATGCCCGTAGACTTCGTGATGTCTAGCTACCTAACCGGGTTCCTTCCCGGCTCAGTGGAAAAGGCGTGGGGGGACTTGTGTGGCCCGCCTTCCATCGGGAAATCAGAAATCCTACGGGCCCTGGACGATGGTCAACAGCGAACCGTAATGGTCGACACCCTGACCGAAAATGCGTTTAGCAGTGCAATGCGAGACCCCGAAGACCCCGACAAAGACTTTTCCTTGTTGTACCAACTATCCGATTCTCGGCCCCCCAGAGGCCCGAAGGTTCTCGTAATAAAGGAATTCTCGACTCTAATGAACATGAGGCGGGAAAAATCCGACAAGATTTTCGCGGACCTACGAGCAGCTTATGACGGCTCCTATGCTACCGCCGCCGGGAACATCGGACTGGACACCAAGACGGACTTGAACTTCGGGATGTTGACGGCGTGTACCGAAAAGCTGGACGAGTTCCGGCGAACCAACCAAACCCTGGGTGAACGTACCTTGGTGTGCCGCATTGGGAGAAACACCCGGTCATTCAAGTCTAGGACCGCCATATCCAACCAAGTCATTCGTGAGGACCGGGCAAAAAAGTTCGCTCTGCGTGCTCGGATTAGGGGCTCCGTCCACAAGGCCCTTAATGAGGCCATTGTTCGGATACACCGTACACGGGGTCGGGTAGGCCGATCAGACGCACTTTCGGCCCGTGTGGCGATGCTTGCTACCATTGCCACATCGGTTCGTACAACTCCCCTATCCGAACGGAACTACGCGAACATGGCTGAAGGCCCCGCCAGATTCCTTCTCCAGTTGACCGCCTGGGGGGACTGTCGGGTGTTGTTCGATGCACGGGACAAGTGGGATGATGATGACTATTCCCTGGTCCGCCGGATCGCCCAGGACACCATGCCTCCCGAAAGCTCGCGGGTAATACATACCCTATATAAGTTCTACGGAGCCATTGAGGGGGGGTGTACTCTCGACGAGGTTTACTTGGATGCCCAAGTAGAAAGCTCCTTCTACCGCCAATTGCGGCAATGGGCAATTATCGGGATTGTGGATTGGGATAAAGACAACCTTGTTCGTCTCCATCCCGACTTCGCCGACGCCCTGACAGCCTCCCGTTTTACGGAGGGACTTATCTAATGAGAATCGCACTGGGTCGGGACTCAGAACCTTGTACGTACTGCGGGCGGGAAGCGGACGAGTGTATTTGTCCCATGGCCCTAGACTTTCCGAATGACGTAATTCGGGAGCTAGATACCGACTACTTGAATTGGGACTTTTACGAAGAAGGAGATGACGATGAAGTTGATCGGGGATAGGATTTTGGTCGAACAGTTCCACACGAAGGACGTAACAGCGGGGGGGATTGCCCTCCCTCAACAAAGCCGATCGAAGCTGCCCTCTGGGAAGATTATCCTAATGAGCCAGGACGTTTCGTCAATCGACTTGTCTCGGGGGGACGTAGTGCTGTTTAGTTCAATCGGGGCAATTCCGATTGAAGTCCGGGGGCGGGAGTACGTAATTATCGAATCCGAGGATGTCTTGATGATCCTGGACAAGGGGGACTATGATGCCGAATGACCAATCGAAGGAACACGCTGCCTTAACTAGATCGATATGGGATCGCTTGGAGTCCCGACCTGACGACGACGGCACGACGATCATCATTACGGCCGCGGGGAGGCCGTTCGACTATAGTTGTTTCGGGCCTCCCGACGTTGACATAAGCGACATTGCTCGTTCCCTGTCCCGTTTGTGTAGGTTTTCAGGGCACACACGCCACTTCTATTCGGTGGCCCAGCACTCCCTTTTGGTCTCCGAGAAGATGCCGGGGGGCCCGTCGGAAAAGTTGGCGGCATTGCTCCATGATGGAGCCGAGGCGTACGTATGTGACCTGCCGACCCCCTTAAAGAATTTCTTGGGGAGCGGCGGAGGGCTCGACAAATACCTGGGGCTACACGACCACATAGTCGCCACAATCTATCATGCAGTGGGTATTAAGGAGGTTCCCCCCCAGTTGCGATCATACGACCTCGCGGCGTGTGAGTTCGAGGCCGAGGCCCTCTTTCCCTTGAACCGCCAGGAGCTTGAGGGTGTGGGGTTCCCGACCGCAAGCCACGGTCACTGGAAGCCGTGGAACCCGATGGACGAAATCAAAAACGAAGACCCCCGTGAAGTCGAAGAAAAGTTCCTGTTGGAATGGGAGCGGTTGCAACGAATCAGATGTCAGGGGCTCATTCCTACATCAAATTTATCGAAAAGGCATATCACAAATTTACCGTGATCGTCAGTCGGCGGTATGCTTTAGAACGGGGGCTGTTGGCGGTTGGTTCCGGGCTGTCGTCCAATCCGGGATGGGTCAATCTCATCGAGGGGGGACATGTCTGTTTGAGCGTTGAACCGCCGGGCTCCGGTTATCGACTTCCGGGACCGTCGTCGGGCTTTGGCGGATGCTCCCAGCAAACCTGGATCGACCCCGAGCAACTGTTGGCCCTGTGTCCCCAGGGTGGCCCCAATCAATTCGATCATTTGGTCCCTTGCCGGTCCCGGCGGGAGGGTCTGGGCTACTTGCTCTAGGCGGGTTGTCTGCCGCCGGAGGTGCATCGCGGCCATGTCCTTTTCGGAAACGGGTAGCTCGAACCCGAACCGTTGC
>Ga0299906_10001436_pt1 | contig 20539 bp, 14 predicted proteins | sample RVTome_14_FD_200259 | JGI IMG/M metagenome (GOLD analysis project Ga0299906, IMG submission 200259) | Soil microbial communities from uranium-contaminated site in the Upper Colorado River Basin, Wyoming, United States - RVT145D125 (version 2) ...
CCCGGTAGCTCTCCGCGAAGCGGAAGCGGAAGGAAGAGAAGGCCGAACGACAGCGCGCAGACCGCACCCGCGAGCAGGAGCCAGGAGCGCGGCCAGCCCGGAACTTCGATCGAAGGGATCGAAGGGCTCGAAGCGCTCTTGGCTGCGCTCACGGCCGCACCGCGAACACGGCGACGATCTCGCTATCCAGCACGGACACCAATCTCTCGGATTCCCGGAGAACTCGGTGAAGGGCGTTCTCGCCGGGGAGAAGCATCTTCTTGTTGACGACGAGGAATCGCACTCCCAGCTCTCCGAGGCCGGCAATCGCCGCGTCGCTCGGCAGAGCCATGATGAGCCTTTGAACCTCGATTCGCGAGAGCGGGATGTACCCATTCACCCCGTTCGCGATGCTCTGACGGTGATAGGTCTGCCAGTTCATGTAGATGAGCTCGCGGTTGAACACGTACAGATCGTCGGCGGAGCCCGCGAGCCCATACCCGATACCGCTCGGCAGGTTCAAGATCACCGCGTCCCGACGGGCGGAGAGGAACTTTAAGTACTCTTCCGGCGGACGCGCGAAGCGCGCACCCTCGAACGAGCGCATGGGGAAGGGCACGTTCTCCAGAACGACGAGGGCCATCAAGAGCCCCGTCACCGCCCGCCGCTTCCATCCGGGATGGACGCCCAACCGCGCCAGCAGAAACTCGAGTCCCTTCGCGGCGGCCACGGCGACGGCCAGAGCGGATAGGGTGAAGGCCCGGCCGGGGATGCGGAACATGTGAAAGCCCGGCGCATGCTCGTAGAGCCAGTAGAGCGGAAGGGGCACGAACCTGTCGCCGAGGGTGAAGCCCGGGCCGAGGGCCAGAATGAGTCCGGCGGCGAAGAGCGCCAGAAGCTCCCGCCGGCCCGCGAACCCCCTTCTCACGGCTACGAGGGCGAGCAGGTAGGGCAGGAATCCGATGAAAGCGCGCCGGCGCGAGGAGACCCAGAGCGACTCCTCGTCGGGCCGCGGGCTCGCTCCCACCAGGAGCGCGAACTCCTCCGTCTGGAACGAGGGGTCGCTCCTTCCGAGACGCCGCTGGAGCGCCACCGCGTCGCGCTGATCGAAACGATGCCCTTCGCGATACATGAGATTCCCGGGCATGGAGTTGAAGAGGTCTCGAGGATCGATGCTGTTGAACTCCGCGAACAGAACCGCCTGGGCGCGCCAGCTGAAGTAGCCGGAGAGCCTCGTCGTATAGAACCAGCAGAAGGGAGCGATCAGCGTCCCCGCGAGAGCCGCGGTGAGCACCAGATTCCGAGGCTCGCGGGGGCGCTCGAAAAGAACCTTCCAGTTGACGAGCGCCACCGTGGCCATGGCCGCGGCGAGAAGCACGAACACGTACGCCGAGAAGTACACCTGCGCTCCCGCGAGCAAGCCCGAGAAGCGCAGGTCCGACGCGCGCCCCAGGAGCAGAAAGCGCTTGAAGAGGTAAAACGACGAGAAGGCGACGCCGCAAAACGCGGTGTGGGGGCTGTCGATCGTGGACAGGAGGAAATTGGAAGAGGCGAAAGCCAGCCCGGCCATCGCCGCGAGGGAGCGGTCAGAGACGTAGAGCGTGGCGACGAGGTAGGCCGCGTACGCGGTCGCGGCGTAGACCATCGAAAGGAAGGCGTAGTAGGTAAGAACATCGTCCAGCCCCACGAGTCTCAGGAGCATGGGCACGATCGCGAGAGCGATCGAGGTCTCGCCGTAGGCGAAGGGATTCTCCGCCGGATAGAGGAACGAACCGAATCGACCGAGGTCGAGCGCCTCTCGAATCTCGTTGAGGTAGATGTTGGTGAAAGCGATGGCGTACCAGGTGTCGCAATTGCCGGGGAGGCGACCGGCGAGAGGGAACTGGGAGAAAAGCAGAAGAAAAAAGACGGTGAAGGCGGCGGCGACACCGGCGTCCACCCGCCGCCGAGCCCGAAGCTCGGAACCAGGCTCGTTCACGTCGAGTCGATACAGGTACGAATCCCCCACTCACTCCTCTCGCCCGATTGCGGGTCGACGACGGATTCTATCAGGGCCGAGCCTTCACCTCGGCCTCGTGCCGGCGGCGGGCAGCCAGTCGGGAGCGAGCTCCAGCAAGGTGAGTTGGTGGAGCCCGAAGCGCGGCGCCACGGGGTCGAGGTCGATTCGAAGGGCGTCGATATCGTCGAACACGAAAGCCGTCAGAGACCGGGCGCCGGGGCCCGCGAACACCGGAAACGCCGCGGAGTCGGTCCCCCTCGGGAAATCCACCTTTTCTTCCTCGACAAGGTTCCAGTGGACCTCGACTCGCACCAGCCGGTCGCGAGGGGCGGTCATGGAGAAGCGCAGCTCGAGCCCCGCCACCGGCCGCTTTTCCGGAAGTCGCAGAAGGAGTCTGGGCGTCGGCCCGCTCGGCCGGAGCCCCCCTTCGCCCACGATCACATCGCGGGTCTCCGCGGAGTCGAGGGGAAGCTCGGTCCGTTTCACCACCCGGGTCCGCACCCGCGGATCCACCTGGTACCGTTCGAAGGGCCAGGCGCGGTGGGCGACGAGACGACCCAGGTAGTGCGGGACCGCCGCGGCGAACGGGAAAACGGCGCTCGAGTTGCGGGCGGCGATGGCCTCGAGCGGAAGCCCGCGAAGGGCGTCGCGCTCTAACCCGGCGAGCTCCGCTCGCCGGAACTCCCCGTATACCACGGCGTGAATCGTGCTGATCGGCGTGGCCAGGAGCGTCGCGGCGAGAAGCGCTATCGGGACCATCCGTCTTGTCCTCACGCCCCCATAGAGCAGGAAGCTCAGGTAGATCAGACAGAGAAGCGGGGCGGCGAGGGTCGCGTATCTGTCCTGTATCCCCGCATCAACGGTGAACTCCGCCCGGCCGACGCCCACGAAAGCGGCCAGAAGAAACATCGAGACCCAGCAGGCGACGAGACCGGAGGCCCTCCACCTTTCCGCGGGGATCCGGCGGAAGGCGCGCGCGAGGACCAGCAGGGCCGCGGCGGCGAGAAATACGACGAAAACCGCCCGGCCCCTCCAGAGCGGCACCGCCGCCACCAGGCTCGTGCTCAGGAACTGGGTCGCCGTCCGCAAAATCACTCCGGGAGTCGTGGCGACGGGAGCATCGAGGCTGAGCCCCACGGGATACAGGAAGACCAAAAGCGAGGCGAGCGCGACCAGAGCGATGGACCCGACCCGGGAGAGACGCGATTGCGCCGCGCCCCGGACCACGGCAACCGCTGCCCAGGCGATCAAGGGCACGGCGAAGGCAAGCCCGTTCGCTCCCGTCAGCACCTGCAACCCGAGCGCCAGCGCCAGAAGGCCGAGCTGGCGTTGGGTGGGAGGGCGAGAGGCCGAGACCACCATCGCCATGGCCGCGAGAAACAGGGCGCAGGAAAGCGCGAACTGCACCTGAAAGGCCCACAGGAAGTTCATGTAATGCGCCGGTCCGAGCAGAAGCAAAGGGAAGAAGACGTGAAGCCTCGAGGGCCCTCCCCGGCATCGGCTCGCGGCAAGGAGCATGACAGCGGTGGCGATGGCCATTACGCCGACGTTGAAGAACAACGCGGACCGAAAGTCGCGCCCCGACAATCGATAGAGCGCGAAACGGACGAAGCGCGGAAGCGGGATCCGGTGGACGCTGTGAGGCCCCCAGAGCCAATCGAGGCTCAGGGGCTCGTCTCCCAGGATCACCGAGACGTCGCGCCACTCGTCGGAACGGGGGATGTTCGCCCCGTAGCGCGCGACGAGCCAGAGACTCCAGACGAGCGCGAAAGCGAGTCCGACCCAGGGAAGAAGGACCGCTCGAGAACGCGGCGCCTCGCTCGGTGGGGCCGGCTCCGCGGTCATATCCTCCATGACTCAGCGGCGACGACCGCGTCCCGTCTGCTCCAGGTAGTCCCAGTTCGCCTGGTCGCGCCTCACCAGGAGGCCGAGCTCTCCCGCGATGGGCAGGGCGAGGTACAGGTCGCGATGCGCGCGCACGTACTCGGCGACTGCTTCTTCCTGGACCGCGGGGAGGTTGAAGCCATCCCCGACGGTGACGATCAGGGCGGGCGGGCGGCTTTCGATCTCCGACCGGTAACCCTCGCCGGTGAAGCGCGCGCCGATACCCCGGGGGTTCCACTCGCGCAGGGTCCACTCCTGACCTTTCCCGCCGGGATCGAACGTGCTGAACCAGCCGTAGAACACGTCTCGGCGGTAGATGGGGTGCCACTGCGGGTCGGCGACGACCCGACCCTCCGGTCGGGCGGCCCGGGCCATGAGGTCCCACAGGTCGTGAAAGAACCGGACTTGATCGAACTTCCGATACTCAGAGGCGGCGCGCGCTCCCGAGATGATCGCGAACCCGAGAAGGCCGGCGAGCGCGAGCCGAGGAACGTTTTCGCCCATCGTCCGAAGCCCCGCGCCGGCGAAGGCCACGAAGATCGCGGAAAGCGCGAACCAGGGAACGAAGTACTGCTTGTATGGCAGGGGAACCATGAGAGCGGAGGCGCAGAGGAAGCTCAGGACGGCGATCTCGAAAGCCGTGGACCGCACGCGTCTCGCCAGGGCGAGGCCGAGCCAGGAAGCGACGCCCGCCAGGAAACACGCGAGCTGCACCGGCTGCTCGCGAACGCTGCGCAGGAGTCCCTGGGAAAACGCCGTCGTTGACAGGAAACGCTCGTGGAATCCAATCGAGAGATCGTACGCGAGGAGAGGGTCGATGCCCGCGGCGCGGAGAAACGACAGGGCTGCGAGAAGCGCCAGCGCGATTCCGGCCGCGTGGCCGGCGAGGGCGGCGAGGGCCGCGTCCTTCGTTCGGCGAAGGAGGACGAGATCCGCGAGAGCGAAGACGACGACGAGGACCACGAACTTCGGAGTCAAAAGGAGCGCGGTCGAGGCCAGGAAGGCGAAGATCATGTACCGGAACAAGAGCCTCTCGGGCTTCTCGCGCAGGAAAAGGAGGAAAGCCGCGAACAGGAGGCTGTAGGCGAACGAATCGGGCCGGGCTTCGAGGAAGTAATCCAGGTTCTTTTTCTCGGACAGGACCAGCAATCCCCCGGCCAGCAGCCAGGGGACTTCGAGAGACCTCTGGCCCGCTCGCGCGCTCGCGAGCGCCAGAGCGAGGAACAGGATCCCCGAGATCGACGCCAGGACCCGGAAACCGGTGATCGCTCGTTCCGGGGACGGCGCCCATCGCAGAAGCGGCGCTCCCAGGTACCAGACGAACGGAGGATGACTCTCGACGAAATCGTGAAACGGCCGATCTCCTACCGAGATACGCCACATGACGTGGGTGTGCTGGATCTCGTCGACGTCGTAGTGGCGGCGAGCCGAGCCCGATGCCAGCGCGTAGCAGACCACAACCGCCGCCGACGCCAGCGCCGCGGCCTCGAGCCATCGGAGCCAGAAGAGCCTGCCGCGCGCAGCCATAGGGTGCTGAAGATAGCATTCCAGCGCCGGAATCCGGGGGATGGATTTGGGGTGGTCCGTTCACTATGCTTCAGCGCGCGCCCGTTGGATCGACGGGGCGAGGTAACCTTGACCAATCCCCTGCCGCTGACCCTGACACTTCTGGTCGCCGCCCTTCCGGGCGTTTACCTCCTGGGTCGTCGGCTCACGGATTGGCTCGAGCTCGAGCGGGACGTAAGACGACTGCTCGCCCCCACGGCGGCACTCAGCGCCTGGCTCGTCGCCGTTGCCATCGCGGGGCGCTTCACCGGCTCGTTCGTCGCCGGACTCTCGATCGGGACCTTGTGCGTCGCTCTCATCGGGATGGCATGGACGGCGAGGGGGAGAGGCGGCCACTCGCCGGGTGAAGACAGGCCGCAGGGCTCGACTCCCGGCTCGTCGAAGTCCATGTGGTTGAGCGGCCTTCTCGTGACCCTACCCGTCGCCTTTCTCACGCTCCAGAGCGATTTCTTCGACGACTACAACCTGATCGGCCATCGAGGCGTCGTGGCTCAATTCCAGAACGGCATCTATCCGCCTCGCGACCAGGTGTACCCGGAGTATCTCTTCCGGTACCACTACGGGTTCAACGTCGTCGCCGCCGCGTTGACCGGCCTTTTCCGCCTGTCGGTCGGGGCGGCCATCGACGCGGTCGTCATCCTGGGTTTTTTCGGGAGCTGGTGTCTGGCGTGGCGTCTGGGGGAACGGCTGACCCCCTCGCGGAGCGGGATCTGGACGGCGCTCGGCGGGCTCGCGTCCGGCGGCGCCTTCTTCTGGTTTCTCGGGCACTCCGATTGGGCGCAGCAGGGAGCGGTGGGGATCGTGGTCGGGGGCAACCGAATCAACTTTCCCGTCGTGATGTACTTCTTCCAGAAACCGTTCGCCCTGGGGTTTCCGCTGGCGCTAGCCGTCATGCTGGCGGCATCGGTCCCCGCGGCCGAAGGCCAGGGGCGCCGGCGAGGTCTGCTTCTCGCTCTGCTCCTCGCTCCTCTTTCCCTCGCCGAGGTCGTCCTGTTCGTGACGATCGCGCCTTCGCTGGCGGCGCCGGAGCTCGCCGCGCAAAGGCGGCTCTCGGCGCTCCTCCCCTCGGCTCTGGCGCTCCTCCTGGCGGTGCCCTTGGGGGGCGTTCTATTCACACCCATGCCGGAAGGCCATACCGCGCTGGTCCGAGCTCGCTCATGGCTCGGCGAGCAAGCTCCAACCGAAGTCCTCCTGTGGTACTTCCTCACCACGGGGCTGATTCTGCCGTTGGGACTCCTGGGCCTCCGCGGGATGGCGCGACTGCGGCTCTTCTTCCTCACCCTGATCCTCGGGAGCTTCGCCGTACCCCTGTTCTTCGAGATCCCGCGGTCGTGGGACATCGTGAAGTTCTCGACCGTGGGACAGCTCGCGGCGGGACTCGCTGCCGGTTGCCTCCTGGCACGGCTCGCCGCCGCCTCGCATCGGCTGCGCATTCCGGCGGTCGCCCTCCTGGTGGCGTTTTTGGTCGCGAGCCCCATCGGCTACGTCGGATACTGGATTCGGGAGATCGTCCGACCGACGCCCGAGATCGGCCAGCTCCTCGCCGCGCAACGCCAGGCGTACGAGATCCCGGACTGGTCGCGCCTCGTCGACTGGCTGCGGCGAACCGCGCCCGGCGACGGAGTCATCTTCTGCCAGAATCCCCTGCTGCTGCGCCAGCTGCTCTTCGCCGGCCTCTACACCGCCGGCCCCTCGATGATCAATCCCCAGTTCGGCGTGCCGGAGAAGCGCGTGGCGCGCCGGCAGGCGCTCCTCGACCAGCTTCCCCCGGACCCGAAGAGGTGGCGGGAGGAGGGTGTCCTCTGGATCGTGACCGGGCCCGGCGAGCCGCTCGGTCCGATCGCCGAGACCTGGGCGGCCGCCGGCCACGCTCGATACGCTGCCGGCGCCGGGCCCTGGCGATTGTACCGCCTGGTGTCGCCGGAACCCCGATAGCACCGGCTACTCCACGAGCCAGCCCTCGCGCGCGAAGAGGCCCGCGATGTTCTCGATGAAGCGGTCGGTGCCTTCCTCGCTCAAGTGACAGGCGTCGCCGAACCACCGAAGGTCCCTTCCCATGAGACTCTCCTGATCCAGGAGCGGGACGCGGTGGCGTTCAGAAAGCCGCCGCACGATCCGATTGTGCGCGTCGAGGCCCTTGCGCACGTACTCGGGCGTTCCCCAGAGCTCCACCGGCCAGCGGTCGTAGTTCGTCGGGTTGTTGTAGCCGATCCTCTGCGAGGCGAAGCCCTCATAGGTGTAGTTGGTCGGGATACTCCAGGCGAAGGTCATCAAGACGGGCGTCGCGCCGTCGAGGCGAATTCTCTCGACGAGAGTCGAGAGGTTGCGCTCGAACGTAACCTCCGAAGCATAATGCGAGGGGCCCTCGGGGGAGCGGACGGGGGATGCCGAGAGTGTGTTGTAGGCGACTCGACAGACGGCGCAATGGTCGAGCCAGAAGCCGCGCCGGTACCAGAGATCGAGGTGAGAATAGTCCTCGCGGAACTCCGAGCGCGGAAAGTGATTGGCCCAGAGGTCGTTGATTCCGTGGTAAATCAGCACGAAGTCGAAGCCGTACCCTCGAAGGAGCTCATACTTGAGGAGGCTCGCCCTCGTGGTGTGGGTCCGTAGGGCGGCGCCGAGGATCTGGACCTCGGTTGGGGATATTCTCTGGAGATGGTTCTTGATGCGCTCGGTCATGCGCCGGTTGAAGAGCGACGATTCCCCCAGAGTCAGGATACGCGTCGCCCCCGGCGGCTTTCTGAGCTCGAGGACGTCGCCGGTGAATCCCATGGAATTGATGGTCACGTCCTCGACCGCCGTTGCCGGTGTCGCCGCGAAGCCCATCAGGAACGTTTCGCGGGGCAGACGAGAGATCCGGGGAAGGAGGACGAACTCGGCGGCGAGGAGGCAAAGGACGAGCGAGGCCAGCGCGAGAAGAAACCGGCGGTGCATGGGATCTCGAACGACCATATCGCCGCCGTGAACGACGAAGCAAGCCGCGAGGAGCAAGACGCGCGATGAAAGTCGCGGTGGTCGGCGGTTCCGGCTTCGTGGGCCGGCACGTGGTGCGGCGTTTTCTCTCGATCGGCTGCTCGGTCCTGAACCTGGATCGTCGCGTCTCTAAGGCGCTTTCGCCCGGCGAGCGCCATGTCCCGGTGGACCTCGCCTTCGATCGCGAGCCCGAGTCGGCGGCGGCCGGGTCCGGGTCCGTCGATGCCGTCGTCTGGCTCGCCGCGGTGCCCAATCGGCGCCGCACCTCGGTCGATGAAACGGCGCTCGACGATTTGAACGTCATGGTCGAGGCGCCGGTGCGTTATCTGGCGGCGCTCGAGCCCGCGCCCTCGCGCTTCGTTTACATGAGCAGCATTCAAGTCTACGGACTTCCCCAACGTCTTCCGGTCGACGAGAGCCATCCGACCGATCCCATATATGCCTACGGCGTCGCCAAGCTCTGCGGCGAGACCTGTCTCCGCATCGCCTGCGGCGCCCGAGAAACGCCGCTTTCGATCCTGAGGCCTTCGTTCGTCTACGGGCCCGGTCAGAATCCGGAGAACGTGATCCCGAGGTTCGTGGATGCCCTTCGGCGCGACGAGCCGCCCCGGGTGTACGGAGCCGGAAGCGACGTGCGTGACGACGTCTACGTGGGCGACGTGGCGCGGGCGGTCGAGCTCGCCGTCGAAAGGCGCGCCGAGGGAGTCTTCAACGTGGCCGGGGGGCGGCCGCGTACGATTCTCGAGGTGGCCGAGACCGCCTGCCGCGTTTCCGGCAAAGCGATTCGGCCGCTGCACGTGACCGAGACCGGCGTCTGGACCGACCGATGGTTCGACGTCGAAAGGGCGCGCCGGGAGCTCGGCTTCGAGCCGACCACGTCCCTCGAGGAAGGCCTTCGCGCCATGTTTCAGGGGGACGCCGTCGATTGATCGCCGTCACCGGCGCCACCGGACACCTGGGTCAATGGGTAGTGGCCCGGCTCACCGAGCTCGGAGCCGACGTCCTCAGCGTCTCGCGGCACCCGAAGACCGCGCCCACCCTCGACGGAATCACCTGGACGCGGCCGGTCCGGGCTCTCCCGTGGGACCTCACGGACAAGGCTTCGATCCCCGAGGTCGCGCCCGTGCTCCATCAGGCGGAAGCAGCCGTCCACCTCGCCGCCTTCATCCCGCCGGATACCGCGCGAAACCACGAGGGGATGCCGACGCTGCGAGCGAACGCTCACGGCACTGTCAACCTCCTGCGAGCGCTTTCCGAGTCCCCCGCTCTTCGCACGCTCGTTCTCGCGAGCACCTTCGAGGTGTACGGCGCTCCGACGGAGCTCCCGATTGCGGAAACCCATCCCACGCGCCCGACGACGTACTACGGAGCCTCGAAGCTCGCGGCCGAGCAGTACGTGAAGCTGTTCGCAAACCGGGAGGACGTCGCATGCTCGGTCCTCCGGATGCCGGCGGTCTACGGCCCCGGCGACGCGGTTGCCCGGGCCCTCGGGAACTTCGTTCGCGCCGCCGCGGCGAACGAGCCTCTCTCCATCCACGGCGACGGCGGCGACCTCCGCGATTTGCTGTATGTCAGCGACGCCGCGGAGGCGATCGCCATCGCGCTCTCTCGCCGGTCTCGAGGCGTTTACAACGTCGGCAGCGGCCGCGGGTACAGCATCCGGGAAATGGCCGAAGCCGTTTGCCGCGTCGCCGGTCGAGCCTCGCACATCAACTGGCACCCGCGGGCGAGGGAGAGAGTCGACTACGTTCTCAGCAGCGTGAAGGCTCGAGCCGAGCTGGGGTGGGAGCCGCGCGTCGGGCTGGATGCGGGAATCCGCGCCCAGCTCGACTGGGTGCGCCGTTCGACGTCATGAGTCGGCGAAGCTGCGGGGATCGAGAACATCGTCCATCGTCTGATAGCTCAACGGCACCCGATTCACCACCGCCCGATACTTGCCGGTCGGGACCATCTCGATGCGACCCACCGGCTCCAGCACGATCTCCATTTCCCCTCCCAGGTATCGGCGCATGCGGTCGGCCAGCTCCGAAAGGACCCGCGGGTGGAAGCGGTCCGCCCGGACGTATCGGAAAACCACTCTCCCCGGGGCGGTCTGCTCGATCTGAAACCTGGAGACGGCGTATCCGTAGTCCTTCAACAGATGAAAGAAGAAGCTCGAGGGGATCGCCCGGCCATTCGCCCCCAGCACGATGGATTGCACCCTTCCTTCGATGTCCCCGATCCGAGGAAGGCTGCGCCCGCAGGCGCAGGGCTCCCGATTGTCGACGGCGTACGCCAGATCTCCGATCTGATACCGCACGAAGGGCATCACGAAGTTGTTGAGATCGGTGACGACCACTTCCCCGAGCTCGCCGGGTTTTGCCGGGCGACCCTCGACGAGAAGCTCTACGACGTACGACTCGGCGACGACGTGGCGGCCGCCGGTACGGCACTCGTAGGCGATGCCGCTGAACTCCCGGCTTCCGTACTTGTCGAAGACCTTCGCGCCAAACGCCTCCTCGATCGTCTGGCGGCTCCTGCCGTCCAGGGTCTGGGCGCTGGACATGAGGCCGCGGATCCCGAGCGCGCGGAGGTCCGGGTCCAGGCCGGCGCGGGCCAGGTAGTGAAACGACTCCGCGTATCCTTCCACCAGCCGAGGCCGATGGCGGCGGATGACCTCCTGCATGGCACGGACGCGCTCGGAGTCGAACTCGAACGCGGGGACGAGCTCCCGGCGGCATAGCCACGAGTCGAGCTTCTCCTTCCAGGCCTGGACGCGGTCCATGCCGATGTTCTGATGCCAGAGACGCACCGAGCGATCTCCGAACCGGTATCCGGCCCATTCCAGCCCGCGAAGTGTCGCCGCCCACCGAATCTCGAGCTGGCGGCGATCGACCCAACAGCTCAACGGCTCGCCGGTCGAGCCCGAAGTCGAGATCCGAAGCACCGCCGTCTTGTCATGGTGCTCGGACATCAGGTCGGAGTAGAAACGCTGCCGTACGGTTTCCTTGCTCAGCAGCGGAAGCAGGCGGAGATCCTCGATCCCCCGGATGTCCCCCGGTCCGATGCCGAGCTCCTCCATGACTCTCCGGTAGTAGGGGACGTGCCAGTAGGCGTGGGCCACGAGCTTTCGAAGCTTCGCCCCCTGGAGCTCCTCGAGCGCATCGCTTGCAAGCCATTGGCTCCGGTCCAAAAGCCCGTAGTAGTAGCCCGCGTCGCGGGTGATCATCCAATGGTGGAGAGGCATGAGACGCAGATAGAGTCCGAGCCAGCGCTTGCGCAGGCCCCGAGTCACGGGAAGCGGAATCGATGCCGGGAGGCGGCGGCCGAGGAGCTCCTCGACAAGGAGATCTCGACGCCTGCCGAAGCGGTACTCGTGAATCGCTTTCGCGACGTCGACGAGACAAAAGAAAACAACCTTCAACGGGAAACGCCCGAGGAAGGATTGGCCGTGGATTCGCCGTTCGAAGAGGGTCTCGACTTCCCGGATGCGGAACCCCCGTGCCTGCGCCGCCACGGTGATGAACGTCTGGAAGTATCGATAGTGATGGCGATGGTTCAGGACGTCCTCGAGCACCTCCCGCCGGGCCAGGACGAAACCCGACTTGTTGTCCCGGGCGCGCATGTCGAAGGAGACGTTCAAAAGCCAGTTCAGGCCCAGGCTCAGAAGCACGCGGCCCGTCTCCGCCCTGCCGATATGCCGGCGCACTCCCTGGACGAGCTCGGCGTTCGAGGCGCGTATCTCCCGATACAGGCGGGCGACGTCCTCGGGCTGGTTCTGGAGATCGGCGTCGAGAAAGCAAGCGAAGACGCCTCGGGATGCGTTCAATCCGGAGCGCCACGAGGCTTCGATGCCGCGGTTCTCCGGGTGCGCGACCCCCTTGACTCGAGGGGCAAACTTCGCCGCCTGCTCGCGGATGACCTCGCCGGTCTCGTCCCGGCTCCCGTCGTCGACGAGGAGGATCTCTCCCGGTATCGCGTTGTCGTCGAGCACGCGAAGACACCGCGCCACCAGCTCTCGAATGTTCGCCGCCTCATTGAAACAGGGCGCGATGATGGAGACGACCGGCGCGGGACGGTCTTCCGGTCGGACCTCCATCACCCGTCAACGGTGGGCGCGAGGCCCCGCGGGGGACATGGCCTCCTTTGGGCCGTGAACCGAATCGTCCCGCCTCCGCTCCAGGGCGGCGCCCGCCACGAGCGCGAAGGCCATGACGCCGAGGCTCAGGATCTGGTTGAGGCTGAGCACGGCGAAGCTCCCGAACTGCCAGGCCGGCCGAGGATCCCCCCTCAGGAATTCCTGAAAGAACCGAAAGAGAGGATAGGCGGCGAGGAACGCCACTGCCAGCTGACCGACGAACCGGCGCCGCGAACGAAGATGCCAGAGCCACCCGAAGAGAGCCAGTGCCGCGGCGGCCTCGTAGAGTTGAGTCGGGTGCGAAGGGATTCCGAAGTTGACGGAGTTCGGGGCCCCTCCGGCGACGAGACCGAACGGACCGGCGGTCGGAGTCCCGTAGCAGCACCCATTGAGAAAGCAACCGACCCTCGCGAGTGCGAGCGCGGGCGAGAAGGATACCGCCAGGACATCGGCCACCTCCCAGGGAGCAAGCCCCTGGGACCGCGCGTAGGCGAGCCCCGCGAACGCGGCGAAGCCCAGCCCGCCGTAGAACGACATGCCGACGTGATCCCAGAGCGCCGGGACCGACCACCAGGAGGCCTGGCCCACCGGATCGCTGGTGGTGAAATTGAGGGCCCGCGCGCCCAGAAGTCCGGCGCCAAAGGCGATGGCGGCGAGCGCGAGCAGCTTCATGGCGTCGAGACGCTTCCTCTCGGCCTCGCGATGGGTGAGCCAGAAGCCCAGGCTCGCGCCGAGCGAGATCATGAGGGCGTAGGTCGAGATCTCGAGAGAACCGAGGTTGATGATCGGCTTCATGGCGCGGGCGCTACCCGGAGGCGACCGGATCGGCCGCTCACGCGCCCAGCTTCTCCGCCGGGCCGACCTGGCCGGTCTCGCCAGCGGGCTTCCGTTCCCGCCGGCCGCGCCCTTCGGCTCGGTCGCGGAGATACTCTCTCGCGAGCATGCGGGCGAGCATCCTGAGATACACCCCGAGCATCCGCCGCATTCGTAAGTTCGAGATCCCCGCCGTCCGGCCCGCCCATCGGATCGGGATCTGAGCGACGGTGTAGCCTCCGAGGAGCGCCCCCAGGGAAAGCTCGAGGGTGATGTCGAAATGCTCGGCGGTGAAGGGCGCGCACTCGCGCAGCACTTGGGTCCTGTACGCCTTGAAGGCGTTGGTCAGGTCGTTGAGGCGGGTTCGAAACAGGACCTGCATGGCTCGATTGGCGGCCCGGTTCAAAACCAGCTTGACCGGAGGATACTTCGTCACCGAGCTGCCTTGCATGAATCGCGATCCGAACACGCAGTCGTGGCCTTCCTGGATCTTCCGGTAGTAGAGGACGACGTCCTCGGGAGAGTCGGACAGATCGGCCATGAAGATGACGACCACGTCACCGGATACCACCTCGAGCCCGCTGCGGATGGCGCGCCCGAGCCCGGGCGGGGCCCCCCGCCGCTTCAGGCGAAGCTCCTTTGTTTTCGGCGCTCTCGCCGAGACGACCTCTGCCGTTCCGTCGGTGCTTCCGTCGTCGACCACCACGATCTCGTAGGGAATCCCCCCCGCGCTCTCCAGTGTCTCGATGAGACGGTCGAGGCACTCCCCGATGTTGGGACTCTCATTGCGGGCCGGAATGACGATTGAAAGCTTCATGGGAATTGGATCGCCGCGGTGGATCTCCGGCGAGGGAGATTCCAGCGCGGCGGTCATTCTATACCTTTCCTCCTCGAACGAGAACCGAACCCCTACGCGGCGCGACCGCGAAAGCCCTGCAGGAGGTCGAGGAGGATGCTCTCGAGATCGTGCTGGAAATCCCAATCCGGATGGTCGAGCCGAAATTTCCGCGTGTCGCTCACGTACCAGATGTGGTCGCCGATGCGCGCGTCGTCGACGTAGCGGGTCCGCATCTTTCGCCCGAGCAGGCGTTCGACGAGGCCCACCGCCTCGAGAAGCGAACAGTGCGCTCTGCGCCCGCCGCCGACGTTGTAGACCGCCCCGGCCCGGGGCGCGCGGACGAAGCTCAGAAACATCCGGACGAGGTCCTCCGCGTGAATGTTGTCCCGCACCTGCTTTCCGCGGTAACCGAGGATTTGGTACTCGACGTCCTCGAGCCCGCACTTGACGAGATACGAAAGAAAGCCGTGCAGCGGGGCGCCCGCGTGGCCGGAGCCGGTCACGCAGCCGGCGCGGAACGCGACCGTCGAGAGGCCGAAGTATCGCCCGTACTCCTGCACCATCACGTCGGCGGCGAGCTTGGACGCGCCGAACACCGAGTGCGTCGAACGATCCACCGGCATCGACTCGTCGATTCCATGCTCGTAGAAGGGGTGATCGGGAGCGAGCTCGAACCGGGTTTCGCGCTCGACCAGCGGCAACTGGTTTGGCCGGTCACCGTAGACCTTGTTGGTCGAAGTGAACACGAACCGAGCCGCGGGACTGTGGATCCTCGTCTGCTCCAGCAGGACGAGCGTCGCCCGCGCATTGATGTCGAAGTCCGTCGTGGGATCGCGCGCCGCCCAGTCATGGGACGGTTGCGCCGCCGTATGGATCACGCAGCGGATGTCGGACCCGTAGGTTTCGAAGATGCGCCGCACCGCGGCCTCGTCGCGGACGTCGACGTCGTGATGGCGGTAAGCGGGGACGCGGCTCATGAGTCGCCGGAGATTGCCGGAGGTCGAGGCGCTCTCGCCGAAGAACCGGCGGCGCATGTCGTTGTCGATGCCCACGGGCTCGAAGCCGCTCCCGGCAAAGAGCTCGACGGCAGCGGATCCCACGAGCCCCGCGGAGCCGGTCACGATCGCGATGTCCATTTTCGCCCTGTCTCCAGACTGCTGCCGACCAGGGATCATACACTGGAAGCGAATCTCACCTCCGGCTCACAACGCCTTCGCTTGCCGCCCGCGCCGGTTCTACCTATTCTTCCGCGTGCTCTGGGTGGTTACGGTCTTCGTCGGTTCCGGCCTTCTGTTCGTCGCCCAGCCGATGATCGCCAAGATGTTGCTGCCGCGGCTCGGCGGCGCCCCGGCCGTTTGGACCGCATCGGTTCTGTTCTTCCAGGCCGTTCTCCTGGCGGGATACGGCTATGCGCATTGGCTGGGCCGGCGTCGGCCGGGAACCCAGATCGCGATCCACGCCGTGCTCGTTCTCCTCCCTCTCGGTCTCGCCCCTTTTCGCCTCATCGATGGCGCACCCGTCGTCGGGTTCGTTCCTGCGCTCTGGCTTTTCGAGGCGCTCCTCCTCGCCGTCGGGGCCCCGTTCTTCGTCCTCTCCGCCGGCGCCCCACTGCTCCAGAAGTGGCTCAGCCGGACGCGCGGCCCCGCGGCCAGGAATCCGTACTTTCTCTACGCGGCCAGTAACGCCGGAAGCCTCCTCGCCCTCTTCGCTTATCCGATCCTGCTGGAGCCCGCCATCGGCCTCGAGCGGCAACGAGCTCTCTGGGCGTGGGGTTACTTCGCCTACACGGTGCTCGCGCTCGCTTGTGCGGCCCACGCCTGGAGAGATCGGTTGGAGAGCGCGGAGCCGGAGGGGAAATCTCCCGAAGGCGCCGACGCCGCTCCGCCTTCCGCCGGACGCCGTTCGCTGTGGATGGCACTCTCCGCCGCTCCCGCCAGCTTGATGCTCGGTGTGACCTCCATACTCACCGCCGACGTGGCGGCGGTGCCGTTCGTCTGGGTCCTCACGCTGGGGCTCTATCTGGTGACGTTCGTTCTCGCCTTCGCCTCGCGCGCGCTCGTTCCCCCGGGTCTCGCGGCCCGTTTTCTGCCGATGGCGGCGGTGGTGTTCATGCTGCTTCTCATGACCAAAGCCACCGAACCCCTTGCCGTCGTCCTGCCCGCTCATCTCGCGGCGTTTTTCGTCGCCGCCCTCGCCTGCCACACCGAGCTCGCTCGCCTGCGGCCGCATCCAAGCCACCTCACGACGTACTACTCCCTCATCGGCCTCGGCGGCGCCATCGGAGGCGCATTCAATGCTCTCGCCGCTCCCGTTCTCTTCGAAGACTGGAGCGAGGCTCCTCTGGCGTTCGTCGTCGCCTGTCTCCTGGTGCCTCGCGCGCTCCCGGTGGGCTCCGGAGGAAAGAAGAAGCGGAAGCAACCCGCGCCGGCGGCGATTCGACGCTCCGACGTGGCCATCCCCGTCGTCTTGGGCCTGGCAACGCTCCTGTTGGCGAAGATCGGCGACTTTCTCGGCGCGTCGGGCCAGGCGCGGGAGTTGCTGGCCACGGGCATCCCCGTTCTTCTCACCTACCTCGCATCGGCAAGGCGTTTTCGATTCGGCCTTGCGGTGGGCGCCGTCCTCTGGGCCGGAAGCCTCGATACCGCGCTACGGGGTCGAGATCTACTCACCGACCGGAGCTTTTTCGGCATTCATCGGGTCACGCTCACCACGTCACCATCGGACGGCGATCCCGTCGCCTTCCACCAGCTTTACCACGGAACCACCCTGCACGGCGCGCAGCGTGTCGAAGCCGATGGCACGATGCCCGTCGAACCCCGCGAGCCGTTGGCCTACTACGCGCCGACGAGCCCCATCGGCCGCGTGTTTCGCCCGCACGGGTCTTCGTCCACCGGCTCGCCCCCTCGCCAGCGCGTCGGGCTCGTCGGCCTCGGGGCGGGGTCTCTCTTCGCCTACGCGGAGCCGGGAGAGCGATGGTCCGTCTTCGAGATCGATCCGCGGGTGCAACGGATCGCGGAAGACGGACGGTACTTCAGCTATCTGCCCGAGGCGAGAAGGCGTGGCGCGGAAATCGAGGTGATTCTCGGGGACGCCCGCCTCACCCTGCGCTCGGCGGCCGAACCCTTCGACCTCCTGGTTCTCGATGCCTTCACCGGCGGCGCCATTCCCGTCCATCTGCTCACCCGCGAGGCGTTCGATCTCTACGAGAACAAGCTCCGCCCGGACGGGCTTCTCGCGCTCCACATCTCGAACCGCCACCTCGACCTCGCGCCTCTGGTGCGGGCGATGGCGAAGGATGCCGGCCTCGCCGCGGTCATCGAAGACGGTCCCCCGGATCCCGCGGCGGCGGCGACGCAGAAGCTCGGCTCGCGCTGGGCCTTTCTGGCCCGCACCGAAGGCGCCCTTCGCGCTCGAGGGCTTTCTCCCGGTGGGGCGCCCGCGTCCGAAAACCTCGGACGGGTGTGGACCGACGACCAGTCCGACCTCTGGAGCCTCTTTCAGTGGTAGCCCCCGACCAGTTGCTTTCGACCGGGAGGACGTTGTAAAAGACTCTCGCCAACCGAGGGGGGGATTTATCGGGGGGCGAAGCGCACCTTGTAAGAGAGCTCTCCTGCGCTCGGGGTCCGCTTATCGAAGGAGATCGCCAATGAATCGATCGAAAACCGGCAATGGGGGCTTCACCCTCATCGAGCTTCTGGTCGTCATCGCCATCATCGCCATTCTCATCGGGCTGTTGCTTCCGGCCGTGCAGAAGGTTCGCGAAGCCGCCAACCGAACGGCCGCCGAACAAACGCTCGGGCAGATTCAGACCGCGGCCCAGGTCTTCAAGAGCTTCAACCAGGGCCAGTTTCCGTCCTCGGTCCCGCTGCTGGTGGGCTTCTGCACAACGACCGGCCGTTGCACTCTGGACCCCAGGCTCCTCTCGAGCCAGCTTCACGGGTACAACTTCTTCCTGTTTCCCGAGGGGGAACGGGGCGAGGCTGAGCCCGCCTATCCGGGCGTAACCGGATCGCAGACGCTGGTCTTTCTGATGGGCGGAGAGCCGCAGGCGTCCCCGACCCCGGGGGCGGATGCGGGGCGCAGGCACATGTTGGAAAAGGTCATGGGGGACGGCTCGGTCCGCATCGTGAAGCTCATGGCCACGGACCCCGGGGCCGGACCCGAAATCCGCGAAGGGACTTCTTCGCTGACCGGCGCCCAGCTTTCGATGATGATCGACAAAGATGGCAGTCACACGCTGACCGGAAGCGAGATCCTCGGATTCGACATCCCGGGGAGTCCAGCGCCGACTCCAGTGGCTCAGTTCCTCGCGTCTGCCAAGCTCGAAATGAGAATCGGGGCGGCGAACGAGACCCCTTTCTCCACCTGGCTCCTTCCCTATATCGAGCAGGACAATCTCTTCCAGCCCGCTTTCAGCTATGAGTTCCTCGCCGGTCTCACTGCGGCATTCGTCGAAGATCCCGCCGCCGAGCGCATGGCGCTTTTGGCGCTCAAGGTGGCCCGGAACTCGGGCGAAAAGGATCGCGAGGAGCTCGAGATGCTGGTCGCGGGCTTCTACTTGCGGAAGCTTTCGCAGGAGGTTCACACATCGCTGACCCGCGCGAACTTCCTCGTCCTCGCCGCATGGTTGTCGACGCTCACGGAACTGCCGGAGCCCCGGGCCCAAGACCCCGCCCCGGCGAGCTCGCAGGACGACATCCAGGCGACCGATACCCGAGGCACGCGCGGGCGTCGCTGAAGCGCAAGTTCGTCGAGAGCCACCGCGGAAGCGCCTGCCGACGATCGAGGTCTCACTCGTCGAGCTGGAGCTCTACGAGGACGATTCGTTCCCCCTCCGACGCGGTGATGACTTTTCCGCCGGTGTAGGCGCCGAACGCTTTCCCGTCCGGGCGCCAGGAGAAATCGGCGACCATCGTATTCGGGCCCCGGTACTGTGGGTGCCCCTTCTCGTTGAAGTAGGTCAATCGCCGTTTGTTCGAGCCGTCGCTGTTCATGATCCAGTACTCGGCGCCGCCGGACCGGAGCCCCAGGTTCGACATCCAGACGATCAACCGGCCGTCGGGCGAGTAGTGGGCATGCTCGTTCCAGCCTTCGTTCGTCATCCTCGTCAGCTTTTGCGTCTCGATCTCCATCACGTAGATGTCCGCTTCGACCCGGCCCTTGGCCTCGAAGTTGCTCGTAAAGATGAGCCGCGAGCCGTCCGGGGAGAAGCCGTGGTTCTCGTAGAACCCCGGTCCCCCGGGCGTGAACGAGCGGACGCTCGCTAGGCTCGGCTGGCGGTCGGCGACGCGAAAGTCGGCGATCATGAGCTGCCAGTATCCGAGTTGTTTGCCCTTCTTGAGTCCGCCGCTCTCCACCATCTCGCTCCACGACAGCAAGCGGCCGTCGCGGGAGAAATGCGCGTGGAGGGTCCCCTCGCCGGCGTCGTCTTTGACCTCCCGGATCCGGGTCGCACGGTTCGTTTCGGTGTCGAGCACCCAGAGGTCGTTCAGGACGCCCGCGCCGGGGGTGACTACGCGGCTGAATCGGACGTCCCGGTGCTCGCCTTTCTCCGCCTGGAAAACGAGGTAGCGGCCCGAAGGATGCCACGCGGGCTGGCCTTTATGTCCGTTCGGAAGGTCCGGGTGATCGCAAGTGAGGCACGTAACACCGGTCCCGTCCGGCTTCATCACGTAGACCTCGAAGACGTCCCTCGCCGAGCGCATATCGAACGCGATTTTGTCTTCGAACCAGTCCAGCCGGCCGCCCCCCTCCTTGAGAGTCGCGATCCGGCTCACGGGACTGGCCGCGGCTGGAGCGGCGGCGGGGGCGGGAGGATCCGAACGCCCGCGCCTCTGTCTCGCCCCTCCGCATCCCACCGCCGCGACCACGAATGCGAAAAGGACGAAAAGAGCGCGCACACGCTTCATGGGCATGACCGAAGTATCCTGCGCGACCCCAACCCCGTCAAGAAAGCGGCCCCGGAAGAGGGGAATCGAACGCAAAGGCGCAAGGACGCAAAGACGCAAAGAAGTCCGGATCTCTTCTTTGCGTCTTTGCGTCTTTGCGTCTTTGCGCCTTTGCGCCTTTGCGCCTTTGCGTTCATTCCCCGTGTGTCGTCGCTTTGGAGCGATCGGCGCTCGCGCGCCGCCGCAGGAAGAGCTCGACGGCGGCATAGTGCAGGCTGCTCCGTATGGCGAAGCGCAGGCGGTTTTCGACGCGGATCCCGCCAGGAGTGACCGTCGCCGACAAACTACCGCGCTTGATGGGATCGTTCCACACCGACCCTCGGTCGGTGATGCCGTCGATGGCCCGCATCTGCGCGTCGTCGAGCGCGAACGCCGTGGCCTCCCGGTTCTCGCGCATGCGACCGGAATCGCGGGTGCGAACG
>Ga0299906_10001437_pt1 | contig 20530 bp, 17 predicted proteins | sample RVTome_14_FD_200259 | JGI IMG/M metagenome (GOLD analysis project Ga0299906, IMG submission 200259) | Soil microbial communities from uranium-contaminated site in the Upper Colorado River Basin, Wyoming, United States - RVT145D125 (version 2) ...
TGCGGCTCGCGCTCGATGCGTTCATCGAGGAGACGCAGAAACCGGTGACCGGCGAGGTCCGTCTGCGGCTGGCGCGCGGCGCGATCGCCGTGGAGGGACGCCGCGGTCCGCGCGCGCTGTACGCCCAGGACCTGGCCACCTACGACGAAGGCGATCGGTTCGATCACACGGCTGCGGCAGGATTCGTGAAACTCTGGGGACTCCCTCTGAAGGTTTGGTCCGAGCGACAGGGAGACGCCGGATGAGCACTCTGTGGGGGGGACGCTTCGAGGACGCCCCCGCGCCCGAGGTGCTCGCCTACACCCAGAGCATCTCGTTCGATCATCGCCTCGTGCGAGAGGACTGCGCGGTGCTGGTCGCGCACGTGCGCGCGCTGACGCGCGCCGAGCTGCTCAGCGACGAGGAGTCCGAGGCGGCCGTGCGCGCGCTGGGCGCGGTGGCCGCCGAGATCGCCGACGGCTCCTTCGCGCCTGATCCGTCGGACGAGGATATCCACTCGGTGGTGGAGCGCGCGCTGCTCGCCCGGGAGCCGGAGGTCGGGCCCAAGGTGCGCGCCGGTTTGTCACGCAACGACCGGGTTGCCACGGTGCTCCGGCTGTGGCTGCTGCGTGAAGGCCGCGCGCTGCTCGGGGATCTGGTGGCGTTCATCGAGACGCTCAGGTCGCGCGCCGACCAGACGCGCGACCTGCTGATGCCCGGGTACACGCACCTGCAACGGGCTCAACCCGTGACCCTCGGCCACCACCTGCTCGCGCACGCGTTCGCGCTCGCGCGCGACGCCGGCAGGTTCGTGGACGCGCTCGCGCGGACGGATCGCTCGCCGTTGGGTGCCGGCGCGCTCGCCGGCTCGACGCTCGGCCTCGACGCCGGGCAGGCAGCGCGGGACTTGGGTTTCGCCGGTGCGATGGCGAACTCCTTGGACGCCGTCGCTGCGCGCGACTTCGTCGCGGAGGTCCTGGCCGCTTGCGCGATCTGTGCGGTCGACCTCTCGCGCATCGGTGAGGAGATCGTGCTGTGGACCTCGCAGGAGTTCGGGTTCGCCTCGCTGGACGACTCCTATGCGACCGGCTCGAGCCTGATGCCGCAGAAGAAGAACCCGGATGTCTTCGAGCTCGCACGGGGCAAGGCCGGCCGCGTGATCGGCGACCTCACCGGGCTCCTCGCCACCCTCAAAGGACTGCCCCTCGCATACAACCGGGATCTGCAGGAGGACAAGGAGCCGTTGTTCGACGCGGTCGATGTGGTGCGCGGGACGCTGCGGCTGCTCACCGGCGCGCTGGGCGCGTTGCGGTTCGACGCCGACGCCATGGCCGCCGCTGCAGGCGACGACCTGCTGCTCGCGACCGATCTCGCCGAGGAGTTGGTCCGGCGAGGCATCCCGTTCCGCGACGCGCACGAGGCGGTCGGCGGCGCCGTCCGTCAGGCGCTTGCGTCCGGCCGCGGCCTTCGCGACCTCGACGATGCGGAGTTGGTGCCATCGATGCCCGAAGCGGCCGGTGAGATCCGAGCGATGCTGGACGCGGCCGGCTCGGTGCGTCGGCGTGGCGCGCCCGGCCCGGGATCGATCGACGAGCAGCTCGCCGCCCTCGCCGTCGAGCTCGGGGCGATCAAAGCCGCCCGGTAGCGGCGACGATCCCCTGGGGGCCGAAGGTAGGATCGGCCTGGATGCCGAGCACGAACGAGACGGTGGAAGCCCTCTTCGCGGAATGGGCCGAGCTGCTGCAACTCGCCGGCGCGGACGCGTTCCGGGTGCGCGCCTATGAGAAGGCGGCCCGGTCGATCGGCGGGTTCTCGAAGGACCTGCGCGACCTCGACGACAAAGGCCTGCGCGCCATCCCATCGGTGGGCGCGAGCATGGCCGCCCGGATCCGCGAGTACCTCGAGACCGGGACGTTGCACGAGCTCGAGGATCTGCGCGAGCAGGTCCCTGCGGGGCTTCGCGAGATGATGCGGATCCCGAGCCTCGGGCCGAAGAAGGCGATCCTGCTGCACGAGACCCTGGGTATCTCGACCGTCGATGAGCTGGCCGGCGCGGCACGCGACGGCAAACTGCGCGGGATCAAGGGACTCGGTCAGAAGACCGAGGAGAACCTGCTCCGCGGCATCCAGAACTTGCGCGAGCACGGCGGCCGGATCCTCATCGACGCGGCGATGGACGCCGCCGTCGGGGTGATCGAGGCACTGCGAGGGCTCGCCGAGGTCGACCAGATCACCTACGCCGGCTCCCTGCGCCGGATGCGCGACACCATCGGCGACATCGACATCCTGGTGGCGTCGGCCAACGCTGCGCCGATCATGGACTCCTTCGCCGGGCTCTCGAGCGTGAAGGAGGTGCTGGCGCACGGCGAGACCAAGACGAGCGTCCTCACCGATACCGGGCTCCAGATCGACCTGCGGACCGTCCCGGCCGACGCCTGGGGCGCGGCACTGATCTACTTCACCGGGTCCAAGTCCCACAACATCAAGATCCGCGAGATCGCCGTCCGCAGGGGGTGGAAGCTCTCGGAGTGGGGCCTGTTCAAAGCCGACACGGGCAAGAAGATCGCCGCCGAGACCGAGGAGGAGGTCTACGAGGCGCTCGGCTTGCCGTGGATCCCTCCGACGATGCGCGAGGACACCGGCGAGATCGAGGCGGCGTTCGCGGGCACGCTCCCCACGGTCGTGGAGCGCCGAGACATCCGCGGTGACCTCCATTCGCACACCAACCTCACCGATGGGCTCGCCCCCCTGGAGGAGATGCTCGCCGCCGCGGCCGCCGCCGGATACTCCTACTACGTCGTGACCGACCACGCCGAGGGTTTGCCGATGACTGGGATGGATCGCGGCAAGGCGCTCGCGCAACGCAAGCGGATCGCCACGCTGCAGAAGAAGTATCCGAAGATGACCATCCTGCACGGTTCGGAGCTCAACATCGCCAAGGACGGCAGCGTCGACTACGACCCGGCGTTCCTCGCAGGGTTCGACCTACTGGTCGCCAGCGTCCATTCGATGTTCCGGCTCCCGCGCGACGAGCAGACGGCGCGGATCATCCGCGCGATGGAGAACCCGTTCATCAACGTCATCGGACACCCGACCGGGCGCCTCATCGGCCGGCGTGAGCCTATCGACGTGGACTTCGAGTCCATCTGCAACGCCGCGGTGCGGACCGGGACGGCGCTCGAGGTGAACTCCTTCCCCGACCGGATGGACCTGCGCGACGAGCACGTACGCTGGGCGATCGAGCGCGGGGTCACGATCGCGATCGACACGGACTCGCACGCTCCCAAGCATCTCGAGCACCTGCGGTTCGGCGTCGCGACAGCGCAGCGAGGCTGGGCGCGCAAGACCGACGTTCTCAACGCCCGTACGCTCAAGCAGCTACGAACCTTCGTCGAGAAGAAGCGGCCCGGATGAGCGTGGCGACGGATCAGTTGCCGCTGCGGCCGGTGGCGCGTGCGTTCTTCGCGCGACCAACGCTCGATGTCGCGCGCGACCTCATCGGCTGCCTCCTCGTGCACGACCTCCCGGAGGGCACCGTTGTCGGCTCGATCGTCGAAACCGAGGCCTACACGGATCGCGATCCGGGGAGCCATGCTTTCAGCGGCATGACGGCACGCAACGCGCCTATGTTCGAGGAACCGGGTAACGCGTATGTCTATTTCACGTACGGCATGCACCACTGCCTGAACGCCGTCACCGAGGAGACCGGCCGCGCCGGAGCCGTGCTCCTGCGCGCCGTCGAACCGATCGCGGGGCTCGAGCACCTGCGGTCACGGCGTCCCGGACGGCGCGACAGGGACCTCGCGCGCGGCCCCGGACGCCTGACGCTGGCGTTCGGGATAGGGCGTGAGCATGATCGCGCCGACCTGACGACCGGGGTGCTGCGGATCTGCACAGGGGAGCGACTCCCCGAAGCCGCGCTGGTCCGCACGGCGCGCATCGGACTGGCAGCGGCGCAGCAGGACGGCCGACGGTGGCGCTTCGCGGTGAAAGGCAGTCCGTGGGTGTCGTCCGGGCGATCGACGACCGCTAGGGGTTCACGTAGATCGTGACCGTCGCGCCTCTTCCGTAGCGCTCACCGGCGCATGGGCTCTGCAGCCAGACACGGCCGGGTGTGGTTTCGGATATCTGGCGGCAGCCCGCGATGCCGCCGGTATTCGCTCGGGTGACGACGCGCGGGACGAATCCTGCGTCGATGAGGCGCTGGCGCGCGCGCGCGACCGTACGGCCCAGCACCATCGGCACGTCGCTGATCGCGGCGTCGTTGCTCACGTAGATCGTGGCTGGATCCCCGACCTTCGCGGCGGTCTGCGGTTGGGGTTTCTGATCGCACACTGTTCCCGGCGCGAAGGCGGGACAGTACTGCGACACCACGTTGAGCGCGAAGCCCGCCTTCTCCATGATGTCGCGCGCGGTCGAGGACTTCATGCCGACCACAGCCGGTGTCGAGGGGATCTCGCCGGAAGTGGGTTCGGTGCAGACCTCGGTCGGCTCGGAGCCGCGCAGGAACTGCTGTACCTCGATGAGGTAAGGGGGCGTGAACTCGTTCGGCAGGCAGTTCCTGCTTCCGTCGACCTTCACCTTGACGAGCAGCGTGTCGGTCGCCTCCGGGAACAGTTCCGTCGCGACGCCCTTGTGGGCGGCGATCATGAATGCTCTCCACATCTCCCCGGGCCATGAACTGCCGTAGACGCGACGCCGGGTGCGCGGGGGCACCATCGGAACCTGCGCCTGCGGGAACCCTGCCCAGCTCACGGCCGCCATCTGCGGCGTGAATCCTGCGAACCAGGCATCGGCGTAATTCTCAGAGGTCCCGGTCTTGCCGGCGACCGGACGTCCGAAGCCGAGGTTGCGTCCCGTGCCTGTCTTCATGACCTCTTCGAGGGCCTCGATCGCGAGCGCCGCGACCGGTTCAGCCAACACCCGCTTGCGCTCGCGCTTGGGCTCGTAGATCACCGTGCCGCTGGAATCGGTGATCTGGAAGATGGGGGTCGGCTCCACCTTGATCCCGCCGGCGGCGAGGGTCGCATACCCGGTCGCAAGATCGAGCGGCGTGACCTCTTCGCTCCCAAGCGCGATCGCGTGGACCGCGTCGAGCGGCGCAGTGATGCCCATGCGTTTCGCGACTTCGACGACCTTCTTGGGTCCGACCTCCAGGACGACCTGTGCGTAGACCACGTTGACGCTGAGCGCTGTGCCGCGCTTGAGAGTCAGGCTCGATCCCGGATTCGTCCCCTCGTAGTTGCCCGGGCTCCAGGAGGTCCCGTTGGGGAGGCGCAACGAGATGCGTGACCCGCCGCGGTAGACGCGCTCCAGCGGGATGCCCCTCTCGAGCGCTGCGATGAGCGTGAACAGCTTGAAGGCGGAGCCGGGTTGACGTCCAGGTCTCCGCGCCGCCAGGTTGTACTTCGCGTAGCGGTCCTTCCGTCCGAAGAATCCGCGCCCGCCGACCATCGTGACCACGCCGCCCGTGCGAGGATCGATCGCCACGAAGGCCGTGTGAGGATCGCTCTTGAACGGAAGCACCTGCGCGGTGATCTTCTCGGCCGTGCGCTGAAGCTCCGGGTTGAGCGACGTGTGGATCCGCAGGCCACCCTTGAACACAGCATTGATTCGCTCAGCGCGGGTTTCGCCGAGGAATCCGAACTCCTCGGCGTCGTTGAAGATCAGGTCCTTGATGTAGTCGATGAAGTAGGCGAAGCGGTAGGTCTGCGTATCCGCGCCGGGTTTGAGTCCGAGCGCCGCTTCCCTGGCCTTGTCGAACTCGGTCTCGGGCAGCATCCCCTCATCGAACATGCGGCGTAGCACGACGTTCCTACGCGAGAGCGCGACTGCGTTGTCACCGCTCGGATCGTAGGCCGATGGCGACCTGATCAGGCCGGCGAGCAGCGCGCCCTCCACCACGCCCAGCTTATGGGCCGGCTTGGAGAAGAAGGTCTTGGCAGCAGCCTCGATTCCGTACGCGCCTCTGCCGAAGTACACGGTGTTCAAGTACCGCTCGAGGATCTCGTCTTTGGTGAAGCGCTCCTCGAGTTGATAGGCGAGGATCGCCTCCTTGATTTTGCGCTCCACTGTGCGATCGCGGTCCACGAGGGTGTTCTTGACCAACTGCTGCGTGATGGTCGAGCCGCCCTCCACGACGCGCCCCTCGGCGGCGTTCTTGGTGAGAGCTCGGATCACGGCCAAGTAGTCCACGCCCGCGTGCTGGTAGAACCGGGCATCCTCGATCGCGAGCACCGCGTCGCGGACGTGCTCCGGCACTTGGGCCAGCGGGATCACCTCGCGATCCTCCTCTGCGTGGAGCTCGGTGATCAGAGAGCCGTCGGCGGCATATACCTTCGTCGTCTGCGCGATGGTGTTGGCCTTCGCCAGCGCGTCATCCAGCGAGGGGACGGTGACGCAGGCCGACGCCAACATGACGAATCCCAGCGCCGCGGCTCCGCCGCGTAACGCTGTCTTGTGAGGGAGGGAAGGGGCCATGGTTGGTCGGTCACCCCATGGTACCGCCCGCTCCACGGAGGCCGCTGAACCTCGGGAAAGCCTCGCCCCCGGGTCGACCCGGGGGGCGAAGGATGGACTCGAGGACGGTCTGCTCAGGCGACCGAGAAGGTGAAGGCTGCGTCGGCCGCGCCCTCGATCACCACGATCGCGTACTCGGCTGCGGCCGGGATGGTGCCCGACTCGTCGCCCTCGTTGAAGAACTCGCCGCCGACGACCGGCGCCGGTCCGTTATCGCAGGTGCCGAGGGACTCGCTGGCCGGGGTTGGCCGGCCTCCGCTTCCCTTCGACGCTTGACCCGCTATTCCTGTCTGACGTGATGGCGCCCGCTGGTACGATGCGGCCGGATATGGCCAAGAGCGATCTCTTCGATGATCTCGTCTGGCGAGGGCTCGCCTACCAGTGGACCGGGGAGGATGCACTGCCGGCCCGCCTTCGATCAGGCCCCACCACCCTGTACCACGGATGCGACCCGTCTGCGGACTCGCTGCACATCGGGAATCTGATCGGACTCGTGGCTTTGCGTCGGTTCCAGCGAGCCGGGCATCGTCCCATCGCCTTAGCGGGCGGCGGCACGGGCATGATCGGGGATCCCTCGGGACGCAGCGAGGAGCGGAACCTCCTTGACGGTGAGCGGCTCGAGGCCAACCTCGCCGGTATCCGGTCGCAGCTGGAGCAGTTCCTCGACTTCGATGCCGGCGAGGGCAGCGCCCTCCTGGTGAACAACGCCGACTGGCTCACCCGCTTCACCTACGTCGATTTCCTGCGCGATGTGGGCAAGCATTTCTCGGTCAATGTGATGCTCGCCAAGGAATCGGTTAGCGCCCGTCTGGAGAGTGGATCGGGTATCACCTACACCGAGTTCAGCTACATGTTGATGCAGGCCTACGACTTCGTGCATCTGCACGGCGAGTTCGGATGTGAGCTCCAGATCGGTGGCTCAGACCAGTTCGGAAACATCGTCGCAGGCATCGATCTCGGTCGTCGTATGACGCAGGCGCGCATGTTCGGCCTGACCTGGCCTCTGATCGAGCGCAGCGACGGCGCGAAGATGGGCAAGACCGCAGAGGGCGCGATCTGGCTCTCGCCCGAGCGGACCAGTCCCTACACCTTCTACCAGTGGTTCGTCCGGGTACCCGACGCCGATGTCGGGCCGTTCCTCCGGCTCTTCACCGAGGTGCCGCGAGATGAGATCGAAATCCTGGAACGCCGGGCCGCCGACGCTGCGGCGAAGCGCGAGGCCCAGACCCGCTTGGCGCGCGAGCTGACTCTGATGGTCCACGGCGAGGATGGGCTGGCGAAGGCGGAACGCGCCACCAGAGCGTTCTTCGGCGGGGACCTGGATGGGTTGGAGGAACGGGACCTGCTCGAGATCTTCGCCGACGTTCCCTCTGTCGAGGTGCCGAAAGCTGCCCTCGACATGGGGATCCCTGCCGTGGACGCGCTCGTCCAGGCCGGGCTGGCCTCCAGCAAGAGTGAGGCTCGACGCGTGATCGAAGGGGGCGGCGCCTACCGGAACAATCGCCGGATCGAGTCGGCGTCGGCGACGCTGGGAGCCACGGATCTCGCGACCGGAACGGTCATGGTGCTGCGCGCCGGGAAGAAGTCCTACGCGCTCCTTCGCGCCGTCTGAGGTCGGCGGCGCAGGAACAAGCCCAGAGACAGCGATCCGAGCCCCACCAGGGCTCCGGCCACGCCGGTTCCTCCCGAAGACGATGCAGCATGGAACGCAGCCCCGAGTGGGTAGGTTCCCGCGTGCGTGGGGCCGGTCGGGGCACCGACCCGCATCCCCTGGACGGTGAGACTCGGGGCGACGCCGGCGCCGGGGGAGGTGGATGCGCGGCCGGCGGGCGGATGGACCGACGCGACCGGATGGTCCACGGCCGCCGCCGGACGGGTGAGGAAGACCTCGACGACCCACAAGCTTCCGTTCTGCCACACCGCGCCCACACCGACACGCCGATACCTCGGAAGAAGGATGTTGCGACGGTGATCGTCGCTGCGCATGAACGCGGTGTGGACCGCGCGCACGGAGGGCCCAACGCCGACGTTCTCGCCGACGAAGGCGGGAGAGCCCAACCGGCGCCGACCGGCAGCCGTCCCCAGCGCGGGGTTGTGATAGATCCGGCCACGCCGCGCCATCCGGCGCGCGTGCTCCTCGGCCACCGCGCGCGCGCGAGCGTCCGGCCGCAGCGTCCTCAATCCGAGCTGGCGGCGTTCCTTGTTGATCATCCTCAGCGCCAGCGTTTCAGGGGAGGTACTTGCCGTGTCCTGAGATGTCGACGTGGGAGGCTGGCGGCAGTCGCCGAAGCTGACCCCACCGACACGCGTACACGCCCCGGCGGGCGCGGCGAGCGTGATCAGGATCACCGTCATCAAGCCGGTGAGCGCCGTCGCGGCGCGTACTCGCAGAGGGCCACCCCAAGCCATGGCGGGTAAGGTTCGCCCCCCGCACGGGGAGTCCTGCCGGGAAGGTACCGTTTCTGCTGGTAGAAGGGATATGGCGGCATGAGCGGAAGCCGCCATCTCGGTTGACACCCCTGGAGGCGGCGCGTAGCATAACCGTCCGGTCCGGGGCGACGGTCCCCGGCCGAGGGGTACCGACTGAGTGCATCTTCCCAGCCATAGCCCACCAGGGGACAGCCGCTAGGACCGCGCGCGCCGCGGGAGGCTGTCGGTGACCACAGGTCACCGATTTTCTTTTTGGGCCGAGGCCGGGAGAGGCGCCGGATCGGGGCTCCGAGAAGCTTGAGAATTCCATAGCGAGCGTGAGCATCTACAGCCAAGGTACGAAGGGCACACGGTGGATGCCTAGGCGCCAGGAGCCGACGAAGGACGCTGCAGGCTGCGAAAAGCCTCGGGGAGCCGCCAAGCAGGCACCGATCCGAGGATCTCCGAATGGGGCAACCCGGCTGGCGTAATGGCCAGTCACGCTCCGCTGAACACATAGGCGGAGCTGAGGGAACCCGGGGAAGTGAAACATCTCAGTACCCGGAGGAAGAGAAAGCAACCGCGATCCCCCTAGTAGTGGTGAGCGAACGGGGGACAGCCCAAACCTGCGTGACGTGATAGCCCAGCGGCGTTGTCACGTGGGGGTAGTGGGACCATTCAGGGGGCACGCTGGAGCTCCCAGGGAGTTACAAAGTCCACATCTAGTCGAACGCCATGGAAAGGGCGGCCAGAGACGGTAACAGCCCCGTAGACGAAAGATGATGGACCTCCCGAGTGGGATCCCAAGTAGCACCGAGCCCGTGAAATTCGGTGTGAATCTGGGGGGACCACCCCCTAAGGCTAAACACTCCCTGGCGACCGATAGTGAACCAGTACCGTGAGGGAAAGGTGAAAAGTACCCCGGGAGGGGAGTGAAATAGTACCTGAAACCGTGTGCCTACAAACCGTCGGAGCAAGCCGTCTGGGCAACCAGACGGGGAGTGACGGCGTGCCTTTTGAAGAATGAGCCTGCGAGTTGCGCTACGTGGCGAGGTTAAGGGGTGTCCCGGAGCCGAAGCGAAAGCGAGTCTGAACAGGGCGTTCAGTCGCGTGGTGCAGACCCGAAGCCGAGTGATCTATCCATGGGCAGGTTGAAGCGCGGGTAAGACCGCGTGGAGGACCGAACCGACTCGGGTTGAAAACCGGGCGGATGACCTGTGGATAGGGGTGAAAGGCCAATCAAACTCGGTGATAGCTGGTTCTCCCCGAAATGCATTTAGGTGCAGCGTCGTGTGTTCCGTGTCGGGGGTAGAGCACTGTTTGGGCTAGGGGGCCTACAAGCTTACCGAACTCAGGCAAACTCCGAATACCGATACGCTAAGCACGGCAGTGAGACTGCGGGCGATAAGGTTCGTAGTCGAGAGGGAAACAGCCCAGATCGCCAGCTAAGGTCCCTAAGCACGCGCTAAGTGGGAAACGATGTCCAACCGCGCAGACAGCCAGGAGGTTGGCTTAGAAGCAGCCACCCTTGAAAGAGTGCGTAACAGCTCACTGGTCGAGTAGTTGGGCGCGGAAAATCCAACGGGGCTCAAGCGCGTCACCGAAGCTGCGGGATCGTCTCATAAGCCGGCCCTTGAGGGGTGCCTCAAGGGTCCAAGCGAGATGATCGGTAGGGGAGCATCGTCACGCGGGTGAAGCGGCGGCGTAAGCCAGCCGTGGATGCGTGAGGAGAGCGAATGCAGGCATGAGTAGCGAAAGAGGGGGGAGGAACCCCTCCGCCGGATGCCCAAGGGTTCCTGGGGAAGGCTCATCCGCCCAGGGTTAGTCGGGTCCTAAGGCGAGGCCGAAAGGCGTAGTCGATGGATAACAGGTTGATATTCCTGTACCACCGGTTCCGCGACAAGATCGAACCCGTGTTGCTAAGGGAACCCCTTCGGGGGCTACCGACCCACGCGGTATTAGATCACCGATGGGGTGACGCAGGAAGGTAGGTGGACCCGGGCGTTGGTTGTCCCGGGGCAAGCGTGTAGGGAGTCGCCGTAGGCAAATCCGCGGCGGCATTATCCTGAGGCGTGACGCCGAATCCGTAGGGATGAAGCCACTGATCCTACGCTGCCGAGAAAAACCTCTAGGGAGTGGAACAGGTGCCCGTACCCCAAACCGACTCAGGTGGGCAAGTAGAGAATACTAAGGCGATCGAGAGAACTCTGGTCAAGGAACTCGGCAATCTGACCCCGTAACTTCGGAAGAAGGGGTGCCCCGGCCGGTGAGAGCCCTCGCGGCTCGAGCTGACTGGGGTCGCAGTGACCAGGCCCAAGCGACTGTTTACTAAAAACACAGGTGGGTGCGAAGCCGAAAGGCGCTGTATACCCACTGACACCTGCCCGGTGCCGGAACGTTAAGGGGAGGGGTTAGCCCTTCGGGGCGAAGCTCTGAACCGAAGCGCCGGTAAACGGCGGCCGTAACTATAACGGTCAACCTCTAGGGCCGTTGTAAAACTCGGCTATATGCTGGAAAGTCCCATGGATCTCGCGGTACCGAGACTGTCACACCTCTGTGCGAGGCTGATGGCATGTCTGGTGACAATCCGACGAGTGGGGATAATCAGCAGGGAAGACCGCAAGAGATGCTGACTCCACAGTATCTTGCCGGCTTCATCGATGGGGAAGGCTGCTTCTCAGTAAGCGTCCATCCTCATCCGACGACGAAGTCACGATGGCTGATCGCGCCATGCTTTCAGGCGTATCAGCATCGAGACAATGTCTTGATACTCGAGATGATCCGTGACTACTTCGGCTGCGGCGCCATCAGTGCCAAAGGGCCGAACAGCGCGGTCATGACATACTCGGTGTATCGACGGCGGGATCTAGAGTCAGTGATCATCCCGTTCTTCGAGCGATATCCGATGCTCTCTCGGAAGCAGGAAGACTTCCTGAAGTTCCGAGACATCGTTCTTGCGATGCAACGCAACGAGCATCGCACGGAAGATGGCTTCCGCCGGATCGTCGAGATCGCGTTCTCGATGAACAAGCGGGGCAAGCAGCGGCGCTACCGGATCGAAGAGGTCTTGCGGAACCCTCAGAGACTGCACGCCGAGCAGCTCGAGTTTCAGAGCTGAAGATACAGTCCGACCCCCATGGCGACATGGGGAGGGCGGCAGAAATGACCGTCCCGCCACCCACATGTCCAGTGTGGCTGGAGGTAACAGAATGCCTAAGGTAGCGAAATTCCTTGTCGGGTAGACACAACTGCCCCGTGCGAGAGTGATCTCGCATGTCAATCCCGCTCATAACGGCGAAGCCCAAGTACCCATGCGGTAACGGGTAATGCCGTGGGAAGCCCTCTGCCTCTCTCGGGAGGCATGGCCCCGTAACGACTGATCCCGAAAGGGAGAGGCGCCGGTCCTGCCCTAGAGGCAAATCTACGGCCGACGCAATACGCGGGCCCTCGGATCGAGTGATCGAGGTGAAGGCATAGTCTGCGCCGCTGGAAACAGCGGATCAACGCGAAGTTCCGACCTGCACGAATGGTGTAACGACTTGGGCGCTGTCTCGACCAGAGACTCGGCGAAATTGCAATGGCTGTGAAGATGCGGCCTACCCACGGTAGGACGGAAAGACCCCGGGACCTTTACTGTAGTTTGGTGTTGGTGTTCGGTTCTGGTTGCGTAGGATAGGTGGGAGGCGTTGAAGCGGGAGTTTCGGCTCTCGTGGAGCCATCCTTGAAATACCACCCTTCTAGTGCTGGGCGTCTAACGAGGGTCCGTTATCCGGATCTCGGACAGCGCCAGGCAGGCAGTTTAACTGGGGCGGTTGCCTCCCAAAAGGTAACGGAGGCGTCCAAAGGTTCCCTCAGCACGGTTGGCAATCGTGCGTCGAGTGCAAGGGCACAAGGGAGCTTAACTGCGAGACTGGCAGGTCGAGCAGATGCGAAAGCAGGGCCTAGTGATCCGGCGGTGGCAAGTGGAAGCGCCGTCGCTAAACGGCTAAAAGGTACCCCGGGGATAACAGGCTGATCAGGCCCAAGAGTCCACATCGACGGCCTGGTTTGGCACCTCGATGTCGGCTCGTCACATCCTGGGGGTGGAGCAGCTCCCAAGGGTCCGGCTGTTCGCCGGTTAAAGTGGCACGCGAGCTGGGTTTAGAACGTAGAACACTGCGTCTCCAGGGGGTAACCCCTGGATGCCCTCCGGCTCATATCGGTGGAACCTCATTCTTGTCATGACCGAGCGATAAGGTGAGGCAATACCGAGGGAAGGCCGGCACTTGAAGGCAACGGACGCGGCGTACATCGCAGGATTCCTCGACGGGGATGGAAGTATCCACTTCCAACTCGTCAGACAAGATGGCTACAGGTTCGGCTACTACATCAGGGCCAGCCTGTCTCTGTCGCAGTCGACCGCTGCTCGAGCAGGTTTGGAGACGATCCGGACCCTGCTCGGCGAGGTTGGTTACATCCGCGACAGAGGCACGGGCATGAGCGACCTGGTGATCACGAGCCGACCCGTCTTGGAGAAGATCCTGATCGACGTCCAACCACATGTGGTCTTCAAGCGTGTGCACGTCGCGCGCGCACGGGAGATCCTTAGACGGTTGCGACCCAGGATGGATCAGGAGGAATTCCTTGAGATGGCCCGCGAAGTCGATGCTTTCTCGACCCTAAACTATTCGAAGTCGAAGCGGATCTCCGCCGCGGATGTCGAGCATCATCTGCGTAGCATGGGTGTGCCGGTCCCCGTAACGACTCCTTCGGATCGCTTTTCCGAAGGGATGGAGCAGCTGTCACGCGCGACGTGACAAATCCAAGCTCCATAACACGCCGGCCCCTCGAAAGAGGGTGAAGGTATAGTCTGTGCCTCCAGTGATGGGGGATCACCATGCGTGAGACAGTTCGGTCCCTATCCACCGTGGGCGCAGGAGACTTGAGGAAGGCTGTCCCTAGTACGAGAGGACCGGGACGGACGCACCTCTCGTGTGCCGGTTGTCCTGCCAAGGGCATGGCCGGTTTGCGATGTGCGGAAGGGATAACCGCTGAAAGCATCTAAGCGGGAAGCCTGTTCCAAGATGAGGTCTCCCACCGGGTTTAACCGGGTAAGGCCCCCGCGAGGCTAGCGGGTTGATAGGCCGGAGGTGGAAGCGTGGCAACACGTGGAGCCGACCGGTACTAATCGGCCGAGGCCTTGGTTGGCTCACGCTCGCTATGGAGCGCTCAAGCAGCGCTTTGACAAGCATGGCGCGATCCTGGCGCCTCATATCGTTTCGGTGGCCATAGCGGAGGGGACACACCCGGCTCCATACCGAACCCGGAAGTTAAGCCCTCCAGCGCCGATGGTACTGCCAGGGCGACTTGGTGGGAGAGTAGGTCGCCGCCGGGACATCTTCGAGGCCGGTCCGCAAGGACCGGCCTCGGCCTATCGGGGGGACGATCCGATGCCGGCGGAGGAAGCCGTGAGGTCTCCACGACCGGCAGGAAGGGGAGAGCCTGCGTCGAACATCCACGTATCGACGCGCGCCGCCGATGCGCCTGGAGCCGGGCTATCCGCCTGGAGGAAGGGGACTCACTGATGCGACGAGGGATCCTCGTTGTCGCCACGCTCGCCATCGTGTTCGGGCTCTCGCCGAGCTACGCCGGCCACAGCGAGACGGGCACGTACACCATCGGAACCACACCAGGCCTCTCGGTCGTGTGCTCACCCGACTGCTTGGGCGAGCCCGGCCTGAACATCGGCGGTTACACGTTCCCCGCCGCGGGCGAGGTCCCAGTCACCGTCGAGATCACAGATAGTTCCGGTGCGCCCGTGCCCTTCACGGCCTGCCAGGACTTCAACGAAGCGTTGTGCGGTGAGGCTGGCGTGGAGCCGAGGGTCCAGGGGTGCGGCAATACCGTCGACCTATCCACCAGTCCTATCGCGTTCGACCCCAGCATCCCGACCGCGATCTTCGTACGTGTGGCCGACGCTGGGTGCGCCGGACCCGCGCTCGGCGGCGAGATCACGATCACCTACGCTGCGAGCAGCTAGCAGGATGCGGAAAAACGCCTCGCGGTCAGCTGGGCCGAAATCCACGACTCACAGGATCGCCTGAGAGGCGCGAAAGACACCCGGGACGATCTGATTGACCCCCGATTTCGGTGGCTCTGCGGGCGATCATGAGAATTTCAGCATCCTGCTAGCCCACTGGCCACAGCAGAACGCGCCCTCGCATGGGGGCGCGTTCTGCTGTGGGTAGACTTCCAGCGCGATGCAGAAGACACCCCTCCCGCGCGCGCTCGACACCGAACTCGAGCGGACGTCGAAGCGTCCCGATGAGGCGCGGCGGTGGGCGCGCGCGCTGCTCGATGCGCGAGAGGCCGGGGACGATGCCGCCGCGTACCGCGCGGCGTTGCGGGCCAAGCAGGCCGCCCCCCGGTCGACCCGGGTGCGTCAGATGCTCGGCGGGGCCGCGTTCGCCCTTGGGAAGTGGCACGAGGCGGCACAGGAGCTGCTCGCGTATCGTCGCCTGACGGATGATCGCAGCGTCGATCCGACCATCGCCGAGTGCTACCGGCGCGAGCAGCGACCCGGACGCGCGCTCGAGTTCCTGGCGGATCTTCGCCGGGCCGACGTCGCGCCGGCGACGTGGGTGCGCGCCCAGACCGTGAAGGCGCGCGCCCTGGCCGACAACGGGAGGGCTGAGGTCGCCACGAGCGTCCTCGAGTCGCTGCGCATCGTGACCCCGGCCGGCGAGGCCGATCGCGAAGCCTTGGCGCTGCTCGCGGAGCTGCGCGCGCCCTAGCGATGGACGATCCGAACCGGCATTCGCGTATCGGGCTGGTCGGCAGCGGCGAGTTCACGCCGGCGATGGCGGATATCGACCGCGAGGTGCTGGCCTCGATCGGTCCGGCACCGACGGTGGTGGTCCTCCCGACCGCGGCCGCGGGCGAGGACCCGCAGGACTGGGCGTTGCGCGGCATCGAGCACTTCCTGCGCCTCGGCGCGCGCAGCGTCGCGTTGATGGTGCTCGAGCGCGAGCACGCGGAGGATCCCGACAACGTCGAGGTGATCAGACGAGCTGAGCTGCTGTACATCTCGGGCGGGAAAACCGCCCGGCTGCTCGAGGCGCTCGAGGGCTCGTCCTTGTGGCACGGCTTCCTGCTCGCGCGCGAGGCGGGCGCATGGTTGGTCGGCTCCAGCGCCGGCGCGATGGCGCTCGGGGACTGGGCGCTCATCCATAGGCCCGAGGACGGGAACGGGACGCCGACGCTATGGATGCCGGGGCTCGGGATGCTCCAGGGTTATGCCGTCGTCCCGCACTACGACCGGTGGGAGGAGGCCGAGCGCCTCACCGCCGAGATCGCCGGGGCGTGCGCGGTATTCGGGATCGACGAGGACACCGCCGTGCTGCTCGAGGATGGGCGAGCGACCGTGGCCGGCGCCGGTATGGCGCGCGTGATCCGGAACGGAGACACCGAGGTGCTCGGGCCGGGCGAAGCCATCACGGTGCCCTGACCGGGCGGTCGCGGGCGGTCGAGGAAGCCGTGCCGACCGGCCCACGAAGGAGAGGCAGACGGACCCCTCGGTCACCCGGGGCCGCGAGACGGCAGGGAATCCGTCCGGGGCGTCGAACCCTGGCCCAAGTCACTGTCCAACGAAGGGACCCCTGATGCGCTCGAAAGTCGCAGCCGCAATCGCTACGCTCAGCCTCGCGCTGCTCGCCGTGCCGACCATGGCAGGTGCGGACCACCACTGCTCAACCTCTATCGTCATCTTCAGCTCCCCGTCCGGCCTCAACTCGCAGGCCGCCTTGTGTCTGCTCGTCGAGCAGGAGACGCAAGAGGTTGGGTTCGACCCGCGCCTGATCAATCCCGGCTCGACGGGCATCTCGGTTCGATACACGGTCGATCTCGGCGCGAGCGTGCCCACCCTGACTGCGGTACTGAACGGACTCGGCTTCGAGGATCAGGAGATCACGCTGACACGCGCCGAGATCCTCGCGGGCCTGTACGCCTACGACTCGGCCGTCATCGAGCTCCCGGCCGGGGCCGCCTCCTCGGGATGTGTCACCGCATCGATCGAATTGGTTCTCGACGCCAACTCGTTCCACACGATCGGCGCGGGCTGTCCCTAACCCTCAGCCCTCGGTGGTCTGGAAGTAGCGCAGGTAGCCCGCCGCGCTGGAACGGAAGGCGTTGAGGGCCTCGAACTTCGCTTCGAGCTCGGGATGCGCGTAGACGTGGGCGTAGTCGTCGCGCGTGGCTTCCTTCAGCGCCGCCGCGAGGTCGTCGAGGTCCGTCGAGTCTTCCATCGCGCGACGAACGATGTCGCCGTACTGAACCAGCCGATGCTCGGCCTCGCCCAGCAGCATGTCATCGCCCGGCGCGGGGCCGAAGTGCGTCAGGTACAGCGCCGACGGCTCGCGCTCGCGATATCGGCGCAGGGTCGCGAGGGCTTCGGGGAGGTCAAAGTCCGGGGGCGGGGCCGCCGGCCTGAGGACGCCGGCCTCGGGGAGGTAGACGCCCATCGAGTCGCCGACGAAGATCACGCCCGAGTCCGAATCCTGAACTGCCATGTGATGCCGCGCGTGCCCGAGCGCCTTGATCACCTCGAGTCGCCTCCCGCCGCCGAGGTCGATGACGTCGCCGGCGTCGACGGCCCGCAGCCGTTCCTCCGGTACGGGTCGCAGCGGACCGAACAGCTCGTCGAGCCGCGGGCCGAAGACCCGATACGCGCTGGCCATCAGCTTCTCGGGATCCTTCATATGGCGCGCGCCCTCGACGTGGCAGACGATCTGGGCCTTGGGGAAGACCTCTGCGATATCGCCGGCGGCGCCCGCGTGATCGAGATGGATGTGCGACACGACGAAGAAGGCGACGTCGTTGGGGCCGAGCCCGAGCTGCTCGAGCCCGCGCGTCAGCGAACCGGTCACGGTCGCCGGGCCGGTCTCGAAGACGGCCGGGCGTTCACCGGGGATCAGGAACGCCGCGCAGACTTCCTTCATCCCCGCCATCTCGGTGTCGATCGCGATGATGCCGTCGGCGAGCGTGATCGTGTCCACCATGCTCAATCCTCCGCGGTCGCCAACGTCCAGGTCCACGACAGCGAGACCTCGCCGTCGTCTTCCGCGAGCAGCGAGGGGCACCGCACCCGTCCGGTTCGCAGCTCCTTGGTCACCTCGAGACGGCAGGGTTCGCCGAATCTGTCGAAGCGCGTGACCTCGGGCTGCGGTCCGGTGCGGAACAACTGCACGTACGCGCCGCTGCCGGGACCAGCGACGCCCCCGATGGTCGTTCCGGATCCTTCGCTGAGCTGATAGGTCCCGGGACCGCGGTAGAGGCCGGGGGAGAGGTCTGCGGAGAACAGCAGCAGCCGGCCGTCGGGCAGATCGACGGGCTGCGCAGGGGAGATGGACAGGAACCAGATGTTCACGGGATTGTCGCCGCCGAGGATCTCGACGATCGAAAGCTTCGCCTCCTGGTCGGTCAGGTTCAGGGTCGCGTCCCCGGATACCGCCATATCGATGCTCGCGCGCATGACCCTGGTGGTGTGGCCGGGCCGCTCGGTCTCGGCGCTCAGCGGCGGGGCGAGCGTTGGCTCCGAGGTGCCGCAAGCAACCAGTGTGGTCAGCAGGAGCGATCCGACGAGCGTGGGCCGGATCAGCACGCGCGCGCGATACGGAACGGGGCCTCGAAGCTGGCGCCCCGGTCGTCCTTGGCCGCGACGACGCTGACCAGCGCATCGCCGGGCGGGATGGTCGGCCTGATCACCCATGTCCAGGTGAAGGTACCAGTGGGATTGGCCTCCGCGGGAGTGTAGGTGAAGTCGGGCACGATCGAATTGTCGGAGTAGGCCGCGGCGAAGGCGAGCTTGCTCGCGGGGAGCGTCACCGCCGTGGCCTGCATCTCCTCGCCGGGGCGGACGCATGAACGGCTGAGCGTGACCTGGAGCGGCATGGTGTTGTGCTCGCCGGGGCCGGATCCGAAGCCGAGCGCGTTCCCTCCATCGGGCGCGGTGGTCGCCACGGCCCGTGGGGTGACGGTGGGGAAGGGAGAAGCGGCCGGATCGTCAATTGGCGTCTCTCCGACATCGGAGGGCGGAACCGTGATCCCCCCCGCTGCGATGGTGCCGTCGCGACCGACGAGGACGGGTCGCGAGCCGCACGCGGTCAGCAGGACCGAGGAGACGATGAGGACTGCGGCGATCCGGTGGAGCACGGCGCCTCCTAGTGGGTCGCTGCCGGCTCGGCCTCTGCGCCCAGATACGAGGCGAGCAGCTCGGGATCGTCGCGCAGCTGCAGCGACGGCCCGTCCAGGACGATCTCGCCCTTGGACAACACATACGCGCGGCTGGTATGTCCGAGCGCCATGTTCACGAACTGCTCGACGACCAACGCGGCGGTACCGTCCGCGTTCACCTGCTCGAGGATCTGGAACAGCAGCTCCACGATCATCGGCGCCAGCCCGAGGGACATCTCGTCGATCAACAGCAGCCGTGGCGAGGACATCAGCGCGCGCGCCATGCCGAGCATCTGCTGCTCGCCTCCGGACATCGTTCCCGCCGCCTGGCTCCGGCGTTCACCGAGCTTGGGGAAGAAGTGGAACGCGCGCTCGAGCGCTTCGTTGTAGCCAGCCTGCTTGCGGCGTGGGTAGTAGCCGAAACGGAGGTTCTCCTCGACCGTCAACGTCGGGAAGAGCTCTCGGCCCTCGGGCAGGTGCGAGATCCCGAACTTGACCACGTCCTGCGCGGGGAGCCCGCTGATGGGCTGCCCGTCGAAGATGATCTCGCCGGTGCGCGGTCCCATCATGCCGCTGATCGTGCGCAGCGTGGTGGTCTTGCCCGCTCCGTTCGGGCCGAGCAGCGACACTAGCTCGCCCTGGTTGACCTCGAGGGACACACCGCGCAGCGCGCTGACCGCGCCGTAGTAGACGTCGATCCCGCGAACCTCGAGCAGCGCCATGTTTACTCCTTCGCCTCCGCGGCGGCCGGGTCCTCGTCGTCGGGCGCTTTGCCCAGATACGCGGCGATCACGGCCGGATCGCGCTGCACCTTCGAGGGCGGTCCCTCGGCGATCAGCGTTCCACGATCGAGAACGTAGACGTAGTCGGACACGGACATGACCATCTTGACGTCGTGCTCGATCAGCAGCAGGGTCCGGCCGAGGTCGCGCACCTTCAGGAGCGCCTCGACCAGCCGCTCGGTCTCGGTGTCGTCCAGCCCGGAGGCGGCCTCGTCGAGCATGATGAACTTCAGGTCGGTGACCAGCGCGCGCGCCACCTCGACCATGCGCAGTGTCCCGAAGGGCAGATCGCCCGGGTACTGGTCCACGACGTCGTCCAGCCCGAGCAGATCGACCACCTCACGCACCTTCGCGCGCGCCTGCGCCTCCGCCGCGACCGACGTCGGCGACGCGGTCATGTGGGACGCGAGCCCGGTCGTGTTGTTCAGGTGCGTCGCGACCAGCAGGTTGTCGAAGATGGTCAGGCCGGGGAACAGCTGCAAGACCTGGAAGGTGCGCGCGATGCCGAGCTTGGCGCGTTCGTGGACCGGCGCCTCGGTGACGTCACGATCGTGCAGGTAGATGCGGCCTTCGGTCGGGGTGACGATCCCTGCGATCGAGTTGAACGTCACCGTCTTGCCGGCGCCGTTCGG
>Ga0299906_10001438_pt1 | contig 20520 bp, 20 predicted proteins | sample RVTome_14_FD_200259 | JGI IMG/M metagenome (GOLD analysis project Ga0299906, IMG submission 200259) | Soil microbial communities from uranium-contaminated site in the Upper Colorado River Basin, Wyoming, United States - RVT145D125 (version 2) ...
TCCCGGCGATTTCCCTGGTCGGTTTCGCGCTGATCTGGACGTTTCTCATCGTCTTCGTGCTGTACCCGTTGCTGCGGATCTTCTACGACGCCATCACCAACGAGGCCGGCCAGTTCACCATCGCGAACTTCTACGAGTTCTTCACCGACCGCTTCTACCTGCGCTCGCTCTGGAACTCGCTGGTGCTGGGCGCCGCCGCGGTCGTGACGACCTCGGTGATCGGGATCGCGGTCGCGTTTCTCATCATCCGCTACGATTTTCCCTACCGGAATCTCTTTGCGTACCTCACGATGTTGCCGATGATTCTCCCGCCGCTGGTCGGCGTGCTCGGCTTCGTCTTCATCCTCGGGCGGGCCGGCACGGTGAACGTAATACTCCACGACTGGTTCGGCGTGACGACCCCGATCAACTTCATGTACGGGATGCACGGCGTGCTGCTGGTCGAGACGGTGCACCTGTTTCCGCTGATGACGCTCTCCATCCTCGATTCGATGTCCAAGGTGGATCCCTCGCTGGAAGAGGCCGCGCAGGGCATGGGCGCCGGGGGATGGCGGCGGTTCTGGGACGTCACGCTGCCGCTCACCACCCCCGGTTATGTTTCCGGGGCGCTGCTCGTCTTCATCTGGACCTTCGCCGACTTCGTCACGCCGCTCGTCGTCGGCGTGCAGGACCTCCTCGCCGTGCAGGCCTACCTCAACATCGTCCAGTTCGTCGACCGGCGCATCTTCCGCATGGGCATCGTGATCTCGGCGCTGCTTGTCCTGCTCGCCATCGTGTTCGTGCTGGTGGCGCGCCATTACGTGGCGATCAAGGACTACAGCTCTCTCGCCTACTCGAAGGTGGAGCGCCGGCGCCTCGGACCGGTCAAGCGCTGGCTCGCCGTGGGTTTTCTCGTGCTGCTCCTGGTCGTGTGTGCCATCCCCCAGGTCGGGGTGGTGCTCGCCGCCGTCGGCAAGGGCTGGGCGCTCACACCGTTACCGGTCCATTACACCCTCGATTATTTCAGGCAGGTCAGCATCGAGACGCCCAAGTTCATCGTCAACTCGCTCATGTTCTCCGGGCTGGCGGTATTGATCTGCCTGGTGGTCGGCGTTCCCATGGCCTGGATCATGGGGCGGACCCAGACGCCGGGCCGGGGCGCGATGGACGCGCTGACCACGCTGATCCTCGCGATTCCGGGCACCGCGATCGGCATCGCGTATATCCGCGCCTTTCACTATCCGCTGCCGGGCCTCGACGTTGCGCTCACCAGCCTGTGGATCATCTTTCCGCTGGTGCTCGCCGTTCGCCGGCTGCCATACACCGTGCGCGGCAGCTACTCGTCGCTCCTGCTCGTGCACAAATCGATGGAGGAAGCGGCCGAAAACGTCGGCGCCACGAAGCTGAGAACGTTCCGGGATGTCACCCTGCCGCTGGTGTGGAAGGGCATCCTCGTCGGCGCCATGTTCTCCTTCATCATGTCGATCCAGGAAGCATCCGCCACCCTGTTCCTCGCGCTGGGCGGCTGGGAAATGATTCCCATCGGCATCTTTACCTACTACATCGCGGGATCGCACAGCCAGGCGGCCGCGCTCGGCGTGATCCTGATCGCGCTGTGCGCGGCGAGCCTCTTCGTCGTCAACCGCGTGGCCGGGACGCGGGTCGGCGGGCTTTTCGGCTGAGGGCCGAGAATTCCGGGGCATATTTCACGACGGTTCCCGGTGGCGGAAGCGCGCCTGATTCGAGTTTGAACACCATGAACGAGTCTCCCGCGTCGAATTCGCTGCGCAGGCCGTGTTTTTCCGCGGGCTCGAACCCGAACCGGGTGTAGTAAGGCGGGTCGCCGATAACGACGACGAAGCCGGCGCCCCACCGGTGGCACTCGGCGAGGCCGTTCTGGACGAGGCGCCTGCCCACGCCGTGCTTTTCGTGGTCCGGCAGCACGGCAAGGGGCGCAAGCCCCAGCCCCACCGTGCCGGCCAGCGGCTCGAGGGTGAGGGGACTGAACAGGACGTGGCCCACGATGCTCTCCCCGTCCTGGGCGACCAGGGCGATCACTGCCTTGCCGTCGGCGCGCAGGCGCTCGACCAGATCGGCCTCCGCGGAGGTGGGGAAGGCAGTCAGGTGCACGTGGCGGATGGCGGCGGCGTCCGCCGCGGTTTCGGGCCGGATCAGTTCCATAGGGTTCCCGGAATCATGGCTCGAATCGGTCGGATGCCGACTGGCGGCGACGCTGGCGTGACGGATGCTCTTGTCAACCGGCTGAGCGCTAGTTTACGCTCATAAGCCATTGATCGGGGAGGCAACACCGTGGCGAAAGTCGCGGTTTTCAATCAGAAAGGGGGGGTCGGGAAGACGACCACCGCGCTCAACCTCGCGGCTCTGCTCGCCCGGCGCGGCTCCGATCCCCTGATAATCGACCTCGATCCGCAGGCGCACCTCACCGCCATTTGCGACGCCGCGGTAGCGGCATCCGAGCGCAGCCTATACGGCTACTACTCGGTCGGGGCGTCGCTCGCCGGGCTCATCAAGATGTCAGGCGGCGGGTTGAAGATCATCCCCTCTCACCTGGACCTCGCCAAGGTGGACTCGCAGTTTGGCAAGGGACCGAACGCGCTGAACCGCTTGAACTACGGCATCCTCAAGGAAAACCTCAACACCGACCGGCCGATCATCATGGATGCCTGCCCGATGCTGGGGGTGCTGTCACTGAACAGCATTTTCGCGGCGGACCGGGTGCTGGTGCCGATTTCCACCGATTATCTGTCGATCCAGGGGGCACTGCAGACGGAGCGGACGCTGATGGCTCTCGAGCAGGTGCTCAAGAAGCGGATCGAGCGGCGCTATGTCCTGACGCGCTTCGATACGCGGCGCAAGATGTCGTGGGCCATCGACCGGCAGATGAGGGAGCGCTTCGGTGCCGACGTCTGCGAGACTCGCATTGCAGAGAACGTGAGCCTGGCCGAGTCCCCATTCCACAACCGCAGCGTATTCGGGCATGCGCCCGAAAGCCGCGGCGCCCACGACTACACGGCGCTCCTCGACGAATTGCAGACCTGCGAGTTCATTGGGTGAGCGGTCGGCGCTAAGCGGCAGACCGCCCGCCACTCACCACTCACTTCTCCTGTTGTTGCTTGTTGATCAGGGCGACCACGTCCTCGAGGTCGAGTCCTTCCTTCTTGAGCGTCGGCGTGATCTCCTTGCACTCCAGAACCTCGCACTGGTGGTAGATCTGCCTGATTTTCTGCTCGGCCTCGGCCGGGTCGCGCGCCTGCACCTGGAGGTTTTCCACCAGGGATCCGCCGCGCGTCCTGATCTTGAATCCGTATTTGTTCATTGACCTGTCTATCGTATCTCGTCGCTCGTCAGCCGTCACTCAACTGCCGTCCGCCCGGAATGTCTCCCGGTAGCGCCTGTACTTCTGGACGTAGTGGTCGGAGGCGGAGTGGATCCTCTGTATTTCTTCCTCCGAGAGTTGCCGCACCACCTTTCCCGGCGAGCCGATGACGAGCGAGCCGTCGGGGATTTCCTTGCCCTCGGCGACGAGCGCGTTCGCGCCGATCAGGCAATTCCTGCCGATCTTCGCGCCGTTCAGGATCACCGCCTTGATGCCGATCAGGGAGCCGTCGCCGATGGTGCAGCCGTGCAGCATCGCCATGTGGCCGACGCTCACATTCTTCCCGATGGTGACGGGAATACCCGGGTCGCAATGCACGACGCACCCGTCCTGGAGCTGGGAATTCTCGCCGATGGTGATGGTTTCGTTGTCCCCGCGCACGATGCAGCCGAACCACACGCTCGCGTTGGTCTCCAGCACTACCGAGCCGATCACGACCGCGTCCGGCGCGATCCAGTAATCGCCCTTGCAGACAACCTTGCGGTCCTCGAACGCGTACTTCACAGCAGCGGCACGATCAGCAGCGCCACGATGTTGATGATCTTGATGAGCGGATTCACCGCCGGTCCCGCGGTGTCCTTGTAGGGGTCGCCCACCGTGTCGCCGGTCACCGCCGCCTTGTGGGCGTCGGAGCCCTTGCCGCCGTGGTTGCCGTCCTCGATGTACTTCTTGGCGTTGTCCCAGGCGCCGCCGCCGGTGGTCATCGAGATCGCGACGAAGAGCCCGGTGACGATGGTGCCCATCAGCACACCGCCCAGGGCTTTGATGCCGGCGCCGGGCCCCATCAGCCAGTTCATGCCGAATGCAACCACGATCGGCACCAGCACCGGCAGGAGCGAGGGCAACATCATCTCCTTGATTGCGGCGCGCGTGAGCATGTCCACCGCGCGCGAATAATCGGGCTTGGCGGTGCCTTCCATGATGCCCTTGATCTCCTTGAACTGGCGGCGCACCTCGACCACCACCGAGCCCGCGGCGCGGCCGACCGCCTCCATCGCCATCGCGCCGAAGAGATAGGGCACGAGTCCCCCGATGAAGAGCCCGATCACCACCGCCGGGTCGGAGAGATCGAAGCTCAGCGTGTGGCCAGCGGCTTCCAGGGCGTGCGTGTAATCGGCGAACAGCACCAGCGCGGCGAGTCCCGCTGAGCCGATGGCGTAGCCCTTGGTGACGGCCTTGGTAGTGTTGCCGACGGCGTCGAGGGGATCGGTGATGGCGCGCACCTCCTTCGGCAGCTTGGCCATCTCGGCGATGCCGCCCGCGTTGTCGGTGATCGGGCCGTAGGCGTCGAGCGCGACGATCATGCCGGTCATCGAGAGCATCCCGGTCGCGGCGATCGCGAGCCCGTAGAGGCCGGCGAACTGGTAGGCGGCGTATATGCCCGCGCACACCGCGAGCACCGGCCAGGCGGTCGCCTTCATCGAGACGCCGAGGCCGGCGATGATGTTGGTCGCGTGGCCGGTCGTGGAGGCCGACGCGATGTGCCGCACCGGAGCGTATTCGGTCGCGGTGTAGTACTCGGTGATGACCACCATGAGCGCCGTCAACACCAGCCCCACCAGCGCGGCGGCGAAGAGCTTGATCCAGGTCAGCTCTGAATACTGCAGATGGATGCTCCCCATCATCCAGTAGGTGATCGCAGCGAAGCCAATCGCCGCGATGACGCCGGAGACGATCACCCCCTTGTAGAGCGCGTTCATGATCTTGCCGCCGGGAGAGGCCTTGACAAAATAACAGCCGACAATCGAAGCGATGATTGAAAACCCGCCGAGCGCGAGGGGATATGCCACCGCCAGCGGAGCAACGTCGGGCTTGGAGAGCAGCAGCGCACCGAGCAGCATGGTGGCGATGATCGTAACGGCGTAGGTCTCGAAGAGATCCGCGGCCATGCCGGCGCAGTCGCCGACGTTGTCGCCCACGTTGTCGGCGATCACCGCGGGGTTGCGCGGATCGTCCTCGGGGATGCCGGCTTCGACCTTGCCGACGAGGTCCGCCCCGACGTCGGCGCCTTTGGTGAAGATGCCGCCGCCGAGACGCGCGAAGATCGAGATCAGCGAGCCGCCGAACGCCAGCCCGACGAGCGGCTCCAGGACCTTTGTGATCGAAGCGCCGTCCGCGGCGGACTCGAGCAGGATCCAGTAGAAGCCGGTGACGCCCAGCAATCCCAGGCCGACCACCAGCATGCCGGTGATGGCGCCGCCGCGAAAGGCGAGGGTGAGCGCCTCGTTCAGTCCCTTGCGTGCGGCTTCCGCGGTGCGCACGTTTGCGCGCACCGAGACGTTCATGCCGATGTAGCCGGCAAGCCCCGAGAGGATCGCGCCGATCGCGAAGCCGACGGCCGTCGCCCAGTTCAGCGCAACACCGATGACGATGAAGAGCACCACCCCGACGATCCCGATCGTCCGGTACTGGCGGTTCAGGTAGGCGGTCGCACCCTGCTGCACGGCGGCGGCGATCTCGCGCATCCGATCGTTGCCCGCGGGCTGGGCGAGGATCCACCGGATCGAGGTCCCCCCGTAGACGAGCGCGACGATCGCGCAGATCAGTGCAAACAGCAGACCATATGACATGTCGACTCCCCTTGATTTGGAACGTGGTTCTCTGTGTTCTCTGTGGCTAGTGCCGTTCCAACTTGTTTCGCCAAGCTCGGGCTGCTTCCCTGCCCGTGGCGTCTGGATTTACGGAACTCACTCGATTACCTGGAAATAGTTGGAACGGCACTAGATCTTGAAGGTCGTGGTGAGCTTTTTCGGCACCGGCACGTTCTTCAACTTCACGTACGCGGGCAGCCCGTTGCGGTAGGGGGGGTAGTCCTCGCCCTGCACCAGCGGCTCGAGGTACTGCCGGCACTTCGCCGTGATGTGAAAGCCGTCCTCGGTGATGAAGTCGCGCGGCATCATCTTCTCGTGATTGGCGATTTCCTTCAGTTCCGCAACGCCGATCGCCCAGCGATAGGGCTTGCTCGATCTCCTGACGATGATGGGCATGACGCCGCTCACGCCCTTCACCGCCAGCTCGACGGCGGCCTTGCCCACTGCGTAGGACTGCAGCACGTCCGTCTTCGACGCGATGTGGCGGGCCGAGCGCTGCAGATAGTCGGCCACCGCCCAGTGGAATTTCTGCTTGAGCCTGTCCTGGACCAGCTGTGCAATCAGCGGCGCAACGCCACCGAGCTGCGCGTGGCCGAAGGCATCGCGCAGCCCGGACTCGGAAAGGAACTTGCCGTCCGGCCGGCGCACGCCCTCGGACACGGCGACGACGCAGTAGCCGAACTTCCCGATGGTTTCGGTCACCCTGGCGAGGAAGCGCTCCTCGTCGAACGGAATCTCGGGGAACAGCAGGATATGGGGCGCCTCGCCCGCCTTGTCCTGGGCGAGGCCGCAGGCGGCGGTGATCCAGCCGGCGTGCCGGCCCATCACCTCGAGGATGAAGACCCGGGTCGAGGTGCGCGCCATGGAGGCCACATCATAGCCGGCCTCGCGGATGCTGGTCGCGACGTACTTGGCGACCGAGCCGAAGCCCGGGCAGCAGTCGGTCAACGCGAGATCGTTGTCCACGGTCTTGGGAATGCCGACGCAGACGAGCGGATAGCCGAGCATCTGCGCGACCTGCGAAACCTTGTACGACGTGTCCGCGGAGTCGTTGCCGCCGTTGTAGAAGAAGTAGCCGATATCGTGCGCCCGGAACACCTCGATCAGCCGCTCGTACTGGGCGCGGCTTTCTTCCGGGCTCTTCAGCTTGTAGCGGCATGAGCCGAACGCCCCGCCCGGGGTGTGGCGCAGCGCGCGGATCGCCGCCGCCGGCTCCCGCGACGTATCGATGAGATCCTCGGTCAGCGCGCCGATGATGCCGTCGCGCCCGGCGTAGAGCTTCCCGATCCTGCTCTTGTGCTTGCGCGCGGTCTCGATGACGGCGCAGGCGGTGGTGTTGATCGTCGCGGTGACGCCCCCGGACTGGGCGTAAAAGGCGTTTTTCCTGGTCATGACGGTGGCGGGCCTGAAACGGGCGCTATTTTACGCGAGTCGCTGGGCGCGGGAGCACGCGTCGTCACTTGATGCCCAGGGCGGCAAACACCCGGGCCCGGGAAGCCGCGACGCTGCCGCTTCCGTCGACGCGGATATAACGCGGCGCACCGGGCCCGCCCGTTGCCTGCCGCCGGTAATAGTCGAGGAGGGGCCCGGTCTGTGTGTGATAGGCCATAATCCGGTTGCGCACCGTGTCCTTGGCGTCATCGGCGCGCACGCTGAGCGGCTCGCCGGTGATGTCGTCCGCGCCCGCGACTTTGGGTGGATTTCGTGTGACGTGGTAGACGCGTCCGGAGGGAAGGTGAGTGCGGCGTCCGGTCATGCGCTCGATCACTTCCTCGTCCGGCACGTGAAGCTCGAGGACGATGTCGATCCCAACCCCCGCTTCACGCAGCGCCCGTGCCTGCTCGAGCGTTCTCGGAAATCCATCGAGGATGAAGCCGCCGGCACAATCGTCATCCTTCACGCGCTCCTGGACCAGCTCGACGACCATGCGGTCGGGGACGAGCTCTCCGCGCTTCATGTAGCCCTGGGCTTCGCGAACACGGGCGGTGCCGGCCGCGGCCGCGGCGCGCAGCATGTCGCCGGTCGAGATCTGGGGGATCTTCAGTCGTTCCCTGAGGGCCGCCGCGTGCGTTCCCTTGCCGGCGCCCGGCATTCCCACGATCACGATCCTCATCGTTTGTCGACCGCCGGTGCCGCGTTCGCGGCCCGCTAGCTCCTGGTGGAGAGGGCGGCGAAGAGCTTGTCGCGGATGTGCTCGATCGACCCCTTGCCGTAGATATTGACGTAGAGCGGGGCGCGCGGCTCTCCCCTCTCGCGCTGCTTCATGTAGTAGGCGACAAGGGGCTTGGTGAGCGAATGGTAAGTCGCGATGCGGCGCCTGGCGGTCCCCTCGTTGTCGTCCGGGCGCTGGATCAGGGGCTCGCCGGTGACGTCGTCTTTGCCCGGCACCCGTGGCGGGTTGAACTCGGTATGGTAGGTGCGGCCGGAAGCCGGGTGCACGCGCCTTCCGGTCATCCGCCGCAGGATCTCGTCGTCGTCGACCTCGATCTCCACCACGCAGTCGATGTTGATGCCGGCATCGCGCAGCGCTTCGGCCTGGGCGACCGTGCGCGGGAAGCCGTCGATGATGAAACCCCGCGCGCAGTCGGGCTGCTTCACGCGCTGCTTGACCAGCTCGATCACCAGATGATCGGGCACCAGCTCGCCGCGGTCCATGGTGTTCCGGGCTTCCCGCCCGAGGGCCGTGCCGGCCTTGATCTCGGCGCGCAGCATGTCGCCGGTCGAAATTTGAGGGATGCCGTATCTCTCGATGAGCAAGCGGGCCTGCGTGCCCTTGCCGGCACCGGGCATGCCCAGAAGTATTATTCTCATGACCTTCTCACGGGCAGCGACCGCGCAATGTATCACCGATTCCGGCCGCGCCACAACGCGGGCGGTTGCTCACCGGAAGCGGCGTGATATGCGCCTCAGATCGGCGGGCGTGTCCACCCCGGGTTGCGGCGCCGCGCGCGTGATCACGCAGTGTATGCGGTGGCCGTGCGCGAGCGCGCGCAGCTGCTCCAGCGCCTCGAAGCGCTCGATCGCCGCGGGCTTGAGGCGCGTGAACGCGCGCAGGAACGCCGCGCGGTACGCGTAGATCCCGAGATGCCGGTAAACCGGCAGCCCGTGCGGTATGCGGGAGAGACCGCGCGCAAACCCGTCGCGCGCCCACGGGACCGGCGCCCGGCTGAAGTAGAGCGCGTAGCCGTCCTGGTCCAGCACCACCTTCACGACGTTTGGATTGGCGAGCTCGCGCGCATCCCGAATCGGGTGGCAGGCCGTTGCCATGGCCGCGGCCCGATGGCGCGCGAGGTCGGACGCGACGCGCCGGATCAGGGACGGCTCGATCAGCGGCTCGTCGCCCTGCACGTTGACGACGATGTGTGTCCCGCGGTAGCGGCGCATGGCGGCGACTTCGGCGATCCGGTCGGTGCCGGACGCGTGGCGCCTCGAGGTCATGACCGCCGCGAAGCCATGACGGGCAGCCGCGGTGGCAATGCGGGGATGGTCGGTGGCGATGATCACTTCCACCGCGCCGCTCTTGCGGGCGCGTTCCGCGACGCGTACCACCATCGGCTTCCCGGCGACGTCCGCGAGCGGCTTGCCCGGGAACCGCGTGGAGGCGTAGCGGGCGGGAATGATGACGCTGAACTTCACACTTCTTCTTCGGGAGGGAGCTTGCGCGCCTCGTCCTCGAGCATGACCGGGATGTCGTCCTTGACGGGATAGGCGAGGCGGCAGGGCTTGCAGATGAGCTCGCCCTGGGGCTTGCGGTAGAGCAGTGGCCCCTTGCACAGCGGGCACACCAGTATGTCGAGCAGCTTGCTATCCACGTGTCTTCAGCTTGCGCAGCACCAGGTCGGCGAGCGCGCTGTCCGGCACCGCATCCACCGCCAGCGCCCAGTGCGATTCCGCCGCGAAACGCCGGCATTTTACCGCATCCTTCTCCGTCATCAGCACCGCTTCCGCTCCGGGATAGGCGAGATCGGATGCGGCAAACGGGTGATGATCGGGAAACGGATGGGGCGTGAACTCCAGGTCCATCGCGTGCAGCTGGCGGAAGAATCGCTGCGGACTTCCGATTCCGGCGACCGCGTGCGCACGCTTGCCGCGGAAATGCTCCGGCCCCGCCCGACGTCCGGGATCGAGAAGGTTGCGGAACTCGCTGCCCTCGAGCCGCATCGTGAAGCGGGGCGTCTCCGACGGTATGAGTCCGAGGGACGGGTGGGAAGCGTTGCCACTGCCCGCGTTGAGCACCACGGCATCGACGGTCGCGAGCCGGAACGGCCGTTCACGCAGCGCGCCCGCGGGCAGCAGCCAGCCGTTGCCGAAGCCACGCGCGGAATCCACTGCGCAGAGCTCGACGTCGCGCGCGAGGGCATGGTGCTGCAGGCCATCGTCGCTGATCACGACGTTGCAGGCGGGTTGCGCCGCAAGGAGCGAGCGGCCGGCGGCGACACGGTCCGCACCGGTCCACACCTCGCAGCCGCTGCGGCGCGCGAGCAGCACCGCCTCGTCGCCGCACGCGTAGGGATCCGAATCGGGCAGCACGCGCTGTGGCGCGACGGAGCGGCCCCCGTAGCCGCGGCAGACGATCCCCGGGGTGTAGCCCCACGCGCGCAGGCTGGCCACGAGCCACAGGCAAAGCGGCGTCTTGCCCGTGCCGCCCACGGTGATATTTCCCACGACGATGACCGGCACGGGGAGCTTGACCGTGGGGAGCAGCCCGTAGCGGTAGGCCGCCCTGCGTGCCGCCGCCGCCGCGCCGAATAGCAGGCTCAACGGCCACAGCGCCGCGCTGAGGGGGGTGACGCGATCCCAGTGACGCTCGATCCACGCCATTTTGGAGAGTGTCCAATTGCCGTTCATGGTTCGACAGGCTCACCACGAACGGCATGTCCAGAGCTGAAGAGCCCGTTCGCCCTGAGCTTGTCGAAGGGAAACGGGCCCGGTCCTCTTGTTACGGAAACCTGATTACTTCTTTCCGGCTTGGGTGGTAAAGGTGATCTTGCCGTAACCCGCAAGGCGCGCGGCTTCCATGATGTTGATCACCGACTGGTGCGGCGCGTTGGCGTCGGCGGTGATGACGATCACCGGATCCTTCTGGCTGCCCGCCGCCCGGCGGAGATCCGCGCTGAACACGGCCGCGTTGCTGAACGCGATCGGGCTGCGGTTGATCGAGTAACGGCCCTGCACGTCCACCGCGACATCGATCTGTTCGGAGCGGTCCTGCTGGCGCTCCGCGTCGGCGGTCGGCAGGTTGATCTGCAGCTCGGCGAAGCGCGAATAGGTGGTGGTAACCATCAGGAAGATCAGGATCACCAGCAGCACGTCGATCAACGGGATGAAGTTGATCTCCGGCTCCTCGCGGAAGGCGCGCGGGCGGAATCGCATCTATTGCCGTTCGCCGTGGATGATCTCGACCAGCTTGATCGCCTGCATCTCCATGTCGACCAGCATCACGTCGACCTTTGCCCGGAAGTGGCGATAGAAGATCATGGCCGGGACTGCCACGGCGATGCCAAGGGCCGTGTTGTAGAGCGCAATCGAGATGCCGTGCGCCAGCACCAGCGGGTTCGTTCCTTGCGGCGTCTGCGCGCCGAAGATCTCGATCATGCCGATCACGGTCCCGAACAGACCGAGCAGGGGAGCGACCACGGCGATGGTGCCGAGACTGGTGAGGAAGCGCTCAAGCTCGATTGCGACCGTGCGGCCGGACTCCTCGATCGCCTCCTTGATGATGCCGGGCGGGCTCTTGGCGTTGCGCAGTCCGGCGGCGAACACCTGGCCCAGGGGTGAGCTCCGCGCGAGCCGGGAAAGCATTTGCGGCGACGTCTTGTTCTCGCGGTAATCCTGGATCGTCCGGTCGAGCAGATTCCTGGGCATGACGACGCTCTCGCGCAGCGACCACCAGCGCTCCCCGATGATGGCAAGCGCGATGACGGACGAGATGACGAGGAACCAGATCGGCCAGCCTGCGGCTTCGATGAGTGCGAACAAGCGAGTAACTCCCTGAAGGTCGCCGTCACTTTATCCGCGCGATGAATTTTCAGCAACCGCGCGGCCGGAGATTCGACTGGAAAAATTTCGCGACCGCGTTGTATGCGCGGATCGCGCATCCACTTCGCGACTCCTGTGGATAAGCCTGTGCATATCCTGTGGGCGGCACGTTACGGGGCGGTGTGCAATCACGGGCTTGCCCCGGATTCTGCGACGGCGCCGCTGAATTGCGTCGTGATTTCAACGGCTTGAGACGAAGCCTGCAGGCGTTCCGGGGACCTGCGCGGGCCCGCTGCGCCCGGGCTGGCCGTTGTGGGAAAAGACCAGCCCGGTTTCCTCATGGTTCAACGCGTCGCGCAACCGCGTTGAGTAGAATGCGAGCATGGCCGATCTCGCATTGCCACCGCCGCAGGTCATTTCGGTCTCGGAGCTCAACCGAATCGCGCGCGAAACGCTCGAGCGCAGCTTGCCGCTCCTGTGGGTGGGCGGAGAAATCTCCAACTTCAAGCGCTACGAGTCCGGACATTGTTATTTCACGCTGAAGGACGCGCAGGCGCAGGTGGATTGCGTAATGTTCCGCCACCGTGCGCAGTTGCAGGGATGGTCGCCGCGGGACGGCATGCAGGTGGAGGTGAGGGCGCTGGCCACGCTCTACGAGGCGCGCGGCAAGTTCCAGCTCAACGTCGAGGTCATGCGCCGCGCCGGACTGGGCGCACTCTACGAGGCGTTCGAGCGCCTGAAGGCGAAGCTGGAGAAGGAGGGATTGTTCGACCCCGCGCGCAAACGGCCCCTGCCGCGCTTCCCGCGCGCGATCGGCGTGGTGTCGTCGCCGCAGGCGGCGGCGCTGCGCGATGTGCTGACGACGTTGAAGCGCCGCCTGCCGCGGCTGCCGGTCGTTGTCTATCCAACGCCGGTACAGGGCGAGGGCGCCGCCGGGCGCATTGCCGCGGCGGTTGCGGAAGCGGGAGAGCGGCGGGATTGCGATGTGCTGATTGTCTGCCGCGGCGGCGGCAGCATCGAGGACCTGTGGGCGTTCAACGAGGAAATCGTGGCACGCGCGATCCTTGCGTGCGGCATTCCGGTCGTGTCGGGCATCGGCCACGAGACCGACTTCACCATCGCGGACTTCGTTGCGGATGTGCGCGCGCCGACTCCGACCGCGGCCGCCGAGCTGGCGAGTCCGGATCGCCGGGAGCTGTCGAAGCAGCTGATGCACATCGCGCACCGGCTGTCGAGGAACGTCCGGCGCGGGCTCGAGGGCCGGATGCAGCGGCTCGACTATCTCTCGCGCCGCCTGGTCCACCCGGGCGAGCGCATCCGCAACCAGCTGGGCGAGGTGCGCCATCTTGCGAGCCGGCTTGCGGGAGCGTGGGCGCGCGTTCTCGAGGAGCGCGGCTGGCGCCTGCGTGAGGCGGGCCTGCGGCTCGCCGCCCGCGCGCCCGCCGTGGCAGAATTGCGCCGGAGCTGCTCGGAGCTGGCGCGGCGCCTGCGGGACGGAGCGCGGCGGCGGCTCGAGACGGCGGTGGCGCTGCTCGCGCGCCTCGACGCGCACCTGAAGCATCTCAACCCGCAATCGGTGCTGGAGCGCGGCTACAGCATCACCCACGACCGGCAAGGCCGCGTCGTGCGCGACGCCCGGCAGCTTGCCGCCGGCGTGGGCGTGAGAATCACCCTCTCCAGGGGATGGGCGGACGCCAGCGTCGAGCGCACGGGGAATGACAATGAACGCAATCGGTGACCGATGAGCAAAGGCCAGAGTCTGGACGACCTCGATTTCACGCGGCGGCCCTCGAAAAGCGAGATCTACGATCCGAAAGTCGCGCGGATCTGCTTCGAGTCGCTGGGGAACGTCGAGCTCGTGCCCAAGGGCACCGTCTTCTTCACCGAGAACCAGAACAGCGACCGGATGTACCTCCTGGAGGAGGGCCAGGTGAGCGTGACGCGCGGCGGCAAGGCCATCGACGTCGTCAAGGGCGGGGAGATATTCGGCGAGATGGCCGCCATCAGCCAGCTGCCGCGCAGCGCCACGGCGACCGCCCGCACCGGTTGCCGCGTGGTGTCGCTCGACGCGGAGCAGTTTCAGCGCGCGATCCAGAGGATGCCGGAATTCGCACTGATGCTGATGATCATACTGATCAACCGGTTGCGCCTGACCGTCACGATGCTCTCCGTGACCAAGGCACTCGATGCTTCCGATGGAACGCGCGCGCGGAGGCTCCTGGACGACAAGCTTCTCAGGGGCCTGATGGTGGCGACCCAGCATCGCTTGCCCCAGCACTGCCCGCTCAACAAGGTCATCATGACCGAGGGCGAGGCGGGGGTGTTCATGTACGTCGTGCTGTCGGGCCGGGTCGCCATCTCGATCAAGAACAAGCTCGTCGAGTGGGTGGGGCCCGGCGGCGTGTTCGGCGAGATGGCCCTGATCGATCAGTCCCCGCGCGCCGCCACCGCGGTTGCCGAGACCGACTGCGACCTGATCGCGATCAACCGCGGCGACTTCCTGACGATGGTGAAGACCAAGCCGGACTTTGCGGTCTCGCTGCTCAAGGCGGCGGCCGACCGCCTGCGCGACATGACCTCACGGCGCGCGTAGCGCCGTGCGAGGAAATCCCCCCGACATTTGCATGTCTCCCCCCTTTGACAAAGGGGGGTAGGGGGGATTGGCGGCGCGTCAGCCGCTGACGAGCAGCGCCTCGAGCTCGCGCCGGAGGTACTCGAGCACCCGGTCGGCGACGTCCTCCCCGAGGCAGTCGAACTCGGTCACGCTTTCCATCGCGCGCAGCCAGGTGAGCTGGCGCTTGGCGAGCTGGCGGGTCGCCGCGATGCCTTGCTCGCGCAGTGCCTCGCCGCCGATCCTGCCCTCGAGGTGCTCCCACGCCTGGCGGTAGCCGACGCAGCGCATCGAGGGCATGCCGGCTTCGAGCGGGTAGTCCTCGCGCAGCTTCCTCAGCTCCTCCACGAGTCCGGCCGCGATCATCTCCTCGAAGCGCTGCGCGATTCGGGCGTGCAGGGGCTCGCGGTCGCCGGGAATGAGCGAGACTTTGAGCGGCGTGTAGGGAAAATAGACGTACTTGGGTTTCTTCAGAAGGTGCGACAGCGGCTTGTTCGTGATGTAGTAGATCTCGAGCGCGCGCTGGATGCGCTGGGCATCGTTCGGCTCCAGGCGCGCCGCGGTCTCGGGATCCACCCGAGCCAGCCGCGCATGCACCGCGGGCCAGCCCTGCTCCCCGGCCATGGTGTCGATCATGAGACGAATCATCGGATCGGCTTCCGGCAGCTCGTTCAACCCCTCGGTCAACGCCTGGAAGTAGAGCATGGTGCCGCCGACCAGCAGGGGAATGCGGTCGCGCTCGGTGATCTCGCGCATGAGCGCCAGCGCATCGTCGCGGAAGCGCGCGGCGGAGTAGCGCTCGTGCGGCTCCACGATGTCGATCAGGTGATGCGGCGCCTGGGTGAGCAGTTCGGCCCCGGGCTTGGCCGTGCCGATGTCCATCCCCTTGTAGATCTGGGCCGAATCGACGCTGATGATCTCGCACGGCAGCGCCCGCGCGAGCCGCATCGCCACCGCGGTCTTGCCGCTCGCCGTCGGGCCCATGAGCAAAATTGCCGGAGGCGATTTTGCAGAGGGATGAGGGCGGGGGGATGAGAGTGAACTGCGCGGAGATGCGGGATGCGGGATTCGAGATGAAGGCGCAGACGGAGCAGCGCGCTTCGCGCGTGCGGCGCGGCGTGGCGCGGCGGGCTTTTTCCGCGCAACTTTCGGTTTCGATCTGCGTTTCCTCGTCACCCGTCACCCGTCACCAATCCCCCCTGCCCCCCTTTGTTAAAGGGGGGAGACATGAATATGTCGGGGGGATTTCATCACGCATCACCCATCACCTCCCTCGCAGAAACAGCTTGTCGAGTTCTGCGAGGGAAACCTGGTGCCACGTGGGCCGGCCATGGTTGCACTGGCCGGAGCGCTCGGTCGCCTCCATCTCGCGCAGCAGGCTGTTCATCTCGAGGACCGTCAACTTGCGGTTGGCGCGCACCGCGGCGTGGCACGCCATCGTCGCCAGCAGCTCGTTGCGGCGCTCGGTGAGTACGCGGCTCGCGCCGTACTCGCGCAGCTCGCGCAGCACGTCGGAAGCGAGCCGCCGCGCATCGGCATCAGCCAGCAAAGCCGGCACCGCTCGCGCGATGAGCGAAGTGGGGGAAGCAGCGGCGATGTCGAATCCGATGGTGCGCAGCAGCGCCCCGTGCTCTTCCACCGTCGAGACATCGAGGGGCTGGGCCGGGAAGATCACCGGCACGAGCAGCGGCTGCATCGGGATCTCCTGCTTGTCGAGCGCGCCCTTCAGCCGCTCGTACATGATGCGCTCGTGGGCGGCGTGCATGTCCACGATCACGAGCCCGTGACGGTTCTGGGCGAGCACGTAGACCCCGCCAAGCTGCGCCAGGGCAAAGCCGAGAGGCGCTTCTTCCGCGTCCGGCAGGGGGATGTCGGGCGTGGGCCTCCCGAAGAGGGTTTCGTAGAACGCCGCAGGCTCCGCTGCCGCAAGCGCCATGGCGGCCTGGCGCGCCGGCTGCGCAGCGAATGCCGGCGCAGGCGCCGGGACCGAACCCCGGCCCGTCTCCGCGCCCGCCACCGCACCGGCGAGCGCCTTGTTCAGCGCATGGAACACGAACTGGTGGACGCCGCGCGCGTCGCGGAAGCGCACCTCGGTCTTGGTCGGATGAACATTGACGTCGACCTGCGCGGGATCGATCTCCAGGAACAGCACGAACGAGGGGTACTGTTCGTGGTGCAGCACGTCCTGGTAGGCCTGGCGGATGGCGTGGGCAATGAGCCGGTCCCGCACGAAACGCCCGTTCACGAAACAGTACTGCTCGTCGCGGCTTGCGCGCGCGCGCGCCGGCAGGCCGGCTGCCCCGTGCAGGCGCAGCCCGGCGCTCGCTTCGTCGAACTGGAGCGCGCCGTCGTGGAAATCCTCGCCCAGCACGGCGCCGATGCGCGCGCGCGGAGGCTGGGGCTTGAGGTGATAGCGGCTGCGCCCGTTGTGCTGGAGCGTGAAGGCGACGTCGGGGCGGGAGAGCGCGATGCGCCGGAACGCCTCCTCGCAGTGCGCGTACTCCGTCGCCTCGGACTTCAGGAACTTGCGGCGGGCGGGCGTGTTGAAATAGAGGTCGCGCACCTCGATGCTGGTGCCCGCGGCAAGCGGCGCCGGTGCCGGCTTGGAGACCTCGGCGCCGCTGGCGGTGACGGTCCAGGCGTGCTTCTCGCCGGAGCGGCGGCTCGTCAGCGTGAGGCGCGACACGGCGGCGATGCTCGCGAGCGCCTCGCCGCGGAAGCCGAGGCTCGCCACGCGCTCCAGGTCCTCGAGCGCGGCAATCTTGCTGGTGGCGTGCCGGGCAAGCGCAAGGTGCAGGTCCTCGCGCGCGATCCCGCCGCCGTCGTCCGTGACCTTGATGAGCTTCGTGCCCCCGCCCGCAAGCTGAACGGTGATCCCGCGCGTGCCGGCGTCGAGGCTGTTTTCCAGCAGTTCCTTGAGGGCGGAGGCGGGGCGTTCGACGACTTCCCCCGCGGCGATCTGGCTGATCAGCAATTCGGTGAGTACGCGGATGCTGCTCATTCCCGAATTATAAAGAAGTGGCGAGGCGAGGGCGCTGCTACAATGCGCGCTCCCTGTCTCACGACAGAAACCATCATGGAATCCGTCCCCAATCAGACGAAGCGCCGGCTCGCGGCCGGAGAGCTCGCGCTCGGCCTGGGCGCGCGTCAGGCGCGCACCGTGGACATCGCGACCATCGCCAGGACCTGCGGCTTCGACTGGCTCTTCATCGACATGGAGCATAGCTCGCTCGACGTCGATATCGCGTCCCAGCTCGCCATGGCCTCGCTCGGCGCCGGCATCACGCCGATCGTGCGGGTGCCGGGCCACGAGCACTACCACGCCTCGCGCCTGCTCGACAACGGCGCGCAAGGCATCGTCGCTCCGCACGTCGACACGGTCGAGGAGGCGCAGCGGATCGCCAGGGCGTGCCGCTATCCCCCGCTCGGGCATCGCTCGGTCGCCGGCGCGCAGCCCCAGCTCGGTTTTCGAAGCGTCCCGGTGGGCGAGGCCACGAAGGCGGTGAACGAACTGACGCTCGTCGTCGTCATGCTCGAGACGCCGAAGGCGATCGCCAACGCGGACGCGATCGCGCAGGTGGAGGGCGTCGACGTGCTGCTGATCGGCACCAACGACCTGTGCGCGGAAATGGGCATTCCCGGCCAGTTCACGGATCCGAGGGTGGAAGACGCCTACAGGAAGGTCATCGCTGCGTGCGGCAAGCACGGCAAGTACCCGGGCATGGGCGGGGTCTACGAGCCGAAGCTCATGGAGAAGTACATCCAGATGGGCATGCGCATGATCCTCTCCGGCTCGGATCTCTCCTTCCTGATGGCCGGCGCCAAAGCGCGCACGGAGTTCCTGCGCGGCATCAAGTTCTGACCGCCGAGTGGACGCAGGACGAGAAGCTGCGGAGGAGAATACTGATCGAGAATCCCACGCGGCTCTACGGTTTCAAATAGGCCCCTTCACCACCTATAATGCGAAAAAATAAGCAGGGAGCGGCAATCGAATGAAGTTCGGCATTCCGGCGGAAACGCAGGCCGGGGAGACGCGGGTCGCGGCGACGCCGGAGACGGTCAAGAAGCTCACGGCGGGCAGCCACCACGCCGTGCTCGTGCAGGCCGGCGCCGGGATCGGCGCGAACATTCCCGACGACCAGTTCGAGGCGGCAGGCGCGAAAATCGTTGCCGCTGCGCCCGACGTCTATTCCCAGTCCGACATCCTGCTCAAGGTGCGCGCGCCGGCGGACGGAGAGCTCGCGCAGATGCGCTCGGGCCAGGTCCTGATCGGGCTGCTCAACCCGCACAACAAGCCGGGCGCCGAAGCGCTTGCCAGATCGGGCGTGACGGCGTTCGCGATGGAGCTCCTGCCGCGCATCTCGCGCGCACAGAGCATGGACGTCCTCTCGTCGCAGGCCAACATCGGCGGCTACAAGGCGGTGATGCTCGCCGCCACGACCTTCCAGCGCCTGATGCCGATGCTGATGACCGCGGCCGGCACCGTGAAAGCGGCGCGCGTGGTAGTGATGGGCGTGGGCGTGGCGGGCCTGCAGGCGATCGCGACGGCGAAGCGGCTCGGCGCCGTAGTGGAGGCGACCGACGTGCGCCCGGAAACCAAGGAGCAGGTCGAGTCCCTCGGCGCGAAATTCATCGAGGTGCCCCTGACCGAAGCGGAGAAGGAGCTTGCGAAAGGCCAGGGCGGCTACGCGCGCGAGATGGGCGAGGACTACCGCAAGCGCCAGGCAGCGCTCGTGGCCGAGCGCATCAAGCAGGCCGACATCGTCATCACGACCGCGTTGATACCGGGGCGGCCCGCGCCGGTGCTCGTGACCGAGGACATGGTGAAGAGCATGCGGCCGGGCTCGGTGATCGTGGACATGGCGGTGGAGCAGGGCGGCAACTGTCCGCTCTCGGAAAAGGACCGGGTCGTCGTGAAGCACGGCGTGAACCTCATCGGCTACTCCAACCTGCCGGCCATGGCGGCGGCCGACGCGAGCGCGCTCTACGCGCGCAACCTGCTCAACTTCCTGGGGCTGATGCTCGACATGAAGACCGGCGCCTTCAACATCAACCGCGAGGACGAGATCGTCGCCGGCTCGCTCCTGTGCATGGATGGCCAGCTGGCGAGGAGAGAGTGACATGGCCGGAACCGTAGACCCTACCGTTATCAATCTCGTCGTCTTCGTGCTGGCGGTCTTCGTCGGCTACCACGTGATCTGGAATGTGACGCCGGCGCTGCACACGCCGCTGATGAGCCTCACCAACGCGATCTCGAGCGTGATCATCGTGGGCGCGATTCTCGCCGCCGGGGCGGGCGCGCTGGAATTGGAGGGGCTGATGGGCATCGCGGCCGTCACGCTCGCTTCCGTCAACGTCGCCGGCGGCTTCCTGGTGACGCGGCGGATGCTGGAGATGTTCAAGAAGAAAGAGCGCAAGTGAGCGCGAACCAGGTCGCCCTCGCGTATCTCGTCGCGTCGGTCTTCTTCATCCTGGCGCTGAAGGGCCTGTCGTCGCCGGAGACGGCGCGGCGCGGGAATGTCCTCGGCATCGCCGGCATGGCGATCGCCGTGGTCACGACCATCGTGATCGTCCTGGCGGGGCGGCTGGAGTTCATCTTCGCCGGCATGGTGATCGGCGGCGCGATCGGGGCATTCGTCGCGCGGCGCGTTCAAATGACGCAGATGCCGGAGCTGGTCGCGGGGTTCCATTCGCTGGTGGGAATGGCGGCGGTGCTGATCGCGATCGCGGCGGTCAACAACCCCGCCGCGTTCGGCGTGGCGGTGCCGATGCCGGTGGGCAACCGCCTCGAGCTCTTCATCGGCACCTTCGTCGGCGCGATCACCTTCTCCGGCTCGGTCATCGCGTTCGGCAAGCTCGCGGGTCTGGGCAAGCACTTCCGCCTTTTCTCCAGCGCGCCCGTCGTGTTCCCGGGGCAGCACTGGCTCAACCTCGCGCTCGCCCTGGTGATGATCGGCTTCGGC
>Ga0299906_10001439_pt1 | contig 20510 bp, 16 predicted proteins | sample RVTome_14_FD_200259 | JGI IMG/M metagenome (GOLD analysis project Ga0299906, IMG submission 200259) | Soil microbial communities from uranium-contaminated site in the Upper Colorado River Basin, Wyoming, United States - RVT145D125 (version 2) ...
CCCGAACAGGACCGTGAAACGGGTTTGCGCCGATGATAGTGTGCAGTCGCATGCGAAAGTAGGTTACCGCCAGGCCATATAGAAGCGAAAAACCCCGGGCTCGAAAGAGTGCCGGGGTTTTTTGTTGGCGGCCGTCGTCCTCAATCTTCCCGTAACGCTCGCGCAGCTCGCGAGGTGGACGGACATTCGCAGGGCAAGCCGGGCCGCGCTCGGTGCGCCGGTAGCGATAACGGCTGCGTGCAGCATGCGTTGCCTCCTGGATGGGCGAGGGGAGCTGCGCCAAGCGCGAACGGGCGCCACCGGCTGGCGGCATCTACCGCGCGCGCAATCCGCGCGCGAGCCCATTGTGGCAATGCGCGAAGGGTCACGAGGCCGAGCTGCGCGGGGCGGGACGACTGCAGCGTGCGGTAGAGCAGCGGGCGATCGAGCGATTCCTGCGCTGCGGCGATCCGCACCACGGCTTTGCCCGCATCCCCTGCGACCGCTGCGGGCACGGCTATCTGCTCGCCTACTCCTGGAGTTGACCCGCTTTCGTGGACACTTTTCAATGTTGGGATTGAAGGAGGTTCACGATGCCCCGCAGTCGCCCTGCCTACCCGCCGGAATTCCGGCAGAAGTTGATCGAGCTGGTGCACGCCGGCCGTAGCCCTGAGGACCTCGCCCGGGAGTTCGAGCCCACGGCGCAGACGATCCGCAACTGGATCGCGCAAGCCGAAGCCAACGGCGGCAAGCGCCACGATGTTCTGACGAGCCTGGAGCGCGAGGAGCTGGGTCGGCGTTTACTCGAGCACCTTAAGCCCGGCAGCCGCATCGTTTCGCATGCATTCGACATGGGCGACTGGCCGCCCGCGCAGACATTCACGGTCAACGGCAGCCAAGTCTATCGCTGGACAGTGCCTGCGCATGTGCTGTAAGGGACACTCCTTCGCGGGCGGCTTCGATCCGCAGCGACCGGGGCTCAATCCGCGGGAAGTCTGACGGGAGCACCACATGACGCGACGCAAGACAACAAGACGCGGCGCACCTGCCCGAAGCGCCGTGCGTGGAACAGCTGCGAATGCCCCGGCGCGTGCCGAGCCCAAATCGACTTCGGCGCCGACGGCACGGACCACCCGTGCGGAAGCCGCAGCGCGGCCGACCGTGCTGTCGCTGGTTCATGCCGGGCTGAACGATCTGCGGTGCCGCTGCATCGCTGCCGGAAAGAGGTCTGCGGGATCGGAGGCCGCGGCAGCGCCCACTGCCGCCGTCGAGGATGCCCTCGACCGCCTCAAGGCCGACTATCGCCGGCTGTTCGAAGGCTCCTGAGCGCACGCTGAGCTTCCGACCGCTGGATCCTTTCTCTCATCATGGTAGAAGCGCAAGATTGCTGAGACGAAAGTTATTCAGGAGGCAAGGAAAGAAGATGGGGTTGACTTGTCTGCGGCTCCAACCTTGGCTCGTGATCTGGGCCGGAGACCGTGCATGGTAGATAGTTTGACTGGGGCGGTCTCCTCCCCAAAAGAGTAACAGAGGACAGGGTGGTTCTAGTTGAAGACGTCCGGCGGTGGCGGTATTACCAGCGCCGGCGGTAGCGGTAGGAAAAGCGATGATGGAACGGCCGAGAGTGTCGCGCGAGTTGCATCGGAACCCGAAGCCGCCGCCGGTGGTGTCTTCCGCCAAACGCGCCGAAGACCCCGAGCTATTGCCGAGCCCGAACATCGGCGCGCGCCTGCCGCACGACTTCAGCCGACTGCCGATCCACGCACCCACCCTATCCGTTGGATCAGCGAGCGATCCCCGAGAACACGAGGCCGATCGCGCCTCCGCCGAGGTCATGCAGCACGAGTCGGCACGGGATCGACCTGTCCAGTTGGAAGGCGCCTACGAGCGCGCATTCGGTGCATCGCTGCGGCAGTTATCCAAGTGTCCGGAAATGGCCGGGCGTCGATTTGCAATCCGGCGCCAATCGCCTGCCAGCGCGTCGGTGCAGCTCTTATGCACCTTGGCGCTTGAAAGCCGGAAGCGGACATCAGTCTTCAAATTCGACCCACGAATTCAACAAGTCCCGCCGAACGGCTTTAGAGTAATGGGCGTACCTTCACCAGCCCATAATGAAGCCGACCTCGAGGTGATGGACCAGACGCGGCTCGGCGCAGAGGAACGATGGGGCGATGCTTTGAAGCGCATGATTTCTCAGGCTGATGCGGTGGTCGGGCTCGTTGGTGACGACGAAATCAGTCCATGGGCCAGCGCCGAACTCGAGGCGGCGGTGGCCGCGGACAAACCGGCGTTCGCCTTGCTGCTACCGCAAGCATCGACTATCGGAATGCCGAGCGTGGTGCGCACAGTTCAGGTCGGCGTGAGCCGTTTCGACCCGTCGCAGATCGCCGAATTGTTGTGTTCGCAGACGCGGGAGTGATTTGAACCGGCAGGGAAGGCGCCGAGCTCCGGATGCGGCTTTATAGCCCCGTGTATTGCCGGTTCAACGGTTTTGCCCTCGGCGCATTCCTCGCCGGATCGAGCCTGCCATTCGCCGAGCCCCGCTTCGCCGCGATGCGCAGGCGCGTGCACGAGTTTCTCGCCGAGATCGGGGTGCGGAGCAAGCTGCCGTCACGCCATGCCGCCTATCGGGCGGGATACGCCGAGCTGTTCGATATGCTCAGGCAGCAAGTCCGCGCCCGCTCGGAGTTGCTGCATGACTTTATGGGCATTGGCGCGATGACCGTCCTATATGCCGCCAGTGGTACGCTGGCGACCCGGAGACAGAGACAGGTCCTGCGGGAGCGCTGGATAGCGGTCCTAGTCCGCCATCAACTCGACGCGCGCATATACGAGCGCTTCGTGCGGGGTATCGGCAAGTCCGCGCCCACGCGGGATGCATCGACCCTGCTGTCGCATGCTTTCGGGCTAGTCACCGAGCTGATTGAGCCGCTGGAGGCGGAAGCGGACACCTGCTTCGTCGCGATGCCGTTTCGCAGGCCGTTCGTCGATTATTTCAGCAGCTACTACCGGCCGGCCCTGGCGCGCGCCGGATTCCGCGCGATCCGCGCCTGGGGCGGGATCAGCTCCGAGGAGTATTACCCGTTCGTGGGCACGCTGATCTCCCGCTGCGCCGCGGTTCTCGCCGAGCTCGCGACCCTGAATCTGAATGTGATCAACGAGATCGGACTTGCCCACGGCGCGAACCGGCCGACCTTCCTGGTGATGCGCAAGCAAAGTCGCGATCCGCCTTCGAATATCGCCCGGCTGCCGATCTTCCAGTACTCGGCCGACAGGTCCGGCTGGCAATCGAGGGACGCGCCTCGGCTTGCGCGATTTATCGGCTGGGCGTGGAGGCACCACGTCGCCTCACTGACCGCCGAGAGGGTTGTCGAGGATGCTGCACACCAGCTGATTCGCTATCTCCGCGCCGCGAAGCGACCGGTCTCGGGGGAACTGCTGGCCATCGCCAGAGGCCCGGCTACACGGCTTCCCGCAAGGCGACGAATGAAGGCGTTGCGCTGCGCGAGGAATGACAAGCCATGAAGCGTCGTGATAACGGATCCCGTGCCTGTTGCGGTTTGCTTTAGCGACGAAGAACTCTTTGGGAAACGCGCGAAAGACTAGTGCGAGATAATCGGCGCATCGTAGTCATCTACGTCTATCCGTTTGACTGAGGCTAGTTACACAACGCTTGTCGCGCTACGAAGGGCCGCGTTTTCGGCCACACCGGGTCAGTAGCCGTATTCGTTGTTCGGACTGAACGCGAGGTCTGCAATATTCTTATCATGCGAAAGCCAAGAACTTCGCATTGTGTACATCTATGGTTCCTCGCGCGGCGATCTCTGAAGTTCCGCGCGCTTGCCGAAATATTCATCCAGGACGGAGTCCGACGTGATGGCAAAATCGCCACTGCGCATCCATAGGTCGGGCCCGTGCAGGAAGTGACTCCCGTGCCGCCAACGCACTTTGAAGAAGCCGATGCGGTCACCGGGCTTGATTCCAAGGTCCGCCGTTTGGTTCGCGCCACCGCCTGCCACCTGCACATGTCGACCATCGCGCCGCCGGTACTCCAGCTTCCACTGAACGTCGTTGCGAAGCGACCCGGAAGGGAATTCATACGTAGCGCCCCAGTCGAACCGAACGGCGGTGCCAGAATCCGACGCAAAGTCGTCGTAGCCGATGGTCGTGCCTTTGGAGGCTGGTGCGCCGGGTGGAAGCTTGGCAAACCACTCGCGTCTAGGCGGTCGCCTGAAGATCACCGCATAAAGCTCCTCGTTGAGGCCGTTGCTCCACCAGATGTCATTGCAGTCGATCACCAAGCAATCGGTGTGGAGTTCCTTGGGTACGTCCACATCGCGCAGCCTAAGAAGAATCACGTGGAAGTCAGCGCGACGCCGTCGTAGCTCCCTCGCCCAGAACAGCTCTCGCTTGACCCACTCGGAATCGGCCGCATGTTCAGTCCACAACACCACAAAGCCGTTCACCGCATGGATGGATTTGCGCAACCATGCAGCGATTGTTGCGTCGTCTTTCGGAACTTCTTCTACTGGTCGGGATAGATCGAACCAGACAGCCGCATTCGCATCCGACGTCATGTCCTCAAACACGCGTCGGGCGAGCAGAGAATCTTCAGCCGCATGACTAAGGAAGAAACCGGCAAAGGCCGCCGGACGCTCGCTGAAGCCTTCGCCAAGCGTCAGGATTGCCCATCCTGCAGAGAGCACCGCGAGCGATGCCTCGCCGGCCTCTGTGCTAATCACGCGCAAAGGATCGCCGCTGGCTTCATAGATTTCTCGCGCCACTCGCCCATAGTCTTCTGCGGATTTGGCACTTTGCCATTTCGCAATGTAGCGACGGTTCTCCAGCACTCTGTCGATGGCCTCATGTAATTCGGCGGCAGACTGAACAGCGGACCGCACCCATATACCTGTGGTGTCTTCCAATCGTAGGTAGACGACACTATTACCCGGCACGATGTCCGGGTCGATGCCGATGTCGCCCCCGTAGTCCCAGGCGCGCTGTCGATGCGGATCGCCGATGAGTTGAATCTGGAGGGCGAGAGACTGGCCCGAAACTGACCAGCAGCGGTCAGCGACTGTACCCGACTCGCCGTGAAAGTAGTTGATGATGCCACTCATGGGAGCACCTCAAGACTACAGCCCAAAGCGCATCCTCGACAGATTGTCGAATCTACAAGCGCGTTCGCCAAAGAATTGTGACGGTTCGAGTCGGCTCTGCACCTTTTCTTGCCCGTCTGCTCGAGCTCAAAAGGCACCGAGCAGCGCCGTCACATCGATCACGCCAAAGCCTTGGCCGCGGTCCCATCGGCCAGTGTAGTTTTGGGTTTTTTGTCGCAGAGCGGAGGCGATCTGGTTGCCGCTGGGGACCCTGCCCGCTTTCGCCGTCTTTGAAAGAACCAGCGCAATGGCCCCGGCGACGTGCGGGGCTGCCATGCTCGTGCCGCTTTCCTCGAGCACGCCTGCCTGCGTGCCGCCCTGCGCGGCGTGAACTGTCACCCCTGGCGCGCATACGATGGGCTTCTTCTGCCCGTCGCGGGTAGGGCCATACGAGGAGAAGGGACTTACCTGGATCGGCTGGCTCGCGTCCACCGCGCCCACCGCGATGACGCTCGACGCAGTTCCGGGAATGCTGAGCGTCATCTCTTCGCTGAGATGGTTCAGAAATGAAGTCGGAACGCCTTGACTGCGCTCGATCCAGGCGTGGATTTCTCCGCTGTCCGGCGCGGCGACGGCGTGGATCTCGAGCAGCCATTCTCCGAAGGCCGCAGCGCCTTTGGCATTACCCAGTTCGATTAGCAGGAGATCGTCACCGTTGTCGACATGGCGCTTGGTGAAGACAAGACGAAACGGTCCGCCCGTGGCGAACTTGCCTTCGCACTCCGGCGCCGCGATCTCGACCCAGTTCGACCAGTTGTTGAAAGGATCGCGCAGGCGGAACCTCAGCTCGTCGCCGCTGCTCGACCACAGCTCGATACGCTCGGCATAGTCGGCCCCTTTGGCGCGGCTCCACTTGAGCTGTTCCAATGCACCATGAAGCACCGTTACCTTGGCATGCCCGCCCTTGTGGCGCTCGTTCCCCGCCGACTTCACGACCACGCGGCCTGGCTTGCGTCCGGACTCCGAGAACCCGTCAAACGCCGCCTCGAGCGCCGACTTGCCGTCATGCGCGCCGGCGTTCATGCCCTGGCTGACGTTCACGACCACCGGCAGCCCGAGTTGCGTGGCCATTGCGTTGATGAAAACCAGCGCCTCGAGGTGGCTCCGCGAATAGCCGATCGGTCCGCTCGCGGCCGACACGACGATCAGCAGCTTTGCTTCCGGCGCTACGCCCCCGGCGAACTTACCAACCGAGCGGCCGCCGGCGATGCTGGTCACGTGCGTCCCATGTCCGCTGTCGTTGCGTCCGAGGCCGGGGGGTACGCTTCCCTTCTTGATATACCCGGCGATGGCTGCCGCGTTATGGAAGGTGCCGTACGTGAAGCCCGGCGGGGGCGTACCGCCGGAGTCGGTCTGATCCCAGATGCCGACGATGCGCGAGTTTCCGTTGGCATCGAGAAACGCCTGGTGGAGCGCGTCGATGCCGTTGTCGATGATCGCGATGAGGGCGCGGTCTCCCTTCTCGGTGTACTTGCCCTCCGGGCCCGAATATTCCGCCGCAATCCTTATGAAGGGTATCGACCGGTCGCATTCCGGGCCACCGGCGGGCCGGCTCTCGTCGACCGAGATCACCGTCGAATCCCCCATCAATTCGCGGATGCTCGCGTCCGAGCCGCGTGCGGTCACGACGTTGCCGAGGCGCGCCTGGATCACGAGGTCGGTGACGCCTTTCGGTTCCCAGGCGGGGTTGTCCACGCGAATGATGAGCGCCCTCGGAGCGACCGGCTTGGAAATCGACTCCGCGCCCGCACGTGCATGGGTCTCGCGCCCGGATATCTTGCCGGCGCGATAGCGCTCGACGGCGCCGCGCAAACGAACGAGGAGCCGCTGCCCTTGGGGGTTGTGGCCCAGTTGCAGAACCTGGTCGAACTGCCGGAAAGTCGAAGAGACTTCGAATGCCGTCATATCCCGGTGGTGGATGTAGGTGTCGAGCGCCTGCTCGGCAGGCTCGTAGCACTCGAGCGCCAGCAGCGCTTCGGCGCGGGACGCGCAATCCCAGACCGGGAGCGGACCCGTCTGCGAGAGCTTGTCGAGATCCTTGGCGATCTGCTGCGCGATCTCTCGAGGGCGACCACGCACCGCGGCGGCAATACCGTCGCGCTCCGCGCGAAGCATGCAGCTCGCGGCGTTCACGCCGTGCCAGAAGCGGGTTGGATCGACCTTGTATACGGCTTCGTACGCGGCAATCGCCTGGTGCAGCAACTTGGCCGCTCCCGGCTCTTTCGGTGCGTTCACGTAGCGCTGCTTGTAGGTGCGTCCCACCAGGCCATGGGCCTCGAAGACCTCGTCTGGCGAGGAATCCGGCTCGCCGATAATCGACTTCAGCACGTCAATTGCCCGGGCGTACTCCCCGGTTTCAATCAGCGACTGGGCGAACAGGCGTCGAACCTTGTCCTGCCGCGTTCCGGAGGCGATCACCGGCTGTGCGTAGCGGCACATCAGGTCGAAGGCCCGATCCTGGCGCAGCTTGTGCAGATCCGCATAGGCGTGCTGCGCCGGATAGGGGTACGGACGGTGCCTGAGGTGGCCTGCGAAGACCGAAACGAGGAATTCGGCTCGAGCGTGGTTGTGGCGCCTGGTAGCGCCGGCGAGCGCGGCGCTGAAGATTTCCTCGTTCCACGAAATGCGTTCGGCTTCCTTCCGCGGCTCGGCGTCGCCTTCCGCGGGGGGAAGCAGCGCGACCAGCAGGCCGACGGCCTGCCCCTTGCCCTCCTTTTCCTCGAGGATGAAATCCACCTTGGGCATTCCCCAGAGCGCAGCCGGAAACGCTGCCCGGTCCTTCTCGCCAAGGGCGGCGCACTGAACCAGGATCAGCGGGCTGGGAGCGGCAAGCGCGCTTTCGATCTCCTGGCGCGCTGTTGGCGATCCGGCGATGGCCGGCGACAGGACGGCCAGGATCGCCTGGCACTGGTCCATCGCATGCGCAAATGCCTGCTTGTCAGGTTTTGCGCGGGCAAGGTGATGGCTTGCCAGCCAGCACTCATAGCCGTTGCTCGGCAGATGCCGCAGCAACTCCTCCTTGACGAAGCCTGCATCGTCCTTCGCGTGGATGACGTAGACGGTTGACATCACGGCGTCCCTGCACGCAGGAGTTCGTCAGGCAGGCTGCGGATAAACGACTTCGTGAGACCCATCATCTTGACCCTGAGATCCGCGTTCATCTCAGCCAGGAGCGCCGCCTCCGCGGCGAAGGATTGGTTGGCTTGCTCGAACGCCGCATCCTGGCTCTTCAACTTGAAGAACAGGACCTGCGTCTTGCCGAAGGACGCGTTGAGCCGGGCCGCAGCCAGCTTCAGTTGCACGGTGTCGCCGACCACCTGCACAACGGAGAACTGGTACTCGGTGATGTCGAAGCGCCGGCTCTGCCGGTCGAACAGCGTGATCCAGGGAGCTTCCTTGTCCATCTCCTGCAACTGCTTCAGCGCGGTCAGGATGAGAGCGCCCGCTCCGAGCGCTCCCCCGAACGCCGCCGTGAGGAACGGAATGATCGCCTGGTGGACCGCCACGTCGATGCTGTTGAACCGGGACTTCGTGACTCCGCCCCCCTCTGTCCTCCAGTTGAGGTTCTGCAGCACGGTGTTGTGCCGGTCGAGCCACTGCGCGGGCGATAGCACGACCGGGTCGTTCGTCGCGACGCGCTGCGCAGCGAGCAGCGAAAGCGCGATGCTGGACTTGAGTTCCGGGCTTGCATTCGCCGGAAACTGAATCAGGTTCGATCCGGTCACGATGCCGTTCGGCAGATTGCCGACGTCGATCGTGTTGACCGTCGCGGCGTCCTCGGCCATCGACGGCAGGGGAGCGCCAACCGGCAGATTGGCGATGTAATTCCCCAATGCTTCGCTTCGAATGGTGGCCATGTGGCTTCCTCTACCGTTGGTGAATGTGCGGATCGATACGTCAGCGCAATGCCAGTGCGGCGGTCACCAGGGCGAACAGTTCGTCCGGCCGGACCGCTTCGCCGAAAGCGCCGCCCTTCGTCGCCTGCTCGCGGAGCGCACGGCGTCGCTTCGGGTCGAATGTCCCGTGATAGAAGATGACGGGCAGCGCATGGCTCCCGGCCTTGAGTTCGCGCAGGAGCCGCATGCCGGCACTTGGCGCGCCGCCGAGCGGCTCCGGCCGGCTCCAGTCCGAGATGATCAGGTCGAATGGCTCGCGATCGGTGTCGAGTCGCTTGAGCCCGGCAGCCGTGCTCGTCACGGCGACGACTTCGACCTGGAGCGTGGCCAGCGCGGCAGATTCGCGCGCGTTGTTCGAGGGCATGTTGTCTACCCACAGCACGCGCTTCTGGTCCGGTACGTCGACCAGTGCCAGCGCCGCGCGCTCGGTCGCGCTGCGGTCGATCGTGCCGCCGCGCGATTGCGCGGCGCTCTCGACCTGCGTCGTGAAGTCCGAGACAACGCGCGCAAGGATCGCGTCCGGGCCGGGTGCGCCCGCTCCGGCGGCCCCGCGCGGGATCGAAAAGGTCCGCGTGGATTCCGCGGCAGCGGGGGCGGAGCGCACTGAGCGCAAGGGAGGCCCGGCGCTCCCGGAAGGGCGCTCGGCGAGGATCTTCGCCACCGTGCGCCGGATGCCTTTCGCCACGTCCGTCCAGGCTTCGTCGCGGTTTGGCCACGAAGTGACCGGGCGCAAGTCCGTGGGCAGTCCCTGGAGCTGTGCGAAGGGCGCTTCCTCGATGTCGACGGCCCGCAGCATCACCGGCACGACACTGGCCTCGCGGCGTTCGTGGCGTTGCAGCGCGCCGGTGAGCTCTTTGCTCCAGATGTAGTCGGAATTGATGAAGTCGGCGCTGATAAGGAGCAGGATCAAGTCGGCCTCCGCGAGATTCGAGTCGATCTCTCCTTCCCACGATGCACCCGGGACGATCTTCCGGTCGTGCCACGACCGGATCACGCCCCGGCGCTCCATGATCTTCAGGTGCTTGTCAAGCTCGTCGCGTAGCGCTTCGTCCTCGTGCGCGTAGCTGTAGAAAAGATCGACCGGATCCTGGGCGACTTGCAGCATCGGACTAGAGCCTCCCCCTCGGGTACTCTCGTACCAATCTACTTCGGTTTGCGGACTGGCGAAAGGTCCGCGGTGTTATTCACGTCCAAAGAGCACCGGGCTCTCTTGTTTTCAATGCCTCACGACAGGTTGATGCGGTCGGGCTGCAATACAAGCGGATAAAAACCGGTCGCGGGCAACACGCCCTCCGCGTTCAAGATTTCCGAGCACACATCCGAGGGCCATGCTGCAAGGATGAAGCGTTGGCTGGGTCCAGTGGGCATTGCGCACGGGATGAGCGGGGCACCGATTCCATATAACGTTTTTTTCAGTTCTCGACGCTGCGGCGAAAGGGCGCCCGTCTCGCCGTGTTCTGAATTCCGTATTCTCGATTATGAATTCTCGGATTCCAGGATTGGAATAATCGTTGTACGCTCTCGCGACGAAGGAAGACATCCTATGCTGCCGGCACTGGAAGTACTTCGTCAGCTGCAGGAGGCGGCCTTTCGGGATCAGCGGCTGCGGCCAGAGGACGTGCAGCTGCCGACCCTGCCTGGCCGGATGCGAGCGGCGCTTGCGGCAGCGGGATGGAGCGACGCGCAGCTCTCGGAGTGCACCGCTCCGCACGAGCGGCGTCAGACTCCGCTCGAGAACCCCCAGGATTTCTCCATCGTCGAGACTGCGGTCCGATCCGCCATCGTCGCACTCGCGGCGAAGCCCAACTCTGCAGCCGCGGTTGCGGAGTCCACGCAGATCGTCTTCGGCACGATCCCGACCCGTGACTTGATGTACTCGCTCGTCGCTGTCCCCGGCGGCTCGCGCCCCCTGCTGCTGTTTCCCGGCGGCGTCCTGACATTTGCCTACCTGTTGTTGAAGTGCGTCGCGCTCTGTTTCGACTACGAAGAGCGTCATGAGGCCGGAGCGCTGCGCTACTCGATGAACGATTCCACTGACTCCGCGCCGGCATCCATTCCGCCGGCGAAGCCGGAGAGCGGCCGGCGGTTTCATGAGCTGTTCGTGGCCTACGCGCAATGCGGCACCGCCGACATGGTCCCCGCCTATGCTGCCGGGCCTGCCGCGACCAATCTTTGTACATGGATCGGAGCTAGCGGCACTGGCCTTGGAGAGGCCACGTTCGGCACCCAACGCGCCGGGAAGTTCTGTCGCGCTAGCCGGCGATCTTCGCGAGCGGGCGGCGGAAATCGTGTCCATCTTCCCGGAGCACGGGCGATTCCGAGCCGAGGCGTTCTGGATGCGCGAGTTGCTGGACGCGCTCTGGGGCGACGAGTCGGCAAGTATCGAGCGCGCGCGAACCCTGGGCTTTGCACCAGGTGTCGTCCGGCGACCGGATGACGTTCACGGCAGGCTGCCGATGGCATACGACGACGACGGCCGCCTCGTTCCGTTCATCAACGTCAAAGGGGCGACGCGCCGACGCGAGATGGAGCAGTTCCTCAGAGCGGCGGGGCAGACGCGGTTTGAGCGCGAGTGGCCTCAGCGCCCCAAGGACGTCGTGATTTGTTATCGAGCCGCTCTGTTCAGTGCCGCAGCGGTACGCATGAGCGCCGCGCTTCGTGAACGCGGTTTCGCTGCCTCGCACGACGACTTGATCCTGGTGCTCGAAGAACACTGGGAAGCGCCATTGCAGAAGGCCATCGGCACGACTTGTCTCGTCGTCTTACTGCTGGACCTCGGCAACATGGCATCGCGCCTGACGAGTCCATCGGAGGCTCCGCTGGCCAAGGAAATCACGTGGGCGCTCGAAAACCGCCGACCCGTTCTCGCCGTGAACGTGTTTTCGTATGAGGGAGAAGGGGCGGCACTCGCCGTCGAAATGCTCGACGCGATGTTCGCGCTGATCGCTCGGAGATCCGAGACGAGTTTTGCATCGATCGAAGTCAAAGCCACGGGAGCGGACGCGACGAGCATCCCCGACGAGTACGTGGCCAATCAGATAGTTGCCGCGTTCTCGTCCAACCCGGCAGCCGTCCGGCCCACAGCGCGAGCGCCGCAGCAGTCATGGTGAGAAAGGACATGACCGGATCCTTCGCCACATGAGTCCCTTCGTCGGCGATCCGCCAGACATGCGCGAGCACGATCAGGCCGAAGATGGTGCTGGTCTTCATTCACTTCTTCAACCTTCCATCTGGCCACCACGCCTTCCCATCCCGAACAGGACCGTGAAACGAATTTGCGCGAATGGTAGCGTGCAATCGCGTACGCGACAGTAGGTTACCGCCAGACCATATTCAAACCGCAAAGCCCCGGGCTCGAAGGAGGGCCGGGGTTTTTGTTCGTAGGTCGATCGCGTGAGCTCGTGCTATAGCTCAACGGGCGTCCCTACCGAAAGCGCGATCGCCGGGTTAATTCCGCTGTACACGGCGCGGGGTGGCGGCCACGCGCGCGATAGTTCTCAGGGGGAATGAAATCTGGTCTACTTCGACACGGCGCTCGGCTTTGTATTGCTTCGTCGACCGGCGCTGAAGCGCTTGCGCAGGTGCTTGAGCTTCTCGTCGGCCTTTGCGCGGCGCTTGCCCTCGTCCTTGCCGGTCATGTCCGACGTTTCCTCGTTCTTCGCTTTCTCCAGATCGACCATCTTGGTCGTCGGCGGCCGAGCCTCGTCCATACATACATCCCTGAACTCGCCCGTTCCCTGGTTGATGCTTCCGTCCGGCGAGATCATGAAACGCAGCCAGCACTTGCCGCCATACAGTAATTCGGCTTCCTTCGATTTGCCAGGATGCCGGCCTTCCCAGTAGTACTCCATCTCCGGCTGAGCCGGCGCGGCGTTGACCGAAACGAGGTCGGTGCGCCAGCGCGAAGCATCGGAAGCGCCTTCGCCGAACCCGCGTCCCTCAATCGTAAGGCCGGTCCCGTCCGCGGAGGGCTGAAACAGCATCCAGCTCAGCCTGGTCTTGCCGCTACCTGAATTCACCAGCTCCCACCAGCCGCCGGCGACTTCGTGAATGAAGCCGCGCGTCGTGTGCACGCCATCGTCGGGTTGCCGCAAAGCATTTTCCACGCCCGCCGCAAACTTCGGCCAGCTTTGCTCGAAGAGCTGTTCGTGCTCCGGCGTCCACGCAGGATTGGGGCGTGCCAGTTTCGCGACATCCTTGGCGAGGCGCTTGAAATCCTCCTTATCGAACTGCGTCAACTGGAAAGCTCGCACCGGCTCGGGTATGTCGGTCTTCGGGACACGGAAACTGAGTGGGAACAGGCCGCCTTTCTTTGCCGCTTTCCAGATCGCCCCGGCTTCGACCAGCTGCCATTCGCTCGCCACTCTGGGCGGCGCGAGACACATGAATGCGATGCCGGCGCCCTTGAGCTCTTTCGCTAGCGTGTCGAACCAGGCCTGGCCCTTCGGCAGGTCGGGACTCATGAAGGAGCTGATCTCCGGCGCCATGGTCGCCAGCCATCCCTTGAACGCCTTGGCGATCAGCAATTCGCGCTTTCCGGACCAGCTGATGAACGCGTTCATCGAGACCCCCACCGTCCCTGGCGACTCGTGCGCGGCGTGACCTCCCTCGGCCTGCTGCGCCTTTTGCGCACCAACGGGTAGTCGGCGAACCGGATCGTCATGGAACTATAACGGGTTCCACGCCTTGGCTCTCCGCACCAGATTGATCTGCCCCGCCGTACGCGGCGAAGGCTTGCTCGAGGCGCGTCAACGTCGCGTCGTCCGACGGTCGCAACGCGAGAAGGAGCCGGCTGAGCACCGTGGCGAGGGCGGTGCGGTCTCCAGGCTGGCCGACAGTCGTCGGCACGAGCTGCAGGATCAGGCGTACCTGCTCGCGCGGCTCATAGTTCCGCCGCAACACGAGCGATGAGAAGAACGACGCCAGCTGAGGCGCCCAATGCGGATCCGGCACACGGATATTGGCACCGTCCGGCAGCACCGTAGCTTTGGACTCGATCTCGGGGTTAAGAGCGATGAAATCCGGAAGGGACCACTGATAAACCCGCGAGAGAGTTTCCAAAGTCTTGGCCTCGAGCAGCCACTTGGGGAGGCGACTGGTTGGATTCACGGTTCGCCGCTCCGGGTAAGTGTCTCCCACTACATGAAGCGCCGCGAACTCGCCAGCCCGTGGATCGGCCACAAAAGTGTTGATCAGCTTTGCTAGAGCGGCCTCGTTCGGAATCGGATCCTTCCACCAGCGTCGGGTCATGGCGTTGACCCGGCTCACCGTCCGGCTGCAAAACACCAGGTCCTGCACATTCTGGGCAGCGGTGGCCGACATGCGAAGCGTCTGACCAATCAACCCCGCGGGCCCGCCACAGATCGCGATGGATTCCGCGAAAGCGAGGCAGGTGGGGCTCTGGAATCCGGCAAAGCCTGGAGCTATTGCCGGGGAGCCGGACAGAATCTCGAACGGATTCCCCAGATCGAGGTCGTGCATCGCCTCGGCCAGTCCGCCCAGCGACCGTCGGTACGCCCCCCACGAGTCACCCTGCGGTGGCTGCGGCCGGAGTCGTTCGAGTTCCTGCGACAAAGCCTCGACCGAGGCCTTGCGACCCTGGCTGGCGGGCGAGGCGGCCGTGCGCAATGCCTTCAGCGTGACATCCAAGGCGTCCACGACGTCGCGATCGCGTCCAGCAAGTGCTGCCGCGATGATCGATGGCGCCATCTCCAGCACCCAGCGGGGATCCCGATGCCGGGAAACGGCCTGGAGAATCTGCCATAGCGAACCCACTCGATACACCCGATACGCATTCGCCGTATTCAGCGCGATGTACTCCTTCACTCGTTCTGTGCCTTCCAGGGGTTGGTCCTGTGCATAGGCAACGAGAGGCGGGGCATGAAACTCGGCCAAGTAGCGTGTTCCCTCTGGGTCGAGACCTCTTCCCGTAGGCGGGGGCGCCGCTTGGTCCCACAGCATCGAAGGATTCACTCTTTCCAGATCCTTCCCTCCCGCGTGCCGGAAGATGTCGGCAATTTCGCTCTCAGAGGGATGGTCGTCGATTACTGCAAATTGCGCGACGCGGCCTTCGAACTGCGCGTCAACGCGCTCGTCGAGAACGGTGTGGCTCGGTGTCGCACGACGCATCTCGTCCGCCCGAGAGCGGTTCGCGTCAAGCGCGAGCCATGCCGCGACCCGTCTTGCCGCGGCGCTCCATTGGTCATCGGCGGGGTAGAGTTGCAACTCTCTTTCGAAAGCGTCAAGGCTGCCGGCTCGCGCGAGTTGGAACAGCCGGCTGGCGTCGAGGCGGTTGCAGTGAAAGGTCTGCCGGCCGAGCGCCGCTTCGAACGCGATCGGAACCGATTCGGTGGGAGGGCCGTCTACCGCCGCTTGGACGGCAAGTCTCATGCTCAGGTCGACACCGAGAGGGTCGTCCAGCCGCTGCTCGTGCACGGCGTCGTCGAGGACGAAACGCAACAGGTTCTCCTCGAGCGGCACTCGCTGGCTCGGTTCAGCGGTACGCGCGGCCTCCGCAAGATGGGTTGCAAGGTGCGAAAGGGTGTACGGCGAAAGGTCGAGACGGTTCTGCCGGTACCGGGCATACAGTCCATTCACGAGCCTGCGGTGGCCGTTGGCAACGCTGATGAAGTACGGCTTGCCGCGTCGCTTAGCGTCGGTGAGCCACTCGATGAGGGACCTATGGAAAAGATCCCACATCGGCGGCATTTCCGAGCCACCGCGTAGATACTGGCCAATCGATTTGAGTGCCCGAGGCAATGCGACTTCACGCTCCAGCCCCGACGCTGCCGAAAGGTCTGGCTCACCGATTGGCTCCTGCGCAGCGACCAGCACCTCGAGGAGAGATTCAACCGCCGTCCAGCTTCCCGCATCAACAAATTGCCGCCCGAAGAACCAGAGGTACTGCTGTTTCAGTCCCGGCGGCAGCTGACCGATGTCACTGAAACCAATGAGATTGCGCTCGATCGCTTCCAGGGTCTGTCGCGCATAAAGGAAATTGCCTTGAGCGATCGCTGCAAGGGTCGTGACCACCCAATGCTGACTCTTTCCGCTCTGCTCCAGCAGCTCCGCAAGGGGCGCCATGGCGAGACGGCCGGAGATATGCATCTCGAGGTCCCGCAAGTTCTTGGGATCGCTCGCCCTTAGGACGCGGGCCTTGAGGCGGCTGAGACTGTCGAGAACGTCCGTTTCGTCGCGAGTGGTTGCGAGCAGCGCGAGCCACTTCGGGAAGCGGTCGAGCCGGTCGGCAAGCAACTTGACTATGGACACGGCGGCGCGGCTATGCGCGGGTTGGGGAGCGCCGGGCGTCGCGTCCAGCTGATATGGAGCCTCGTCCAGAGCGTCCACCACGAGCATGCGGCGCCCTTCGCCCGGCGAGCCGGCGATACTAAGTGCCTCAAGTATCCCCTGCTCGAACGCGCTCTCGGGGTCGTTGTCGCAGTTGCCCGGCGCAAGCAGTTCCCGGTACAAAGGACGATCGAGCATCTCCTCGTATTTGGGGTGCCGGCTCGCAATCATTGCCGCGACGCTCCGCACGAAACGGCCGGGCCGCAATGTCTCCGGCACGTTCGATTGACAGCAATGGAAGGCCACAACCCGTCCCTCTGGATTGCGATGCACCAGCTCGGCGACGATGGCGGACTTGCCGATTCCCGGATCGCCCACGATCAGCAAAGGCGGCGCCGACGCCTCCTCCATCCATGCCCGGATGTCGTCGAAGAGCCAGTCGCGTCCGGTAAACCCGCTGCGCTTCTCGGCGAGAAAGGACCCGAACTCCCAGGGCTGGAGGCGATCGTCCCAGCGCCGGAAGCGTTGCTCTCCCCGTAGCGCCGCCGCAATGCCATCGAGCAGCTTTGCAAACGCCTGCTGATAATAATCGGGCCCCTGCTTCCAATTGGTAAAGTCGACGTAGTCGAGCCGGAAGATTTCCAGTGGCGGCTCGCACGGCACGGCCATCGCCGGGACGATCGGTTTCTTCGCGCCGAAGCGGGCGTAGGAGATTTCGTCCAGGCAGACGCTATCGATCGCATCGGCAGAAGTCGCACGCGTACGTACGGAGTGGGGGCTCATGATTGCTACCAGCCCATCCACACTGCGTAGCGCCGCAGCAATCTGATCCATGAAAGCGATGCCGGATTGGATCTCTGGCCGGTCTCGCCACATGAGATAGCGCGGGTGTTTCTGCGCTGTGGCGGCCTCTAGATCGGTCACGAGCCGTTCAACAAGCTCAGCTGCATCCTTCCGGCCGTAGCTGAGAAAAAGGCGGCGTTGCTGGGTTTCCATCCGTCCCCCTTTGGACGGTCCATTCTGCGCCCGAGGCAGCATGGGCTCAAGCAAGGCACCTGTAGCCCGTCCGTTCGTTTTACGACGCGGTTACCTTCGCTCCTCGTGTGCCAGTTCCACCGGCAACGCCGGGTCCGGAGGACAGATAGGGAATCCCTTCTCGTTGCAATGAGTTCTTGGGAGCAGGCGCGCGGGCCCAAAACTCCTCCAGCCAGCTCTTTCGACGAGCCGCGGATCTGAAGTTGGCGAGCGAGGTCGGCGCGGAGTCCGGCGATTTCCTTTGGCAGGTTGTGCTTTGTCTTTCTTGGCCATTCGGCCGAGCGTGACGTCCGCGCACCGGATTCGCTAGCCCAGCGCTCCGCCTCCTGCTTCATGTTTGACCACTCGGCCGCCTCTGGCCGCGTCTGCACTGTCGGCACGTTCCTGTCCTCGACCTCGAACAGCACCGGGATCACCTTCTTGCTGAGTTCGAGCCCGAGCGCGATCTCGCGGCGCACGAGGTCCTTCAGACGGCGTCCTCGATGCGCTGAGAGAAGATCTCGCCGCCCTGGATGCTCTCCTTATCGAAGAAGACCTCGCCTTCGCCGAAGCGCGGCTAGAGCTTCTCGAAGACATAGGCGGCGAAGCCGCCGGTGTCCTGGCGGCGATAGCTGATGAAGATCGAATGGCGGATCGTTTCCTCCCCCGGATGCGCCGATGATGCGGCAAGCCCGTCTTCGCGGGCGGGAGAGATGGCGCGTACCGTTGTGTCCTATGATCGGCACGGAGGGACCCCGGCACGACGGGGAGGAGACTTAAGATCACAGGGGGAGGGGACGATGGCCAAGTCATCGAAGATCCGGGTGTTGCTCTCGAGCCGGAACAAGGACCGTTTCCCGGCGGCCGACGGCGAGCCGCTGACCAGGATCCGTGAGGCGCTGAAGACGGAGATCGAAGCCTTTGAGCTTTTCGGCGAGCCGGTATTCGAAGTCTGGATCAACGAGCACGAACCGCCGGCGGGGGCGGATCAGGATCTCTGGGCGGAATGCCTGGACCAAGTCCGCGATGCCGACGTCGTGATCGCGCTCACCAATGGATATGCCGGCTGGGTGGGCCCGAGCGGCGATGTCGGCATTTGCCACGCCGAGCTGATGGAGGCGTACAACGCCGCGCCCGGCAAGCTGCGCGTCATTTCGCTCGGCAAGGCGGCCGGCGGGACGGCGGCCGAAAGGCGGCGCAATGCCGAGTTCCAGAAATACCTCGACTCGCGAAACCTTTTCTCCGGGCCGCAGGTGAATACCGTGGAAGAGCTGAGCGCTACCGTGAAGCGCGCGTTGCGGGCTGCAGTTGTGTCCCTTGCGCAAAGCGGCGTGATCGAAGCCGGAAGGGGGCGGGGGTACCTCGGGGACGCCCTTGACTGGACGCGGATGGACTTCAGGCGGCGAAAAGCGGCCATGGAGGCTGTGCTGCAGCAAGCGATGGCCCGTCAGCCCGGCGCTGTGCCGCAACACGACAAGGTCGTTGCGACACTGGCAGGAAAGAAGGTCCTCCTGGTGCCGCATGCGATCCCGGCCGCGCTAAGCGTGGCTCAGGCGAAAGAGATGGTCGGCCGGCCCTTCCTCAAGGACCACGAGCTCCTCGAGCTCTTACCGAAGAACGGCGGCGGGCCCGTCCACGTCATCGCCTGCCACAAGACTGCGACCGAAACGCAGGCTACCGCGCTGCTAGGCTTCCCCGACGCCATCGTGGCGACGCCGCCGTTCGGGGTCTATGTCGCCGACCCGATGCAGAAGATTCAGTTCGTGTTCATCGTGAACTGCAGGGATTCGACCACGACGCGGTTCGGCGTACAGCGGTTCTTCGAATGGCTGGAGACCGCGAAGGAGGCCGAGCCGATGGCACAGCGCGCGTTGGCGCGCGCAAGGATCGTTGGCGCGATCGCACGCGAATTGCCGGAGGATTGAGCGGTGAGCCGGCAGCCGATGAGCTGGAGAGAGCTCGCAAGCTCGTTCAAGGTGACGACGGTCGAGAGCATGCTTTCGCTGCAGAGCATACAGCGCTGCGTGCGAGCGCGGCTGCACTGGCTGGATCCGCCCGAGTCGCCGCTCGGGGTGGTGTTCGCTTTGCACCGCTGGGCCTCACCCGAGCATCCCGATCCCGGCGCGCTGACGCAAAGCGTCCATGCATTCTTCCTCTGATGCTGACGGCAGTGGAGGCGCTGTCTTGCCGCGGGAAGAGCGGCTGCGCTTGCTGTCGTCGATAGCGGCATGGAGCCGTCGTTGAAATACCAGCCTGATTTGTTTGCGGCTCTAACCTAGGCTCGTCAACCGGGCCGGGGACCGTGCATGGTAGGCAGTTTGACTGGGGCGGTCTCCTCCAAAAGAGTAACGGAGGAGTACGAAGGTACGCTTAGCACGGTCGGAAATCGTGCCTCAATGTGCATTGGCAAAAGCGTGCTTGACTGCGAGACTGACAAGTCGAGCAGGTGCGAAAGCAGGTCAAAGTGATCCGGTGGTTCTGTATGGAAGGGCCATCGCTCAACGGATAAAAGGTACGCCGGGGATAACAGGCTGATCTCCCCCAAGAGTTCATATCGACGGGGAGGTTTGGCACCTCGATGTCGGCTCATCACATCCTGGGGCTGTAGCCGGTCCCAAGGGTATGGCTGTTCGCCATTTAAAGTGGTACGTGAGCTGGGTTTAAAACGTCGTGAGACAGTTTGGTCCCTATCTACCGTGGGCGCTGGAAGTTTGAGAGGGGCTACTCCTAGTACGAGAGGACCGGAGTGGACGCACCCCTGGTGTACCGGTTGTCACGCCAGTGGCATCGCCGGGTAGCTATGTGCGGAAGAGATAACCGCTGAAAGCATCTAAGCGGGAAACTTGCCTCAAGATGAGACTTCCCGGGGGTTTAACCTCCCTGAAGGGTCGTCCTAGACCAGGACGTTGATAGGCAGGGTGTGCAAGGGCCGTGAGGCCTTGAGCTAACCTGTACTAATTGCCCGTGCGGCTTGACCCTATAACCGTGAGCACAGCGAACGGCATAGGCGCTTGGCGCGCAATCTTTGCCCAGGCTTCACTTCTTCCACCCCTTCAATCTGGCGGCCATAGCAGCCTGGACCCACGCCTTCCCATCCCGAACAGGACCGTGAAACGGGTTTGCGCCGATGATAGTGTGCAGTCGCATGCGAAAGTAGGTTACCGCCAGGCCATAT
>Ga0299906_10001440_pt1 | contig 20508 bp, 10 predicted proteins | sample RVTome_14_FD_200259 | JGI IMG/M metagenome (GOLD analysis project Ga0299906, IMG submission 200259) | Soil microbial communities from uranium-contaminated site in the Upper Colorado River Basin, Wyoming, United States - RVT145D125 (version 2) ...
AGTGTTCCTCCCAACGTTGCGGTGCCCGAGACATCGAGCCGGTCGTGCCCGAATCCCGGCAGGTACCCGGTCATTTCAATGATCAGCGTGCCCGATGCGCCCTGCGCGAAGTCGCCATCGATGGTGATGATGCCGGGCGAGGCGCCCGGGCCGATCGTGCCGTCGTTGGCCACATCGGCGACCACAAGTCCGCTGCCCGTGACACTGCCGGCCGGGCAGACCGTGATCGTCGGTGTGGTCACGGTGGCCGATGCGCCAAGTTGAAGGGCGGCCGTGCCCGCGCACCCCAGCGAGATGCCGGTGGGTGATGTCCATTGCCCCGCCAGCGCGATCGTGCCGGCATTCCACTGCACCGAGCCCGTGCCGAGGGCAATGAGGGTGGACACGTTGAGCAGCCCGTTGGCGTCGTCCATCACGAGGCCGCCGCCCGATTCGATGGTCAGCATGTTCGCAGTCAGATCACCGGCCCCGATCTCCAATGAGCCGCCGCTGTGGATCAACACGCTGTCCGCCGCGGCGCCCGCCTGGTCGACCAGGACCGTCGTGCTGATCTGCACATCGGTTGATGCATCCGGCATCTGGCCGCCCGCCCAGTTGGCGGCAACGAACCAGCTTCCTCCGGACGGCCCGACATACGTGCCGGCCGGTGGCGGCGGCGGCATGGTCGTGCCGTCAAACTCATGCGCACCCAAGTCCACGATCGGCGCCACGCCGTCGCCCGTGTCCGCCGTGTCCGGATCGTCGAAGAAGCGCACGCCGCCGAATCCGTCCTCGGGAACAGCTTCGGCCGTGTTCGTATCTCCATCGAGGTCGAAGGAGTCCACTCCCACTCCGGAATTGTCGCCGGCGTCGATGCACGGGGATCCGCCGAAGATGCGCACATCGTCGTCGTCGGTGCCTGCAGCAAGGTCAGGCCCAAGCGCATCCACGAACGCAGGATCGGAGCCAAGGTTCCCCGCCCCGCCCAGCGAGCCAGTCCAGCCCATGACGCAGGAATAGTCGATCGAGAGCGGGGCGAAACCGCCGACCTGCGCGACTTGATCCTGGATTCCGCCTCCGGCATTGCCCCAAAAGACACTATTGACGATGGTGGCCAGTGCCGCGCTCTCGATCCACAATCCGCCAGCGGCGGTGGACGCGGAATTGTTGGCAAACGTGCAGTTTCGGAGCGAGATGGGATCGCCTTCGAACCACATGCCCCCGCCTTTGGCGGCGGTATTCCCGGTAAACGTACAATTCACATACTGGCCGCCGCTGGAGGCGAGGTGAACTCCGCCGCCGTCGCCCTGTGCGATGTTCCCATTGAACTCGCAATTGGTGACATGGACGCTGCCGTCTGCGTTCAGGATGCGCAAGGCGCCGCCATTGACCGTCGCTGAATTGCCGATGAACCGCGAGTTCAGAATCCAGAGATTCACATGATTGACAGACAGGGCTCCGCCAACCTGCGCGCTGTTGCCTTGAAACTCGCAGTTCCGGATGTCGACAAAAGCGCTCGATCCGATGGCGCCGCCGGAGCCGCCCCCCATGTTCGCCTCAAACGTGCAATCCATGACACTGATGGCGGCCTGTGTGCTGATTGCGCCACCTCCGTTCGCCATATTCCCGACGAAGTCGCATGCGATGAATTTCGCCGTTGCCGATTTCGAGAAGACTGCCCCGCCCGGTCCGGCGCCGACAGTGTTGTCTGTGAAGCGACAGAACTCGAACATGGGACCGCCGTTGTTGTAGACGGCTCCGCCTTGAAACTGGGAGTAGTTGTTCGTGAAATGGCAATTGACGTAACGCGCATTGCCATCGTTCCAGACTGCCGCTCCGCGATCCTCCGAGCCGTTCGCATTGCCGTCGCGAATCACGAAGCCGTCAAGCACGGCCGTGCTGTTATGACCGGAGACGGATCGAATGATGTGCCAGCAGTTGTCCGACGAGTCGCCTTGCACGCCTACATCGCCGCTGATGATGGAGATGTTTACGTCCGGATCGCGCTGCGACGACATGGTCTCAGTGCCCGCAAAGCCGCCAAGGATCGCAAGGTTGTTTCGAAGGAAAAACGTCGCTGAGCGCGGGTCGCCGGGATCGGAACGAAACGTCGGCCTGTATGTGCCGGCCGCGGTCCAGATCTCGCCGATCATCCCCCCGCTTGAATCGTACTCATCGATGCCGTCCTGGATCGTGTCGTACGCCGTCAGCCAACTCAGCCCATCCCCGCCCGCGGGGGCATCGTCATCCACGTAGCGCACCGCGCCCCCGGACGCGTCGCTCACGGATGCCGCGTCCCCGGATGCTGCGCCCTCGACTGCGCCAGGCGCGGCTGCGGCCGCCTGGACCACCGCCTCGCTCCCGACCAGGCCGGCGATCACCACCGACATCGCCGCCGCGCTCGCGATTGCCGCGCTCCGAACCGTTGAACCGCGCAACGCCGTCAATTGCTGGATCATCCCGCACCTCCGCGCTCGAAGCGCATCGTCAGCCTGGGCGCTCGGAAGTCGGCCCCATCGCGGCCGCAGCTCCCCGCCCGCAAGCTCAGCGGCGCAGTATACCTCGCAGCGGCGCGAAATCATCGCCTCTACGCTCGGGAATCCTTCGCCGCCGCGCTCGTCCGCCGCCGGTTGATGGGCTGCCGCCCCCACCCCCCGGATGACCCGCCCCCCGCCCCACCAACATTGCCCCATCCGCACAGCGTGACCCGCCGCTCGTGCCCAATCGTGCCCGATCAGGCCAGATCAGGCATCCGGATCGCTCCACGCACCGCTCACCCCCCCCCGCCCTCACCGCCTGCTCCAAAAGGACAATGATCAGCGCCTTTTCCATGTCCTCGGGCCGGTCCCGGGCGATCGCCAGGGCGGTGCGCCCGCTGGGGGTGGCATAGTGCGGGTCGGCCCCGCGCTGGAGGAGCAACTGCACCATCCCCGCCGAGCCCTGCGTCGCCGCCCACATCAGCGGCGTGGCGTAGCCGGAGTTCTTGTGGTTGATGTCGGCGCCGTGGTCCAGCAGCAGCTCGGCGCAGGGGATGCAGCCCTTGATCGCCGCGTGCATGAGCGGGGTGTTGTCGAACTTGTAGTCGCCCTGATCGACCGGTTCGCCGGCGGCGAGCGCGCGGCGGACCGCCTCCACATCGCCGCGCTTGGCGGCATCGATCAGGGGGCGGCTGTCGGCGGCAGTCTGCGCCGGGCCGGTTTTGACGCCGGCGGCCGGGGCGGGCGCGGCAGTCGCGGCAGTCGCGGCCGGGGCCGACGTCGTGCCGGGCGAGCCTGCCGCGCCGGTGGCGCCGGCCGGCGTGTCCGCCGTTGAATTGGCCGGGGGCGCGGCGGCGTTGCCGGTGTCCGCCGGCGCATCGGCGCCGCCGCATCCGCCCGCGCCCAGCGCGAGCAGTCCCATCAGACCGATTGCCGCATATCGTTTCATCGTGGCGAGTCCTCGCAAGGCATGAGATGACAACGCGGCGGCAGGCCATTGGATTGCCGGCCGCATCCGGTCCCCGCACCCGCCCCCGCGGGTGACCGGAGTATACGCCTCATCGGCCGATCCAAAGCCCGGCTTGTGGTATGCTGACCACGCTGAGGGCAGAGAAGCGAGGTTTTCGACGCATGGCCAAGGCCCAGCAGAGGCGCATTCCCGATGGTTACATCGCCGTGCCGATCCACGCCGACCCCGCGGGCGGCGGGGCGGGTCTGCGCATCGCCGCGGTCTTCCGCAAGGAGCCGGACCCCATCCACGGCCATTTCGTGCCCGTGGGGGCGCAGACGGATGCCGCGGTCATCCTCGGCGGCCTGATCGACGCCGCCGGGGCGGTCCATCAATGGCTCGATATTGCGATTCAGGATGCCGACCGCGTGGCCAAGAGTCTGGTGGCGGCGCGCAACGTCCTGAATAACCGGCTGCTCGATGAGCGGTGGGTGGCCCAGTGCCGCGCTGAGCACGAGCCGCCGCACGGGCCGATTCTGTGGAGCAAGTGGGAGCACGATCATCCGCTGCCGACGCTGGTCGATCCGAAGACGGGTGTGGCCATCAACCCGCGCGAGAAGGCCTCGGGCTATTTCTGGCGTCTGTGCACCGATGACAAGCCGCTGACGCAGGTGGGCCTGGCGCCGTACAGCTCGACGCTGCACCGCTACCTGTGGCTCGCCGAGGGCGGGGCGGAGTCGAACTTCGTGCCGCTCACCACCGATGCCCCGAGAAATGAGCGCTGCATCACGCCGCAGCAAGCGATCGAGGGCTTCGACCGCCTCGTGCCGCTCAATATCGGCGGCGGACTTCAGAAGGTGCGGCGGTACCTGTCCGTGCGCTACGAGGACTTCAGCGATGTGCTCGGCGGCATGCCGTGGAACGGTGTGCGGCACGGGCGATCGACGATGGGCCTCGATCACGACCTGGAAACGCTGCACCAGATGGCCGGCGAGCAGGACATGTTCAGCGACGGCTGGCTCTTTCAGGACCAGCACGGCAAGTGGGGCCGGCTCATCGAGACACTGCACCTGAAGCTCCGGTCGTACGCCGACATCGTCGACTCGGTCTACGAGACCATCCGCCACACGAAGACGCCGCTGCTCAACGTCGAGGGCGAGAGCTTCCGCGTGAAGCTCGGCAAGTTCGGCTGCGGCATGCCGTACCTGTGGACGGCCACCACGGAGCTGCGCACGCCCGGCTGCGCCTTCGGCCTGCCCATCAAGGCCACCGACCGCGAGTACTTCCTGCGCACCGACAGCGAGTCATCGTCGATGTATCGCCCCGCGTCGGCCAGCGCGCCGATCCAGGGGCGCGGCATGCTGCGCATCCGCGAAGTCGCCAGCGAGGGCCACGATGCGACCGTGCTGACGGCCACGCTCACCACCCAGCACCGCATCGAGCACGCCCGCAACGACCTGCTCTGGCTGCGCATGGAGCTGCGCAAGGGTCACTTCGACCTCTACGCCAACCTGGAGGCCGAACACTCCCTGGCAAGCGGCGAATGGCGATTGCGCACGATCCCCATGACGCTCACGCCCGAGATACGCGCGGCACTGAAGGAGGCCGCGGGCGTGCCCATCGACAACGTCATGTTCGAACTGCTTCCCTTGTTAAGTACGCCGCACGACCTGTACGCGCTTGGCGTGGTCGGGGCGCGGAGTTTCCTGGTCGATGCCGACAACTCCCTGCCCGTGGCCATCGATGAGCTGATGAGTCTGGCGCGTCAGGTGGCGGTGGAATACGACGAGGCCACGCCGCTGGGCGAGCGCATCGACGCGATCTTTCAGCGCGATCCGCGATGGCTGACCAGCATTGGCCCGCAGCGTCTCACGCGGCAGCAGATCACGCCGCAGGAGGCACTGGACCTCATTCCCGCGGACCTGTGGTACGACACCCTGGGGATGCTCATAAGCATGTTCCCGGGGGTGGGCAAGGACAGCATCTGCAAGGACTTCGCCGATGCCCCGATCGGGGGTGTGCACCGCATATTCGAGCCGGTTCGCGTACACCTCGATCGCCTGCTGCGGCGCACGCGGAGTCTGATCATCATCGACTGGCGCTACAACCGCGAGATCAGCGGCGTCCTGCGGCAGTATGAGACGGGCCTGCGCGGCGAGAAGGCGGCCGGCAGCGCGGCGGCGAGAGTGTGAGGGGCTGTTGGGGGCTGGGTGGCATGGGTCGGCGCTTCGCCGACCCGTGCGAGTCGTCCGATCGGTGCGGATCGCCGGATAGAGTAGAATACTCGCGACGCAATCGGTCGAGTCGAGAGCGGAGGGCCAGTGATGTTCAAGCATCGACGGGCAAACGGGTCGTGCACGGTCGTGGCCGCGGCGATGGCTCTGGGCTGGGCGAGTCTCGATGGTGCGGCCGCCCAAAAGGGAATCGAGCCGCAGATCACACCGGAGGCAACCGAGCGGTTCGCAGACGATTTGAGTCTGAGCGAGGCGCAGCGGACACTTCTTCACGGGCTCGTTGAAGCGTACCAGAAGTGGCACGGCGCAGCGGTGGCGGAGAGCGCGCAAGAATTCGTGATCGTGCAGAGGCAGTACTTCCTGCGGGTCAATCCGGAGCTCGATGAGTCCTACGACATCAGTCACCTGCCGAGCGAGGAGCAGCGGGCGATCATTCGAAGTCGATCGATGTTCCAACGAACGGGCCTGCCGGGGCGGCTCGTCCCCGAGCAGATACGTGAACTGAGCGTGCTCTCGCTGGAGCATTGGGGCGAGTTCAGGACCCGGGATCTGGAGCAGCGCGAGTCAATGCTCCAGGAGCTTCAAGTCGCGCTCGCTCCGGAACAGCTCGAACGCTGGCCCACGGCGATGCGGCGGCTGGACATCAACCTTGCCGACCAAACGCGGCGCTTCCGGGTAATGCTCGACGACCCTCAGGACCACCCGGACTTGCTTGGCCTTCTCATCGAGGCTACGGAGGACGACGCCGAACTCCATCCCCTGGCCGATGCCGTGCGCTTCCCGGATCGCGTGCTCGCGGTCGAGCCGAGTGATGAGGACCGGGCGCGGGTGGCGGCGCTGGTGCTGGCGTTCGAGAACTCGTACCAGGCGGCGCTGCGAGGGTATCGCCGCCTCTGCGACGACCTGGAATCGGAGCACATGCGGCTCTTCAGCGACGGCGATTTCGAAAGTGCGGCGAGGCTGGAACGGCGAATGCAGAACGGCCAGCGGCGCGTGTGGGAGGTCCGCCTGGGCCTGGTCCGGGACATGGCCGGTCTGGTCCATGAGTTGCTCGGCGAGCCCGCCAGCCGCGCATGGCAGCAGCGCTGCTGGGCGCGATTCTGCCCCGAGCTGTACCAGCCCGAGAGCACGGATGTGCTGTTCAAGAAAGCCATGGCCATCGAAAGCTTGTCACCGGAGGTGGTCGCGGCGGCCGAGGCCATTTACGACGAGCACTGCGCCGCACGCGAGGTTGACCGGATCCGGGTGGCGAAACTGGAGATCGAGGAGCGGTGGAGCACACTGATGTCGGACCGCGCTGCGGACCCGCTCGACGACACCGAGGACGACCGCAGCCTGCGCGCGCGGCTGACCGAGGCCCACGAGGCGCGGCGCGAGGATGCCGCGCAGGTCAACCGTTCCCTGCGGTCACTGCTGCCGGCCGAGCGCCAGGCCGAATTCGATGCGTGGTACGACGCTTGGCGGAAGGAGCAGCAGGGAGACCCCAATAGAGAGCCGGATGTGATCCGCCCGTAGCCGTCGCGCCCACCTGTGCGGGCAGGTCTCCGCAGGCGACTCGCCGTGGCGAGATGCCCGCACCACCGCACGATGCCCGCGCCACCGACGAAAGGAATCTTCGGATCGCCCGGCGTCGATCTCCGCCCTGCCGCGCGGGCGGTCTCTTTGGGCATTCTGGCCCCCGTTCGCGTATGCTATGATGCGGCGGCATCAGGCCGTCACATTCACTGCCGCTCAGGCGCACGAGGCACACACCATGAGGAACACACGAACACTGTCGTTGCTGGCCGGGCTGCTGCTGCTCGCGGTGATGGCGACCGGCTGCGGCCAGGCCCGCATGGGCAAGTACAGCTACCGCGTTTCGCTGGATGCGGCCAACCGCGACCCCTCCACCCAGCGCATGCCCTCCATCGAGGTCGACTTTATCGCCGTCAACGAGCAGGAGAAGGAGCTCTGGCAGGGCCAGGACATCGACGCCTACTTCACGCCCGGCAACGTGCTGCGGGCCAACGCCGACAAATACACGATGAGCTTCACCGACCAGCGCTCCCAGCCGCAGGTTCTGCCCAGGTCCGATCCGATCTGGGACAAGTGGCAGCGGGCCGGGGCGCGGAACATGTTCATCCTGGCGAGCATTCCCATGCGGGGCGATCGGCCGACGGTCGATCCGCGGCGCTATGTGCTGCCGCTGGACCAGGCCCGCTGGAGCGTGGAGATGATCGACCTGCTCATCAAGCCCAGCGGCGTGGTCTGCCAGACGCCGATTCGCCCGGCCAAGTAGGAGCCCGCCCCGCGCATCCGGGGGGGGCAAGGAGCCGTCATGGTCGCGCCGCATTGCCGCATCTCTGGACGAACGCCGTGGCGCGGCTTCGGGGCCGCCGGGGCCGGCCGCGAGGGAGGCAGTTCGCGCGCATGACCGAGATCGCCGGGTTCCAGATCGATCAGCCGCTGCGCAGCGACGGCATCGTCACCACCTACATCGCCTCCAAGCCGGGCGAGCCGGAGGGGCGGCGCTACGAGCTGAAGCTCTACCAGTCGCCGGCCACGATCCTCGGCACGCCGCGCGCGGCATTGGAGGTCTCGCGCTTTCTGGAGATCGGCCGCCGCCTGCAGGAGGCGAGCCAGGCGTCGGAACGGTTCCTGCCCGTAAAGGCGCTGGAGTCGCGCAAGGGCAGCGCCATTCTTATTACAGAGGTCCTGCCCTACACCCTCCAGACGCTCATCGACATCCGGCGGCGGCCCGTGGCCGACGAGATGCGGCACCTGGTGGCCCAGGTCATCAGGGCCATGCACGAATACCACGCCCGGACCGGGCACGGCCACGGCAACATCGTGCCCGGCAACATCTATATCGACCGCCTGGACGACCTGACCGAGGCCCGGGTGGTGCTGGGCGAGCCGGCGCTGCTGCTCGACGCGGACCCGGAGCATGGCGAGGCGATCGACTGCCAGGCCATGGCCCGCGTCATCAACTGCCTGGTGGAGTTCCAGCCCTCGTGGGCGCCGGTGCGCTGGCCGGTGCAGGCCTCGCCCAACTGGAAGCAGGTCGGCCGCAGCGCCGAGCGGTGGCGCGACCTGACGAACTTCCTGCTCGATCCCACGGCCCGCGAGAAGGGCCAGTTGCCCGACCTGGCATGCCTGCCCGATGAGCTGCCGGTGGAGCCGGTCAATCTCGGGCGGCCCCTGCGGTGGGCGGCGGCGGCGGTGGTGGTGCTGGCCGCGGGCGGCGGGGCGTACATGCTCTATTCCAACCGGGCCATTGCCCTGGAGATGGTGGCGCCGGCGCGCGACAGCATCGCGTACGTCAGCCAGCAGCACATCGACTGGCTGAGGGCGTTTCGCCGAGACGTCGAGGGCCGCACGCCGCTGGCGGAGTTCGAGAACGACCCGACGGTACAGGCCGATGTGGCGAAGCTGCGCGCCGAGGTCATCCAGCCGCTGGTCACTGTCAGCATCCGCGATCGAAGCGACTACAACCGGTTCTTCGACCAGTCCGCGTACATCACCGCGCTGGTGGGCGAGGGGGCCAACTGGGAGGGCATCAACCGCTACGTCAACAACCCCGACCTCGACCTGGAGGCGTTCCGCAGCGAGATCGGCCAGAACGACCTGGAGCTCATCGAGGCGGTCGAGGCCCGCATCGGGCAGGTGCGGCAGGCCCTGAAGTCGTGGGCCACAGGCCGCACCGAAGCGGAGGTGCAGATGCTCCTGGACCTCGACCTGCCCCGCGCGCTGGAGGACGCCGAGGCCCTTCGCGACCAGGTTGCCGCCGAGGAGTTCGTGCCCCCGATCGAAGACATCAAGTCGCTGCTGGGGCGAGCTCGTGACCTGGAAAAGGTGCGCGAGGTCTGGACTCGGGTGGACCGGCTCGACGACGCCGCCCGCGGCCAGAACCTGGCGCTGCTCGATGACCTGCCGGATGTGCTTCGCACGCACATTCGCGAGAGCGCCTCGACCACCGATGCGTTCGCCATGCTGTCCGAGCCGCGCATCGCCGGGCTCATCGCGAGTCTGACCCAGATGCTGGGGGCGGACGCCCAGAAGATCGCGTGGACGCTGTTCGCCGACGACTTCCAGGCGCCGGCGACGTGGACGGTGGACGCCTATGCCACGCTGGCCACGCGCCTGGCGGAGTACTACCTCATCGATCCGCTGCCCGAGGCGCCGCCGGTCTACATCAGCCAGCAGGGCGTTCTCGACGAGCTCGTGGAACAGTTGCGGGCCTGCGAGGAGGATGAGGCGGACAAGTTCGTGGACCTGAAGGCCGGCTACGGCAAGGTGTACGAGGAGTTTCGGGGGCTGACGCCCATCCGGCGCAACGAGGAGCAGATCGACGGCCTCAAGGCCTCGCTGGCGGCATTCCCGCAACTCGTGGATCAGTGCCGCGACGCCGTGGCGACGTACTGCATCCCGCCCCAGAAGTACTACGACGAGATGCAGTCCATCACCTTCCGATCCGCGGCGCTCCAGAGCGACTGGCGCACGACCGTCGCGTCGATCGCGGAGCTGCGCGGCATGCCGGACGTCGGCTACGACACCGCCCGATACCTGGAATTGCGCCAGCCCGTGGACGCCAAGCGGAAGCTCTTCGACCACCTGGAGAGCGAGGCGTTCCGCGTGGGCGATCCGCCGCCGCCGGCCGGGTCCATTGCGACGCTGCCGCCCGGCCCCTCGGACTGGAGCCGCGACCTGGCTCTGGCGGCGGTGGGCAGTCGCCGCGAGGAGGCGATCGCGGCGGTGGTCCTGCGGGTCAACGAGGTGATCGGCCGCGGCGACCGGCGGCCCACGATCGCCAGCGAGTCGATCGCCGGGGAGATCGGCAAGCAGACCGACGACATGAACGACTGGTACGCGAGCGCGGCGGACCTGCTCGCGCGGTGCGCTGAGCTGGAGCGGCGGCTGGACCTCGGCTACACGCTGGATGAGCCCTTCGCGTCGAGCGATGCGCGGACGATTCGGGCCCTCCGCGAGGGCTTCGCCGCCGAGGCCACGCGGATCGTCTTCGACGCCCTGCGGAATTCGCTGGCGGCGCTGCTGGCCCGGTACGAGCAGCTTCCGGCCATCGCGGCGCGGCAGGACAGCGCCGAGCTTGCCGCGCTGGCCCGCGACACAGACGTCTACATACGGCCCGAGATCTTCGTGGCCATCTGGGACCGCCTGGGCGAGCTGGCCCGGGAAGGCCGGCACTTGCGCCTCGCCGACGACCTGGCAGTGCGCGAGGAGCTGGTCAAGTGGCTCGACGCGAAGCTGGTTGGTCACGACGAGCGGCGGACGATGCTGGCCGACCGGTTCACGGACCAGTCTCACGACCACTGGCGATCGGTGATGGCGGCTCGGCCTCTGCCGGCGGCCGACAACGATGCGGAGCTCGGGGCGTATGAGGACGATCTGCGCCTGTTCAATGACTTTCACGTGCGCGAGGTCGAGCTGGAGCCGTGGCTGCGCTGGAATCTGGACCTGCTGGCGTTTCGCGGCGATCTGGCCGGCCTCGAGGCCCAGCAGGCCGTGGAGGCCGAGGTCCGACAGGCGCAGGCCCGCGACCAGATCCGGGCGTTCCGGGACGACGCGGGCACGACCTACGGCGAGCTCCTGACCGGGCGGCCGGCGCTGACGGGTCTGATGGCCGACCTGGTCGAGATCGCCAGCGAGGAGCGCAAGGCCGTCGACTTCGCGCAGAGCGGGCCCGAGCTGGGCACGGGCGGCCGCTTCAAGTATGAAGAGCGACCCGAGACGAGCCTGGTGCGGGGGCTGCCGAGCCGGGTCCTGTACCGCCTGGATCTGCGCGGGTCTGACAACGACATCGACCTTGAGTTCATCCTGCTCGACTCCAAGGCGCACGAGGCGCTGACGCGCCCGGTGTACATCAGCGCGACGGAAGTCACCGTGCGGATGTTCGCCAACGTATTCCAGCACTCATCGCACCTGGACACGCTGAGCCCGCTGTTCAAGCGGGACTACTACGGGTCGGGCCAGCTCTGGCATCGCCGCGGCACGACGGTGGTGCCGGCGGTGGCCGATCGCGGCAGCGAGTCGAGCCAGCCGTCGTGGATCAACATCGATACCCGGCGGGCGCCGGCGGCGGACTTCGCGGCGGATGTGGAGACGCCGCTGCCGCCCACGATCGACCACCCGATGCAGTTCATCTCGCCGATCGCGGCGATCTACGTCGCCCGCGCCTACGGCTGCCGCCTGCCCACCACGACGGAGTTCCAGGCCGCGTTCGCCGAGCAGTACGGCCGGCGCAGCGCCCGCGAGGTCATCGCCGACGCCGCCGCGGGCCGGCTCGCCATGCCGAATCTCTGCGATGAGCAGGTGCGCCGCCAGAAGGAGCACGTGGCCGGGGTCATGGCCCGCCCGGGCAACACAGCGCCGGACTTCGCGCCGGAGATGGAATCCTTTCATACCTGGCCCGACAACAAGCGCTACCGGCGCGACTTCGGCGGCGACTACTCCTACGCCTTCGACGACGGGCGGCTGTACTTCGACCAGTTCGATTCCGGTCCCGGCCCCTTCTTTCACCTGCTGGGCAACGTCATGGAGTGGGTCTACGACGCCCCGGACGACCTCTCGCCCATCGAGGGCGCCCAGCCCGTCTCCATCGCCGACATCACGCGGCTGGTCCGCAACGAGTCGTTCGGCGCGATCGGCGGCTCGGCGCTCTCGCCCAAGTCGTTCGATCCGCTCCAGCGCGTGGAGCTCAACCACGACGACATGGCGCTGCGCCAAGACATCGAGGGGTATAACTGTACGGATGTGGGTTTCCGGCTGGTGATCGCCGGGCACTTCGACTCGATGGCGCAGCAGACGCTGGCGGCCACGCGCATCGCGTATCTGGCCGGGCCGCGCTGAGCGGCCGCCGCGGGCGGAAATTGGCTGCCGTCGAGGCGCGGCGGATTGGTATACTGGCCGGCCGTCGCCGGTCCGCGAGCACGCGGCAGCGCGTGGGAGAGTTCGACATGAGCCAACTTGGCGGGGAGACGACCCGGCTCGTCATCGCCACCGCAAATCGACTCCGACTCGTCCAGACCGACCTGGCGGACGAGAAGCCCGAAGTGAGGCAGCAATACCTCGCCGACGAGGTCGAGCGCGCCCTGGCGTCGATTGTGCCGGCGGAGCGCCCGGCCTTTCTCGCCGCGCTTCAGGACTGGTTCCCCACCTGGGAGCGCGTCGACGTGGCCAAAGCGGAGAACAGCATGGACCAGTCCACCACCGACCAGCGCGAACTGAAGGACGCCAGCTTCCTCGTGGAGCGGCTCGTGGACCTGGCGCCCACGCTCTCGGAGTCGCAGCGCCAGGCCGTCATCGACCGCCTGGGCGACGCCGGCCTTTCCGCCGCCGGCCGCCAGGCCTGGCCCGCCCAGGCCGCGGAGAAGCTCCGCGCCCATCTGAAATTGCCCGAGGGGGCGGGCCTGGATCCCCTGCGCAGCCTGGAGCTGCTCCAGATGCAGGTGGACTTCTGCCTCAGTCTCGACCAGCTCATCTGGAGCACCTGGAAGGCCATCGCCCCGCGCTCCGAGGTCCGCGGCGCGGGCGAGCTGCGCAAGACGATCGCGCCGTTCCTCAAGGGCGATCAGGACGTCGCCCGCGGCGAGGTCATGATGCACATGGAGAAGCTCCGCCAGCTCACCGCCTCGCTGGTCTCGGCCGTCAGCCAGACCGGGCGCCAGTTCGCCCAGTCGCACTACACGCGCTTCAACCCCGACCTCATCGAGGAGGTGGCCAAGCGCGACAAGAAGGCCCTGGAGGCGATCGGCGTGGCCGCGTGGCGCAAGTACCGCGAGATCGTCGGCACCGCCGACCAGGCCACCATCGAACGTGAGATCATGCAACTCATCGCCGATTACGCCGAGAAGCTCATGAAAGGACTGAGCCGGTAGGCGCGGCTCGCCACGGAGTCATGGAAGTCACCGGACACGTTCACTGGCACGAGGGACTGTTCCTCCAGCCGCACCACCTGCAGCACATGCAGCATCAGTTGCTCTCCAGCCTCGCCGAGGAGCGCAAGACCATGCGCCCCTACGCCTACGGCATGGCGGACGCCCGCCTGTCGCAGGACGCGCTGGAGAACAACCTCGTCCAGTACGACAAGCTGCACGCGGTCATGCCCAGCGGCGTGGAGCTCATCTACCCCGGCAACACGTCGCTGCCGCCCCTGAACATCAAGGAGCGCTTCGAGGCCTCCAGCGAGGCCCTGACCATCTACCTGGGCCTGCCCCTGTGGTACGACACGCGCGGCAACGCCCTGGAGCCCGGCTCCAGCCACGACTGGCGGGCCAAGCGCATCTACAAGATCGTCGAGTTGCAGCGCGTCGATGAGAACTCCGGCGAGAACCCCCAGCCGATGCAGACGCGTCATTACAACGCGCGGCTGATGTTCGAGGATGACGACCGCACCGACATGGAGGTCCTGCCGCTCCTGCGCGTCGTCCACGCCGCCGGCGAGGCCATCGGCCTGGCCGCCCAGGACCCCAACTTCCTGCCCCCCTGCCAGTTGGTCACCGGCAGCCCGACGCTGCGCGACATGCTGCGCGACCTGACCAACGCCCTGGAGGCCGCCCGCCGCGAGATGGTGGTGCAGATGACCCGCGCCGGCTTCAGCGTCGATACGATGCGGGGCACGCAGTTCCAGCAGATGCTCCGTCTCAAGACGCTCAACCGCTTCGCCGCCCGCCTGCCCTCGCTCGTCGAGGCGCCCTCGATCACCCCCTTCGAGATGTACCTGGAGCTGCGCGAGCTGCTGGCGGAGCTGGCGGCCCTGCACCCGGACCGCGACCGCGAATATGGCGACGTCTCGCCCTACAACCACGATCGGCCGGCGGTGGCGTTCCTGGACCTCTCGGCCAAGGTCCGCTCGCTGCTCAAGCCGCTCAAGGGCGACGTGTTCCAGAAGGTGCCCTTCACGCGCGACGGACCGATCTTCGCCGCCACCCTCAGCGACGACAACATTAAGGTCCCCAACGAGTACTACGTGGGGGTCAAGACGCGCCTCGACCCGCGCGAGGTGTCCAAGCTGGTGGCCGACGAGGACAAGTTCAAGCTCACCGCCAAGAGCATGTGGCAGATGCGCATCCGCGGCGTCAAGCTCATCGAGGAGCGGCACCCGCCCCTGCAGTTCCCCTCGGAGACGGGCCTGCACTACTTCCGCATGATGCGCGACGAATCGAAGCGCATCTGGGAGCGCATCGAGCAGGAGAAGGTCGCCGCCATCTGGTGGCCCGAGATCGACGCCTCGGACTTCACCATTACCATGTATATGACCATCCCGGAAGGCAAGGCCTGACCCATGGCGCTGCTCGTCGTCTGTGAACCGCTCTTCGAATACGTCTGCCGGCTCAACCGCTCGGCCCGCAAGGGCGTGGAGCTGGTCGGGGCCACGGTGCGAAGCGAACTGGAGGACCTCTTCCGCGACATGGAGCAGAACGCCGCGTCGGACCCCGACCTGGCCAACCAGCTCGAGAAGGTCAAGATGCCGCTGATCTTCTTCGTGGACTTCTCGATCAAGGAGAGCCAGCTCAACTTCGCCGGCGAGTGGAACGACCTCGCCGCCGACTACGGCGAGTTCTCCGGCTACGAGCGGTTCTACGACCTGCTCGACCAGACGCTCACCGAGCACACCCCCGCGGCCAACGAGCGACTGGCCGTCTTCTACACCTGCCTGGGCCTGGGCTTCACCGGTTTCTACACCGGTCAGCCCGAGTACCTCCGCAAGAAGATGTCCGAGATCGCCGGACGCGTCCGCGGCATGATGGACATCGACGAGACCATTCGCGTCTGCCCCGAGGCGTATGAGAACGTGGACACCACCGATCTCATCGAGCCGCCCGGGGCCAAGCTCACGGGCATCGCCATCGTCATCGTCGGCCTGATTCTCGTCGTCTTCGCCGTGAACATCACCCTCTTCGTCCAGAGCCAGTCCGAGCTGGAGCAGGCCCTGGACCGGATTCTGGAATTCAGGCAGCAGCACTCGCCCTGAGCGGCGCGGCCATGCGGTCGCCTCCGACCGGACCATAGACCATGAGCACCCCCGTCAAGATCGGCCTGGCCCTCGTCATCCTTGCGGTGCTGATCGTCATCGTGCTGATCATCGGCGTCAGCGGCACCGCGATGCTGGTGCTGCTCATCGGCATCCTCGCGGTGCTGGCGCTGCTGGGCCTGTACTTCGGCTTCATGAAGTGGCGCAAGAAGCGCAAGGCCGACCCCTTCGAGCGCGAGCTCGCGGGCAGCGCCGGCGCCGTGCCCTCCAACATCTCCGACGCCTCCGGCCGCGCCCGCCTGGACGACCTGCGGCAGAAGTTCATGAAGGGCATCGACACCTTCAAGTCCCACGGCAAGGACATCTACTCCCTGCCCTGGTACGCCATCGTGGGCGAGCCCGGCTCGGGCAAGACCGAGGCCCTGCGCCACTCCAACATCGGCTTTCCCCCCGGGCTCCAGGACGAGCTGCAGGGCTCCGGCGGCACCATCAACATGGACTGGTGGTTCACCAACCACGCCATCATCCTCGACACCGCCGGCCGGCTCATGTTCGACGAGGCCGCCACCTCCGCCAATCCCGAGTGGGTCGAGTTCCTCAAGCTCCTGCGCCGACACCGCCCCAACTGCCCCATCAACGGACTGGTCCTGGTCATCCCCGCCGACAGCATCATCCGCGACTCGGCCGACCAGATCCAGGAGAAGGGCGGCCGCATCGCGCGGCAGCTCGACCTGATCCAGCGCACCCTCGGCGTGCGCTTTCCCGTGTTCATCCTCATCACCAAGGCCGACCTGGTGAACGGCTTCCGCGAATTCTTCGACCAGCTCACCGACCCGCAGCTCCAGCACCAGATCCTCGGCTGGTCCAACCCCGGCCACCTGGACGACCCCTTCGACCCGGAGGACGTCGTCGAGCACATCTACACTGTGCAGGAGCGACTGGAGCGGCGGCGTCTGGGCCTGCTGCTCGATCCCATCAGCCGCGAGGGCGCCATGGGCCGCCGCCTGGACGAGGTGGACGCCCTATTCGCCTTCCCCGAGTCGATGGCCAACATCGCCCCGCGTCTGCGCCGCTACCTGGAGCTCATCTTCGTCTCCGGCGAATGGTCGAGCAAGCCGCTGTTCCTGCGCGGCATCTACTTCGTCTCCTCGATGCGCGAGGGCTCGGCCCTCGATGCGGACCTCGCCGAGGCGTTCGGCCTGCCCGTCGAGCAGTTGCCCGAAGGCCGCATCTGGGAGCGCGACCGCAGCTACTTCCTGCGCGACCTGTTCCTCATGAAGATGTTCCGCGAGCGCGGCCTGGTGACGCGCACCAGCAACACCGCCGGGCTCAAGCGGCGGCGCGGGGGCCTGCTCGTGGGGACCAGCATCGCCCTGGCGGTGCTGCTGCTGGGCGCGACCTGGTGGCAGTCGTACACCCTGGGCAACAGCATCGGCGCGCCCGAGGCCTTCTGGAGCGGCGCGGCGGAGGTCTTCGCCGGCGATTTCGACCCCGCGGGCCAGGAATATCCCTTTGTCGTGGGCGTACGCGACGATCGCCAGTCCCCCACCGATCTTCTGTACCTCGGCGCGGTGCGCCTGCCCGATGACTTCGGCGGCGAGAACGACGACGTCGTCACGGTCGCCGACGCCACCCACGCCCTGGGCGACCAGGCCACGCGCGAGATCGGCGTGCCGATTATCTTCAAGCCGGTCGGCTGGTTCTCCACCTATTCCGCCAGCAACCTCTTCGAGGAGCAGCGCCTCGAGGCGGCCCGGACAGTGTTCGAGTTCAGCGTGCTGCGCCCGCTGATCACGCGGGCCCTCAACTCCCTGGGCGATCCGCGTCCGGGGGGCGGCTGGCCCGAGGGCGCGACCGAGGCCCTCATCGAGCTGCTGCGCATCTACGCCCTCATGGACCCGCAGGCGCCGCACGCCGAGACCATCTCCCTGCGGCCGCTCTTCGCCTACGTGCTGCGCCCCGAGGCCGCCGCGGTCGGCGCCGAGCCCCCGCTCCAGACCGCGTCGCCCGACATCGACCGGCTCCAGGAGGCGTTCGAGCGGCTGCGCGGCGGCACCTGGCCGGGCGGCGTCCTCGCCTCGGGAAGCGATGACGGCTCGGCGCGTCTCGGCGTCGCCATCGACCGCTACATCGCCTCCATCGGCGCGCAATGGGAAGGCCAGGGACGCGATGCCCTGGCGGACGCCATCAGTCTGCTGGACGCCCTGGACAAATACGACGCATCCGAGTCCGGCCTGCTGGTCGCCTACGCCCCGCCCGAGGGCACGCCGCCGCGCAACGACCTGGAGCCCTGGACCACCGAGTATGCCCGCTTGGGACTGGACGGCCGGCTGGCCACAGCGCCCTACCAGGTCATGTCGGCCCGCCTTCAGAGCGTGGGGGACATGACCTTCAGCGAGTGGTACAACTCGACGGTGCAGGAGGCCAGGCAGATGGCCACCGGCCGCTTCCGGGCCATGCTCGAGACGCTGCCCGCCGCGCCGGCCGAAGGCGACTCGACGCTGGCCGCGGCCGCCGCGGCGGCGTCGACGGCGCTGGCCAACGACGCCCACCGCGCGCTGCTGGAGTTCCGCACCCGGCTCGAGACGCGCCAGCAGGCCATGAACGAGCAGCTCGGCGCGATGACCAGCTCCACCGCCCGCCTGGACGAGCTGGAGCAGCGGCTGCTCCGCAAGCGGCCGGGCGACCAGGAGCGCGAGTTCCAGCGCCGCGCCGAGATGTATCGGCGCATCGAGGAAATGCGCAGCGCCCAGCGGCGGGCCGATGACCTCTCGCAACTGGCGATGACGCTGGAATCGCTGCGCGGCATGTTCGCCGACGAGCGGGCGCGGATCGGCGGGCTGCGCCCGACCAACTCGCGCGACGAGGCGAACCGCTACTACGATGCGGCCTCGCACGTGCTGGACCTCGTGGCGGGCACTGTGCAGGCCAAGCTGACCGACGACTCGGCGCGGACGCTTGCCGCGCCGCGGGCGGTGCAGGAAGTCGCCCGCCTCGTGGAGAAGCTCGTGCAGGACAGCGAGGCGCTCGAGCCCACCCCGGCGCCGCGCCTGGCCATGACGAAATGGCGCGGCGGCACGGCCCTGCTCAATCCGCAGTTCCATCACCGTGCCGCGCTGATGTGCCTGGGCATGCTCCTCGAGGTCGAGGCCTCGCTGCGCGATCGCCAGGCGCGGCCCGCCGACGCCGATGCGCTTCGCGATGCGACCCAGAACTACCTCGGCGAGTACATCGCCTACTGGGGCTCGGTGATCGCGACCGAGAATCCCTTCGAGGACTACCAGGGCGACTGGCGGCGGTTCTACAACGACCTGATCCTCATGGAGGCCATCGGCCTCAACGACGACCTGGTCACCCTGGCCGAGTGGCGCGAGAGCGCGCTGAAGGACCTGCGCGGGCTGGCGGGATTCGAGGCCTGGCCGCGGCGCATTCGCGGCCCGTTCGACGCCGCCGTCGCCGATGTCGCCGCCGACATGGAAGCGTTCGTCTCCGGCCGCACCGATCTCGATCGCAAGTGCGATCGCTGGGTGCAGTACTGGAGCCGGGAGATGAGCGGCAACATCGAGAACGACCGCAAGCGCGTGCTCGCCACCCATCTGGCCGATTTCCGCGGCCGGGCGCTCGGCCTCTATCCGGCCAGCGAGAGCGAGCACGCCGTCGACTACTGGGAGCGGCTCACCGCCATCGCCGTCGGCTGCCTCGCCCGCGCCAGCGAGGGCATCATCGTCAGGGCGCAGCAGACGCTCGATGAATTCAACCAGTTCCCGCTCAAGCGGCTGGACCCCAATGCCAAGCTCGACCAGCTCGGCGCCAACAACCTGGTCGAGCGCCAGCTCACCCGCGAGCAGGTGCAGCAGGCGCGGCAGGCCCTCAACGACATCCGGCCGGGCATCATCGTCGGGGCCGCCGAGCAGACGGTGACGTACCAGGCCGGAACCCTGGGCCACCCGGACTCGCCCCTGGGCATCGCCGGCCTCACCGACGACCTTCAGGGGATGCGCGGCAAGGACCTCACCGCCGTCGAGGCGGCCCGGTACGAGCGTCTGGCCTCGCTGTTCCGCGCATTCCCGGCCGACCTCGCCGGCAATCCCCTGCAATGTCAGATCACCTATCTCTACACGCGGGCGCCCACGGGCGGGCGCGGCACCATCGACGCCGGCCTGCCGTACCTCACCCTCACGCGCGAGAACAGCGGCCTCCCGGTGCGCAAATACAACCTGCGTAATCCTCGACTCGACCTGGGCATGGAGCCCTATCCCGGCAGTTCGCGGATGGTCTTCGAGTTCTCGGTGGACCAGTCTGCGCCGCCGGCCACGGCGTTCACCGTCAACGGCCCGTGGGCCGTTCTCGCGCTGCTGCACAAGTTCAATGGAACCCGATCGGTCGAGAGCCCGGACACGTGGACGGTCGAGGTCGTGGTTCCCGACGGCGCCGGCGCGTCGTCCATGTGGCTGGAGCTGAAGTTCGACAACCGCATTCCGCTACCCAAGATCGAGGACTGGCCGCAATGATCCTGAAGCGCCCCGGTCTCCCGCGGCGCTGAATCGAGGCGTACCACGTGGTGTTCCGCAAACTCGCCAGTCTGCTCGGCCATGCCGAGGCCGCTCCCAAGCCGTCCATCCGGTTTGCCGCATTCGGCAAGCACCCCGGGTGGTACGATCACATGGAGGAGCTGGGGCTGGACACGGACCGGCTCATCGCCCTGCGGCGCATGCTCTACTCCGAGGGCGTCAACCGGAACATCGACTCGGGGTCGTGGCAGCAGCTCGAGCCGGGGCAGACGATCGAGCGGTTCCGGCACGTCTTTGTCTGGAAGACCGGCCCGGACCTGGTCATCGGCCGACTCTGGTCATCGACCGACGGCCGCGGGCGCAGTCTCTATCCGATGGTGCTGGCGGC
>Ga0299906_10001441_pt1 | contig 20506 bp, 24 predicted proteins | sample RVTome_14_FD_200259 | JGI IMG/M metagenome (GOLD analysis project Ga0299906, IMG submission 200259) | Soil microbial communities from uranium-contaminated site in the Upper Colorado River Basin, Wyoming, United States - RVT145D125 (version 2) ...
CCTCCAACCAGTGCACGGCAGTGCGATCCACCGCGACGCCACGGGCCGCCTCGTAGGCGGCCACGAAGCGCTCACGGGCGCACAGGCCGCCCGCCGGGCGGTCGTCGTTGCCGAAGCGCCAGGAGCGCACGCACAGCCAGCCGAGGTCTTCGAGGGGGTCGCCGACGTGCGCCAGCTCCCAGTCGATGACGGCGCGCAGACCGTCCTCACCGACGATGACGTTGCCGATGCGGAAGTCGCCGTGCACGACGGTGGTCGTCTGTGGCGCCGGCGCGCGGCGCTCCAACCAGCGCACCGCCAGCTCGAGCGTCGGATGCGGGTCCGGGGCGATCCCGCGCAGCACGTCGCGGTAGCGCGCGACTTCGGTGAGCGCCGGGGAGCTCTCGCGATCGGGACGCGTGAGGAACGAGAGCGCCGGACGATTCGGGTCGATGCCGTGGACCCCCGCCAACGCGGTCGCGAGTTGCTCGGGCAACCGGTCGCGGGCAACCGCGAGGCGCTCGTCGCGCAGGAGCCGCCGTCCGATCGTCTCGCCCGCCACCCACTCCATGACGAAGAAGGGCGCACCCAGCACCGCGGCGTCGTCTTCCAACCAGCGCATGCGCGGTACCGGCACGCCGGCCGCGTGCGCCGCTTCGAGAAGCGCGTACTCCCCCGCCCGGCTCGACTCGACCACGTGCCCGGGCGGATCGCGCCGCAGAACGAGGCGCTCCTCGCGGCCGTCCGCGTGGGTGACCGCCAGCAACCAGGTTTCGCGCGAGGCGCCGCCCGGCAGGCGCTTCGGCTCGGCGACCGACACGCCGTCACCAAGCCGCGCCCGCACGTGCCGAGCCACCCGTTCGCGGAACTCAGACGTGATCGAGGTACTCCGACCAGCCGTAGCCGACCCGGTCGCCCCAGCGCCACTCGGTGAGGCCCTCGGCGATGCGCGTGGTCACGCCGCCTCGGCGGTTGCGCAGCGGCACCATGGCGAGCACGCGGCCGTCGACGCGCTCGGTGGCGCCGTCGGCCGTCGTGAGCGTGGCATGCACGGCCGCGTGCAGTCCCTCGTCGCCCGCCCGCTCCGTCTCGACCTCGACGCACGTGATGCGGGCGCTCTCGGTACCGGGCCGGAAGAGGTAGCCGCCCTGCATGCGCCGGCCGTCGCGCTGCACGGTGAGCGCGGCGGCGATGCCGGCCTCGCCTCCAAAGTTCATCGTCAGCCAGCGATAGTGGTCGGGGCCCGGCCAGTACCGGGGACCCCACGATCGGTCGCGCAGACCGAACCCATCCACGTCCCAGCTCGTCCCGTCGACCGTGACCGTGCCGCGCGCCCGCCCGTGCTGCTCGAGATGGCCCTTGGCGAACTCCTGGCCCTTCTTCTCCAGGTCGGCGCTCACCCAGCGACCGTCCTGCTGCACCCTGGGCTCGCCGCCGTGGACGGGAGAGACGGCCTCGTAGGAGAGCTGCAGCTCGGCCTTGCCGTAGGGGTTCGAACCGAACGCCGCCCGCGGGTCGAGAAGGTCGAGCGGGCGCTCCAGCAGGAGACACGATCCGCGGTACGTGATCCGATGCTCCCGCATCGGCGTGGCCACCTCGAAGCGCATGCCGCCCGCGTCGAACGCGTCGTTCGCGGCGATCCCGGGGCGCTTGAACATGAAGGCGACGCGGCCGTCGGGCAGATACAGGCACAGCGTCATCTCGGCGTGCCCCTCGTTCGGCCGATTGCCGAGCCGCACGAAGCCGCCAAGGCGCCGCGCCGGGTCGTAGAGGTTGAAGTAGGCGCTCTCGTTGTAGTTGGGCGCGCCTTCGTCGGCGTGCATGAGGTCGTCTTCGTCGAGACAGACGAGTTGCGGCTTCGTCATTGTGAGGACTTGACCACAGTCCGCCGCCTACCCTCAAGGGCACGCCCACCCCGACCATGTAGACGACTGCGGCGCTGGGCTGCTAGCCACGAGGGTGAAGGGGGATTCTCGCGATGGCGATGATCAGAGCGTTGCTCGTCGGCTTCTCGATCTCGATCGCGGCATCCGCCGCCGCCATCATTCTGGGTGGCGGCTCGGACACGCCCCGCAAGGCCGACTGCCTGATCGTGCTGGCCGGCTGGGAGGAGGACGATCTGACCCCCTACGGCGAGTCCGGTACCCCGGCGGTGCAGTGTACCGACTGCGATCCGGCCTGCGACCACGACGGCGTACCCGAGGCCAACGGCATCTGCACGTTCCCGGTCGCTGCGTGCGTGAACTATCCCGCCCCCAAGCCATGCGAGGCGGTCGAGCTGCAGAAGATCAAATCGAAGGCCAAGTCGAGGATCAGTCGGCTCGAGCTGACCTCCGCGCTGCCGCTGGACGGCCGCTCCGCCTGCGGGGCCTTCGTCGATCTCCACGTCCCGGTCCGCGGCAAGCTGACCTTCCGGCCCGGACGAGGCTGGGTGAAACTGTACGCGAAGCGAGGCGAGCCACGCCCGCGCCGCGACCGAGACCGAATCCGCTTCGTCTGCCACCCCCGCCCCGCCGGCGAGGCCTGTCCGGCGCCCTAGCGCGGGAACGCTTCGGGCACGCCGCCGTCGACCGGCAGTGTCGCGCCCGTGGTGGGCGTCTGGTTGGTGGCGAAGAAGACCACGGCGTTGCCGACGTGCTCGGGCGTGACGCGGGCCTTGAGCAGATTCCGCTGGCGGTAGAACTCCTGCAGCTCGCTCGGGTCCATGCCGCGCGACTTGGCGCGTGCCGGACCGACTTCCTGCCAGAGCCCCGACGGGCGCGTGTCGTTGCCGAAGACCGCGTCCGCGTTGATGAGGTTCACGCGGATGCCGTGCGGCGCCAGCTCGAGCGCGGCGACCTTGGCGAGCTGGTGCCCGGCGGCCTTGGACGCGCTGTATGCTCCGAAGTCGGCGCCCGGGGCGAACACGTTCTTCGACGAGTTGACGATCACGTTCCCGCCCGTCCCCTGGCGCTGCATGAGCCGAGCCGCCTCGCGCAGGACGAGGAAGTAGCCGTGGAAGTTCACGTCGACGACCCGGCGCAGGGCCGCGGCGTCGAGATCGGTGAGCGCGCTCACGTGCGCGATGCCGGCGTTCAGGACGAGCACGTCGAGCCCGCCGTACTCGCGGCACAGGTCCTCGAAGCCGCGCGCCACGGCCGCCTCGTCGGTCACGTCCATGACCAGCGTGCCGGCGATGCCCTTGCCCTTCGGGTCGAGCTCGGCGCGCGCCTTCTCCAACCGCGTGGCGTCGAGATCGGCCAGCACCACGTGCGCGCCCGCGCCGGCGAGTTGCCGGCAGATGCCGAAGCCGATGGCGCCGAGCGCGCCGGTCACCAGCGCCACCTGCCCGGCGAGCGGGGCGTCCTTCCCTTTGCCGAGCTTGGCCTGCTCGAGCACCCAGTACTCCATGTCGAAGAGGTCGCCGTCCGAGAGCGCCACGTAGTGTCCGACGTCGTTCGCCGTCGCCTTGGCGCGTAGCGTGTGTTCGGTGATGTCGGCGGCGACGCGGGCGTCGGCCTTGCTGCGCCCGGCGGTGAAGACACCGACGCCCGGCACCAGGATGACGCGCGGCGTGGAGTCCAGCTTCGTCACTGGCGTGCGCGAGCGCTCGCGATTCGCTTCGAAGTAGGCGTCGTAACGCGCCCGGTAGTCGGCGACGGCGTCCGCCAACGTCGTCGCGAGCGCGGCGTCGTCCTGCAGCGGCAGGTCGCCCAGCAACAGGTGCTGCCCCTTGGTGCGGATGACGTGATCGGGCGTGAGCGGGTGCTCGCGCGCCAGCGCCGGCGCGTCGTCTCGGGCGAGCAGCGCGAGCGTTGCGTCGTCGGCGCGGTACTCGAGGATCCAGCGCGTCCAGGCGCGGTCCGACGCCTCGGGCTCCGCGAGGGCGCGGCGCAACATGGGCGCCAGTCGGGCCGCCTGCGCCCGCCCGGCCACGAGGTCGGTCGGTACCTGCACGTGCGTCCTGGCCCGTTCCTTGGCGAGCTTCGCCACGAAGCGCTCGGCGCGATCGACCCCGTCGATCATGCGCTCGTAAGCGGTGCGCGCATCGTCCGCGAAGCTGAAGAGACCGTGGTTCAGGAGCACCAGCCCCTCGACGCCGGGGTCGGCGTCGAACGCGTCGCCCGACGCCTTGGCGAGCGCGAAGCCCGGCATGACGTACGGCACCACGCCCCATTTCTTGCCAAAGGCCTCGGCCACCATCTGCCGCGACTCGTCCGGCGGCTGATTGGTGACCACCAACGCGATGTCGGCGTGCGTGTGGTCGATGAACTTGTGCGGCAGGAAGGCGTGCAGCAGCGTCTCGACGGACGGGTTCGGCGCCCCAGCGTCGAAGAGATGCGTGCGAAGCTGGTTCACCATCTCCGGGTCGGACAGCTCGGCGAGATCGCGCAGCTTGCGCAGATGCGCGAGGTCGACGCCGGGCAGTCCCGGCGGCTCGATGGAATCGAGGTCCCAGCCGCTGCCCTTGATGAACAGCGCCTCCATGGCGTCGCCGACCAGCGGCCGCACCGTTCCCTTGAGAGACGTGTTGCCGCCGCCGTGCATCACCAGGTCGGCGTCGCGGCCGATGAGTCGCGACGTGTAGACGCGCAGCGCCATGTCCTCGCCCCAGTCGCGGGCGAGACGGTCGAGGTACTGCTGGGCTTCGGCGTCGGACCAGAGGCTCTGCATGAGACCGGCGACCCTAACACAGGGCCCGGCGCGGGTTCCACGCCGCGAAGGGAAGGGAAGGAGCAGGCATCCGGGACGCCGGTCGCGCGCTCGAGTCCATGGGCACGGCTCGTCGTCACGATGGTGGTCTTCTTCGGGGGGCGGTGGCCGGCACGGCGCTTGCGGGTTCCGTCGCCCCCGGGTCCGACATCGCCCAGGTGAAGACCGGTCGCCTTTGACCTATTCCCTCGCGGAGCGATCGCGCAGCACACGGCCGGCGTGGAGGCCGGTCTCGCGGTCGTTCTCGATGATGGCCTCGCCGTTGACCAGCACCCAGCGGTAGCCGACGCCTCGCTGCACGCGCCGCCACTCGTCGCCCGGAAAGTCGTGCACCTTCTCGACGGGGGTCATTGCGCGGAGCGCAGTTCCCGAACGCGACCACGTCCATGACCCACGCTCAGATCACGACCCTGTTGGAGCATCTGGCGGTACTGCACGCGCGGTTCTGGGAGAGTCCGCGCTTCACCACCGATCTGGGCTGGCTGTGGACGCCTGGCTCGGGTGGCTTCCACGACTTCTTACGGCCCTCGGGACTGGGTTTCATCGCGCACCTGGTCGAACGCAGCGAGTACAGCGGGGCCTGGCCGCCCATGTCGCAAGCGGACGGCGGAATGTGCGAAGCAGGACCGGGAGGCCGACATGAAGACGAACGTAGTGCTCGCCGACCTGGCGTTCGCCGAAGGACCGCGCTGGCACGAAGGGCGGCTCTGGTTCTCGGACATGCACGATCACCGCGTGGCGGCGGTCGACCTGGGCGGCACGGCGGAGACGATCGTGGAGGTTCCCGGCCAGCCCTCCGGCCTGGGCTGGCTCCCCGACGGGACGCTGCTGGTGGTGTCGATGGTCGACCGCCGGCTGCTGCGCTTGGACGGCGGCGCGCTGACCGAGGTGGCGGATCTCTCGGCCCAGGCGACGTTCCACTGCAACGACATGGTCGTCGACGCGCGCGGACGTGCCTACGTCGGCAACTTCGGCTGGGACCTGCATGGGGGTGGCACGCCGGTGGACGCGGTGCTGCTTCTCGTCGCGCCGGATGGCGAGACGCGCGTGGTCGCCACCGACCTCAGCTTCCCCAACGGCAGCGTGATTACACCCGACGGGGTAACGCTCGTCGTGGGGGAGACCATGGCCGCGCGCCTGACTGCCTTCGACGTCGCACCCGACGGCGCGCTCTCGAACCGGCGCGAGTGGGCCCGGCTGGACGGCGCGGTGCCCGACGGCATCTGCCTCGACGCCGAAGGCGCCATCTGGGTGGCCTCGCCGGTGAGCGCGGAGGTGCTGCGCGTATGCGAAGGCGGCGCCGTGACCCACCGCGTCCCGGTCGACACGCAGGCCTTCGCCTACATGCTCGGCGGCCCCGAGCGCCGGCACCTCTTCGTCTGCACCGCCCTCGACTCCGACCCGGCTCGGTGCCGGGACACCCGTAGCGGCCGCATCGAGGTGGTGGAGGTCGAGGTGCCGGGCGCGGGGCGCCCGTGACGTCGCGGATCGACGTCGCCGAAGCCTCGCTGGAGGCCACCGGCCCGTCGGCGTCAACCTACGCCGGGTGCGAACGAGCACGGGACCGCTCGTGGGCCGCACCTATCACGACTTCGCGGCCGACGTGGCCGGCGTCATCGAGCAGCTCGCCGGTGACCGGCCCGTGCATCTGCTCGGACACGCCTTCGGCAACCGCATCGCCCGCACGCCGGCGAACGACCGGCCGGAGCTGGTGCGCAGCGTCATCCTGCGCATCGCGGCGGAGGTGCTCGCGTTCCTGACGGCGGTCGGCGAAGCGTCTCCATGAAGGTGCTCGATGACTGGCGGACGCAGTCGCAGCTGCGTCGAGGACCGGGTTGACGTCGTCGATCGGACGGCACTAGTCTCGGTCGCGATGTCGCCGACGGCCGGGCGGGCGCTCGTGGTCTCGTTCCCGCTCTCGACAACCTCGCTCGGGCTGGCGGCCGACGTCGGCGTCACGGGCCGAAAGTTGATCCTCCTCGACAAGACGGCGACCGCTGGTCGGCAAGCGCGGCGTACCGGCGTCGTGCCCACCCGCCGAACCCACGACCACCACGATGACCTCGACCAGCACGTCGAGCCCGTCTCGACGACGACCAGCACGTCGGTCACCACCTCCACCTTCCTGCCGTGCGCGGCTCCGGACCCGATCTGCTGGGGGACCTGTCCGGCCGCGACGCCCATCTGCGCGTCGGGGCCGAGCGGCTGCGAATGCGTTCCGGGCGCCACGCCCTGCGGCTCGGCATCGTTCCCGGAGTGTGACGGCGCCTGCCCCGAGGATCGTGCCTGTGTCGCCTCGTCGAACCTCCAGTGCACCTGCGACGCCGTGAGCACGCTCCCCTGCGAGTTCTCGGGCTTCCCGCTCTGTGGCGGCGACTGCGCCGCGGGGGTGGTGTGTCGGAGCGTCTCAACCCCGGACGGGTCGGGCTGCGTCTGCCAGCCGATCGGGTCGACCTGCCTCGACGGCAGCCCGGTATGCAACGGCACCTGCCCCGGGGGGCAGACGTGCTTCTCGATCGCGGGCATCTGCCTGTGCGGATGAAGCGGCGATGAAACCGACTCTCGTCACGGGCGCGAACGGCCACGTCGGCAACAACGTCGTACGGCTGCTGGCCAGGCGCGGCGAGCGGGTGCGTGCCATGATGCGCGCCAGCGCCGATTCCGCCGCCGTCGAGGGGCTGGACGGCGTCGAGGTCATGCGCGGCGACATTCTCGACGCGGCCTCGACCCGGGCGGCGATGGACGGCTGCGGGCGCGTCTACCACACCGCGGGCGGCTTTCTCATGTGGGCGAAGGACCCCGAGCGCGACATCATCGCGCCGAGCGTGGACGGCACCCGCATCGTCCTCGAGGCGGCGGCGCGCGCCGGCGTCGAGAAGGTCCTCTACGTCAGCACGTCGGGCACGGTCGGTTTCGCCGAGCAGGCCGAGACGGTCTTCGACGAGAGCCACTACAACACGACCCCGCACACCTGGTACTTCAAGGGGAAGATCGCCGCGGAGCGCGAGGCCTTCGCCATCTCGGAGCGCGAGAAGCTGCCGGTGACCTCGATCAACCCCGGCTTCATCCTCGGCCCGCGCTTCTGGAAGGTGAGCGAGTCCGTTCGTCAGGTCGCCGACTTCGTGAACCAGGGCCTGCCCATCTACTTCGACGGCGGCTTCGGCACCGTCGACGTCGAGGACGTCGCGCAGGGCGCGCTGCTCGCCATGGAGAAGGGCGGCGATCGCGAGCGCTACATCATCTCGGGCGACAACATCACGCTGAAGCAGATGTTCGACCTGACCGCCGAGATGGCCGGCATGCGTCCGCCCTTCGTCAAGGTACCCGCGCCGATCCTGCGCGTCATGGCGACCGGCATGGAGCTGGTGAGCAAGGTCACCGGCACCCGCCCCCTCCTCGACCGCAGCCAGGTCGACGAGTTCGCCGGCTGGTATGCGAACGTCACACCCGCCAAGGCCGAGCGCGAGCTGGGCTACACCTACCGGCCCGTCCGCGACGTCATTCGCCGCACCGTGGCCTGGCTGCTCGACCGCGGCTTCGTCGACGCGAAGCGCCGCGCCGCGCTGTCGCCGCACGCGTCGCTGGCGGGGGCGTACTAGCCCGCGGCGAGGAGCTGCTTCGCGATCGTCTGCAACTGCATGTTCGACGTGCCCTCGTAGATCGAGCCGATCTTCGCGTCGCGAAAGAACTTCTCGGCGGGGAACTCGGTCGTGAAGCCGACGCCGCCCTGCAGCTCGACGCATTTGCTGGCGACGCGCTCGGCCATCTGCGAGGCGAAGAGCTTCGCCATGGCCGCCTCGGTGAGGAACGGGCGGCCGGAGTCCTTCAGGCGGGCGGCGTTGTAGACCAGGAGCCGGGCGGCCTCGAGCTGGACGGCCAGCTCGGCAAACTGGAACTGCACGCCCTGGAAGTCGGCGATGGCGCGCCCGAACTGCCGGCGCTCCAGGATGTAGCGGCGCGCATTCTCGAGTGCGCCGCGCGCCAGGCCGATCATCTGGGCGCCGATGCCGATGCGGCCCTCGTTCAGCGTCTCGATGGCGATCTTGTAGCCCTTGCCGACCTCGCCGAGGACGTTCGCCTTCGGGACCACACAGTCGTCGAGGTTCAGTGTCACGGTGGACGACGCACGGATGCCGAGCTTGTCCTCCTTCTTGCCGACGCTGAAACCCGGGAAGTCGCGTTCGATGAGGAAGGCCGTGATGCCCTTGTAGCCGGCGCTCGGGTCGACCGTGGCGAAGAGCAGGAAGAAGTCGGCCTCGCCGCCGTTGGTGATCCACATCTTCGAGCCGCTGAGGCGCCACACGTCGCCGTCCTGGGTCGCGCGCGTGGCGAGCGCGAAGGCGTCGGAGCCGCTGCCCGGCTCCGAGAGGCAGTAGCTGGCCAGCATGTCGGTGGCCATGCGCGGGCAGTAACGCCGCTTCTGCTCGTCGTTGGCCCAGCGCAGGATGGCGTTGCCGACCAGCGTGTTCTGCACGTCGACGCAGACGCTCACGGAAGGATCGACGGCGGCCAGCTCCTCGATGGCGATGATCGCCGTCATGAAGCTGGCGCCGGCGCCGCCGAGTTCGACCGGAGTCTCGATGCCCATGATGCCCAGCTCGAAGGCGCCGCGGATGATCTCACGGCGCATCTGCTGCGAACGGTCCATCTCGGCGACGTGCGGCGCGACCGTCTGCTGGGCGAAGGCCCGCACGCTCTGGCGGAACATCGCCTCGTCCTCGCCGTCGACCGTGAGCGGCCGGATGATCTCTCCCGTGTCGGTCATGTGCGCCTCCGTGGGTCCGCCCCCGTCACGGGGCACGAACCGCCTTCTACTACCCGAAGGCGCACGCCGGGCAAATCGCCTGCTACTCGTGCTTGGGCAGGAAGCGGCGGCGCCGATCGCGCTCGGGGCCCTGGAGCGCCCGGAGCTGCTGCTGCTGCTCCGCGGTGAGCTGGTTCTTCACCTCCACCAGCATGGCCAGGTGCGCTCGCTTCATGCGCTGCTCGAGCCCCATCACCTCGTCGGCCTTGCGCAGCACCGCCTGCTCGTCGGCCTGGTCGCCTTCGAGCAGCTTGCCGAGCTGCTCAGACGCCTTCTCCAGCTCCCAGGTGACGCCGGTCAGCTTCGACTGCACGTCGGCGACCGCCTTCGTGATCCGCTTCTGCTGCGCGTCGGTGAGACCGATCGCCTCCTGATGCTGCATGATGAGCCGGGGCGAGAAGAGATGGCGCATGAAGCGTGGGCGGTGGCGGAAGCCCATCCCGTCGTCGTCGCCCGGGCCGCCGGCAAGGGCGCCGACACTCGTGCCCGAGACGAGCACCGCCACCAGCAGCGTCTTGGTGATCCCGTTCATACCGATGCCTCCCCCGCACGCTGCGCGCGCGGCTGTTCCTCGTCGAGGTCGAAATCCAGGCAGCCGAACGCCGACTCGTCGCACGAGAGATCGGGATCGTCCGCCAGTGTCAGGTCGGAGAGATCGAGCAGCACGTCGGTGGGCGCGGTGAGGTCCCCTACCGCCATCGCGAGGGGCGCGATCGGCACCGGCGCGGCCCTTTCCGTCGTGGGTCCGGCCATCCAGACCAACAGGCCCGCCGCGATGGCCGCGGGCAGCGCTACGACGACGGCGCGGCGCAGGGGCCGCGGGCGGCGGGCGGACGCGCCAGGGGCACGGGCGAGCACACGCGCGGCGAGGTCAGGCGACGGCGCCCGGTTGGGTACGGCGTCGAGCAGACGATCGAGGTCCGCCGCCGTCGCCAGCGCCACACGTGCGGCGCTCGAAACCTCCCGCAACGCCAGTGCCGCGGCGCGCTCGCCAGCCGGCCAGCGGGCGGGATCCGCCCCGTAGGCGTCGATCAGTTCCAGCAGGCGCGTCTCGTTCATCGGCCTTCCTCCACGTGGTCCGCCGCGACCAGTCGCAAGCGCTCCCGCATGGCACGCCGGCCGCGCGACAGTAGTGATTCCAGGGCCCGCTCGCCGACGCCCAGGATCTCCGCCGCCTCGCGCCCGGAGAATCCCTGGTGGTGACAGAGCGTGATGGCGAGGCGCTGCCGCTCCGGCAGCGCCAGGAGCGCCGCCTGCACGTGACGGCCGAGGTCGCTCGCGACCGCCGCCGAGAGGAGCGAGGGCTTGGGATCGAGCGGCTCCGGCACTTCGTCGAGCGCCTGCTCGCGGCGGCGCGCGATACGGTCGAGACAGAGGTTCATCGCGACACGGTGCAGCCAGGTCGAGAGCTTGGCGCGTGGCTCCCAGCGCGGCGCGGTCGTCCAGACCCGCTCGAAGACGTCCTGCGCGACATCCTCGGCCTCGGCGGCGTCGCCGAGAACACGCGCCGCGAAGGCAACCATGCGGCCGAGGTGACGGTGGACCAGCGCGGCACAGGCAGCCGCGTCACCCTGCCCGACGCGCGCCATGAGACGCTCGTCGTCGTCGGCAGCCATGCCTCTGGAAACGACGGCGAGCGCGGGCCGTACCCGCGCTCGCCGTTCGGGGCCCTGCGACCGTCCGTGCTCGGTGTCGTCCACCGTGTAGAGTACCGTAGCGGTCGCCACTTCAGCCCTGCAATGCGGCCCCCCGGTTCAGGGTCGGCCGCCGTGACGACAGCCGCCGCGGCCCGGTCCGGCGGCCTGAAACTCCTCCGCGGTGACCAGACCGTCACCGTCGGCGTCGGCCCCGTCGAAACGGCGCTGCGTACGCACGGCCCGGTGCTGCTCGGCGAGCTGCTCGAACTCCACGAAGCTGAGGGCGCCGTTCTGGTCGGCGTCGGCCGCGGCGAACATTTCGGCCTTCTTGGCCGCGATCTCGTCGGGATCGAGCCGGCCCGCGAACGCCGATCCGGCCGTGACGGCCACCAGCAGGGTGAGCAGAGAGAGGGAAAGTCGCATCGTGTCCTCCTTGTGGGGGCCGGACCGCCCAGCCCCGTCGTTCACTCATGCTCTTGAACGCGCGAGACGGGAGAACCCGTCGGTGGCACCGCCGGCAGGCGCCGAATCAGGCCGCCAGCAGCGCCAGCAGGGCGAGGACGACGAACACCAGCAGCGTGAGTGAAAGCGGCCCCTGGAGTGGCGGGCGGGCCGCATCCGGGTCCCAGCCGCCCAGCTCGTGGCGGCCCACGAAGGTGAGACCGGGATTGCGCAGCCAGGCACGGACCTCCGCGGCGAGGCGCTCCGTGACCGTCTCGGCCCAGCCGAAGGCGGCGTCCACGCCGTCGACGACCAGTCGGCGAGCCGGCGCCGCGCCCTTGCGGTACACCACGTCGGTGTCCATCGACACGGTCGCCTCGCCGCCTAGCTTCGGAATGAAGAGGTAGAAGGCGAAGAAGGTGAAGAGGAGGAGCTGGATCGTCTCGGCCAGATGCGTGGCCGTGTAGGGCTGGTAGTCGGTCGGGTTGGGCAGCAGCGCGTACAGCCCCTGGGGCCACACGCCGAGCAGCGTGCAGAGTCCGGCCGCCATCGCCATGGCCGCCACCATGTGGGCCGGCGCCCGCGTGGGGCGGATGCCGCGGTCGGGTCCCATCCAGGTGAAGTAGGGCAGCTTGAGCCCCGTGTGCAGAAAGGTGCCGACCGAGGCGAGCATGAGCAGGAGGAAGACGACGTTGCGCTGCGTCTCGCCGGCGGCGGCCACGACCATCGACTTGCTGACGAAGCCGTTCCAGAGCGGAAAGCCCGAGATCGAGAAGGCGCCGATCATGTAGAGGCCGAAGACCAGCCGTTGGCGCCCGACGAAGCCGCCCAACTCCGTCAGCTTCGAGCGGCCGGTGGTCGTGATCACGACGCCGGCCCCCATGAAGAGGAGCGACTTGTAGAGGATGTGGCAGACGGCGTGGGCGACGGCGCCGTTCACCGCCATGGCGGTGCCGAGTCCGCAGCCGGCCACCATGTACCCCACCTGCGAGATGATGTGGTACGCGAGCAACTCCCGAATGTCGTTGGCGAGCACCGCGTAGACGACGCCGTAGAGCGCCATGAAGACGCCCGCCGCGACCAGCACCTCCCAGCCGGCGAAGCCGCGCAGCAGCGCATAGACGGCCGACTTGGTCGTGAGCGCCGACATCAGCACGGCCCCGGTGACGGAGGCCTTCGGGTACGCGTCCGGTAGCCAGGCGCCGAGCGGCGGGACGGCCGCGTTCAGGCAGAAGCCGAGCAGGATGAGCCAGGCCGCCGCGGACGGCTCGAAATGCTCGAAGGCGATGCGGCCGGTCGTCGCCACGTGGGCGACCAGGCCGACGAGCAGCACCGCGCCGCCAGTGAGATGCACGAGGACGTAGCGCAACCCGGCGCGGCGCGCCGGGGCTGTGTCGCGCACCCAGACGAGCACGGCGGCCGTCAGCGCCATCAGCTCCCAGAACGCGTAGAGGGTGATGACGTCGCCCGCGAAGGTGACCCCGAGCGCCCCGGCCGCGTAGAGCTGCGCGGCCACCTGCTCGCGCCGGTCGGCGATCCCCCAGGCGTATACGGCACCGAGCACCGCGACGAGCGCGAAGATCAGCCCGAAGACGCGCGACAGCGCGTCCACGCGCACGACCTCGAGCGTCCACCCGAGCAGAGGATGCGTGACGCTCGCGCCGAGCGGCAGGCTCGCGACGTAGGCCAGCGCGAGGAGTGGCGACAGGACGGCGAGCACGCGGCGTGCGCGCGCCGGTGCGAGCGCCACAGCGAGCGCGCCGGCGATGAGAATCAGCGCCGGGCTAGTCATACCAGTCCTCCGGCTTCTGGAGCAGCCACCGGCCCAGGGCCTTGCTGCCCATGACGATGACCGCGCAGCCGACGCCGCCGTACCAGGCGTAGAAGCCGGGCAACTCCTCCCAGGCGTGGTGCCAGTCCACGCCGAACAGGGACGGCAGCGCCAACGCCGCACCGCCCGTCACGATCGCGAACGCCCAGCCGCGTGCGCCGGGTGTCTTCATCTTCACGACGGCGCCCCCCCCGTGACGGCGGTCGCGACCTGTCTGGCCAGATCCCAGGCGCCTACTCCCAGGTTCGGCGCCAGGCCCAGCACCAACGACGCCATGGCGGTCAGCGCCAGCGGTACCACCATGAGCGCCCCGGCCTCGCCGAAGCGTACGAACTCCGGGTTGTCCTCGAAGAAGGCTCGCACCACGATGGGCAGGAAGTAGGCGGCGTTGAGAACGCCCGAGAGCGCCAGCGCGCTCACCTCGAACCACCCCTGCCCCCCGATGGCACCATTCGCGAGCGCCCACTTGCTGAGAAACCCGTTCACGCCCGGCAGGCCGGCCAATCCCAGACTGGCGACGGCGAAGGCCGCCATCGTGACCGGCATCTGCCGCCCGATGCCCCGCAGGTCGTCGATGCGTTCGTGGTGCGTGCGCACGTAGATCGCCCCGGCGCAGAAGAAGAGCGTGATCTTCATCGTGGCATGAAAGGCCAGATGCATGACCGCGCCCGCCCAGCTCCACGCGTTCAGCAGCGCCGCGCCCAGCACGATGTAGCTGAGATGCCCGACGGTACTGTACGCGAGGCGCCGCTTGAGGTTGTCCTGCCGCAGCGCGATCACCGAGGCGAGCAGAAAGGTCGCGCACGCGAGCCATCCGAGCCACGTCGCCACGCCCAGCGAGTACAGCACGTCGGGTCCGAAGACGAAGCCCGTGACACGCAGTACGCCGAAGGCCCCGGCCTTCACCACCGCCACCGCGTGCAGGAGCGCGCTCACCGGCGTGGGCGCGACCATCGCCGCCGGCAACCAGGCGTGCAGCGGCATGATGCCGGCCTTGACGCCGACGCCCGCGACGAAGAGCACGAAGAGCGCCTGCAGCAGCGCGCGCGACCCCATGTCCGCGGTGACGAAGCCGCCAGGCGTGAAGGTCAGCGTACCGGCGATGGTCCAGGTGATCGCGATCGCGAGCAGCAGCGCGAGACCGGCAGGCAGGGTGTAGGCCAGATACTTGGTCGCGCCGGCCCGCGCCTCCGCCGTCTCCTTGTGCAGAACCAGCGGGTAGGTGGTGACGGTCAGCATCTCGAAGAAGACGAAGAAGGTGAAGAGGTTGGCCGCGAACGCGATGCCCATGGTGGCCGACAGACAGAGGGCGAAGCTCGCGAAGTACCGCGTCTGGCGCTGCTCGCCCGCGCCACGGACATAGCCGATGGAGTAGACGGAAGTGACGACCCAGAGGAGGCTCGCCACCAGCGCGAAGACCATCCCCAGCGCATCGGCCCGGAGGGCCAGCTCGATGCCGGGCACGATCGTCCCGAGCGTACACGCGGGCGTCCGGCCGGCGAGCACGTCGGGCAGCATCGAGAGGACGATGCCCGCCTTGACGAGCGCGGCCAGCAGCGTCCACGCCTCGCGCAGATTGGGACGGCGGCGGCTCGCGACGATCAAGGGCACCGCGAGCAGCGAGACCGTCACCGCGGCGAGCGGCCGCAGACTGTGCAACGCGGTCTCCACCTACCCGACTCCCCCGCCCATCCCGCCCGGAAGGGACGGCATGATCACGCGCGTAACGAACCAGGTGTTGATCACGCCGAAGACCACCACGGCGATGCCGAGCACGACGATGGGCGCGATGGCTGCCGCCCCGACCGGCCGCATCACCATCTCCGGCGCCGGCCGTGCCCAGACGCGCTCGAGCAGGCGGAACATATACCCGGCGGTGAGCAGTCCGGAGCCCACCAGTACCACGACGAGCCCGCCGGCGCCGGCTTCGAGGGCCCCCACCGTGAGGTACCACTTGCTGAAGAACCCGCCCGTCGGCGGGATCCCGATCATGGCGAGGGCGGCGAGCGTGAAGGCGCCGAAGGTCCACGGCATCCGCCGGCCGAGCCCGGCGTAGTCGTCGAGCGTGCGGCCGCCGGTGGCGAGCTGCACGGTCCCCGTCACGAGGAAGAGACAGCACTTCATGGTGGCGTGATTGAGGACGTGGAGCACGGCACCGACCAACGCCCACGGCTGCGCCAGCCCGATGCCGAGCCCGATGTACGACACCTGGGCCACCGAGCTGTACGCCAGCATGCGTTTCACGTCGGTCTGCGCCAGCGCCATTACCGAGCCCACCACGATGCCGGCGGCCGACAGCCACGCCAGCGCCGTGCCAATCGGCAGCCGCCCCGACGCCAGGTCGAAGCCGTACACGAAGCCCAGGACGCGGATCAGCGTGTACGCCGAGACCTTCGTCATGATGGGGGCGACGATCGCCGTCGTGGTCGTGGAGGCATGCGTGTAGGCGTCGGCCAGCCACCCCTGCATCGGGAAGATGGCCATCTTGAGCCCGACGCCCGTCACGATCATCGCCACCGAAACGCGCAGGGTGGGATTGGCGGCCAGCTCGGGCAGCAGCGTTGCGGCGTCGGCCATGTTGAGCGTCCCGGTCAGCGTGTAGAGGAAGCCGATCCCGAGGAGGTAGAACGACGCGCCCAGCGTGCCGAGCACCAGATAGCGAAAGGACGCCACGACCGCGCGCTTGTCGCCGACCGCGATCAGCGCGTAGGCGGCGAGCGAGCTGATCTCGAAGAAGACGTAGAGGTTGAAGAGGTCGCCCGTCAGCACGATGCCGCTCAAGCCGAGCAGCAGGACCAGCACCATGGCGAAGAAGGTGCTCTCACGCTCCGGGATCTCACGACGAACCGCCCAGCGCGCGTAGCATCCCACCAGGAGCGCGATGCCCGTCACCACGCAGATCACGAAGGCGCCGAGACCGTCGACCACGAGTTCGATGCCGATGGGCGCGGCCCACCCGCCGAGACGGTGGCGGACGGCTCCCCCGTCCAGCACGGTCGCCAGGAGGCGCAGACTGAATCCGAACGCGGCCGCGATCGCCACCATGGTGATCGGCCAGGCCGCCGCGGGACGGCGCAGGGTCGCCAGCACGACGGCCACCGCCCCGCCCATGAAGCAGAGCAGGATCAGGATCGGGAGGGCGCTCTCGGCCATGCGCCTACGGCGATCGCTTCATCGCGTCGAGCAGCTCGGGCTCGTCGAGGGTGCCGAAGTTGCGGTGGATGCGAATTAGGAGCGCCAGCGCCACCCCGGTGATCGCGACCGAGACGACGATCGCCGTCAGCATGAGCCCATGCGGAATCGGATTGACGTAGGCGTCGGCGACGGCGCCGAGGCGCGCGTCCCAGATCGGCACGCTCGCCCCGGTCTTGTAGGCCTGCACGATGAAGAAGAGGATGATCGCGGTCTGGAAGACGTTGAGCCCGATCAGCTTCTTCACCAGGTTCTGCTTGCCGAGCATCCCGTAGAGCCCGACCAGCATCAGGACGACGGTGCAGACGTAGGGCCAACGTGGGACCAGCGTCTCGATCACGTCACCGCCCCCCGACGCTGAGGTCGTCGAAGATGGACACCAACGTGCCCATCACGGCCATCGCCACGCCGAGCTCGATGCCGAGGATGCCCCAGTTGCGCAGCATGTCCGGCGGCAGCGCGAAAGGCATGCGGTCGTACTGCAGGAACGCCCCGCCGGCCGCGAAGCCGACGAGGCCGATGCCCGCGAAGACGGCGAACCCGATCGCGCCGAGCGGGCGACCGAGTGCGGTCGGGAACGCGGCCTGCGAGCGCGAGCGGCCCAGGACGATGCGCCCCAGAAGAATGCTGGCCGCCAGCAGGGCCCCGCCCTGGAAGCCTCCGCCGGGACTGTAGTGCCCGTGGAAGATCACGTAGAAGGCGAAGATCTGCACCGCCGGGAGCATGATGCGTACGATCACCTCGGCGATGAGGTTGACCTTGCGGTGCAGAAAGCGCGGGACACGACCGCGGCGACCACGGGGCAGCAACATCAACGCGCAGGCGAGCCCCGCCGCGAACACCACCATGGTCTCGCCCAACGTGTCGAAACTCCGGTAGTCGGCGATCATCACCGTGACGACGTTGGGCGTGTGCGCATCGTGATAGGCGTGCTCGAGGTAGTGGCCGGCGACGTGCCCCGAGGCGGGCGCCGTCGGATCGCCGAACGGCGCCAGCCCGGGCGCCGCCGCCAGCATCACCACCAGCGTCGCCAGGAGGACGGCGAGGGTCGGAACGCGCATCAGTCCATCGACCCCCGTCGGGTCCGGAAGATGGCGACGACGAAGAGCGTCCCGGTGACGCCGGCCCCCAACACCGCCTCGTTGAACCCCACGTCGACGGCTCCCATCACGACGTAGAGCAGCGCCACGATGAAGCTGAATGTCGAGAGCGCGACCGAGGCGGCCAGCAGGTCGCGCACGACCAGGGCCACCACGGCGGCGACGCCGGCGAAGACGAACAATCCGGCGATGAGCAGGTCGATCACGCGCGGCGGCTCCAGGGTCGCAGTCCGGTCCGCATGGCGGCCCGACTCAATACGTGTACCGACACCGGATTCGCCACGGCCACGAACGCGGCCGTCAGCAGCAGCTTGAGTCCCGTGACGGTCAGCACGCCCCCCTCGAGCACCGCCAGACCGAGGACGCTCAGCACCACCCCCATGGTGTCCGGCTTCCCGGCCGCGTGAGCGCGCGTGTAGAAGTCGGGCAGGCGAAGCAGGCCGAGGCTCCCGATCAGCGTGAAAGCGACCCCACCCGCCAGCAGGGCGTTGCCGATCCAGTAGGCCAGATTCATCGCGGTGGGTCCTCCCGCGAGGTGTCCAGGTACTTCGCGACGACCAACGAGCCGGAGAAATTGAGCATCGCGTATGCGATGGCGATGTCGACGAACATGTCCATGCGCTCGGCGACGCGCCCGAGGAGACAGACGAGAATCACCGTCGTCGTCCCTACCGCCCCGACGCCGACCATGCGATCGAAAACCGTGGGTCCGCGCACCATGCGGTACACCGGGCCCACCAGCGTCAGCATCAGCACCACGGCCGCCAGCAACGCTCCGTTCATCACGACCCGCTCATGGGAGCCCGTCCGGCCGCGCGGCGGGGCGGTGTACGTCCAGGACGTGGATCGAACCGTCGTCCTCGCCGAAGATGGCGGCAACGCGGCCCCGCATCGAACTGAGCGCGGTCGGCGAGGCCGTGTCCTCGGTGAGCGCGTGGACGAGGAACACGCCGGCGCGCAGGTCGACCGTAAAGGTGCCGGGCGTCAAGGTGATCGAGTTGGCCAGCAGCACCTTGGCGAGCGAGCTCTCCAGCCGGCCGTCGAAGCGCATCAAGACGGGATCGATGGGCAGCCGCGGGTCGAGGATGATGCGAGCGACCTGCACGTTGGCGACGGCGACCTCCTTGAGCAACCAGAACGGGTACGTGAGAGCCGGTCGCCAGCGCGCGCGGCCCATCAGGCGCCCCGGGTCGGCACGGGTCTTCTCCAGTGCCATCGAGCGCGTGAAGCGCATCACCAGCGCGACCGAGAGTACGCCGAAGCCGAGGTGCAGGGCGTCGAACTTGCCGGAGAAGACCAGCCACAGGGCGCTCAGCGCCGCCAGCTTGGGGAGGGTTCGGTACGCCTGGGCTCCTGTCATGCGCGCGAGAGCACCGGAGAGTGGTCGCACGTGGACTCGAACCACGGGCCTCCTGCATGTGAGGCAGGCGCTCTAACCAACTGAGCTATGCGACCGAAGCCGTCCGGACCGGCGCGGGCGGTGGTACTCGAATCGGCATGGGCGGTCAACGCTCGCCAGCGCCACCGCGACCACTGACCCCGGCCGGACCGGGAAATTTCTGGATGGTTGCCTATTGACGCAGTGCGTAGTAAGCCTTAGCTGTCGGGTAGGGCGCAAGCCCAGCACCCAACCCAATGTTGATTCAGGAGGATACGTCTATGGCAAAGTCGAATGCGGTCGGTCTCTCTCTCGCGGACGTGCGCGAGTCGGTCGGCGAGTCGGTGAAGCGCATGCAGAACGAGGGCGAGAAGTTGGTCGTGCGGCTTCGCAAGGAGGCGCGCGGGCTGGTCACAGCCGCTCCGAAGCCCGTCGTCCCCCAGGCCATCAGCGACCTGCGCGAGCAGGCCGAGCGGTTGCTGAAGGACCTCGAAGAGCGGCGCAATCAGCTCGTCGAGTCGGCGCGAGCGCGCGTTCGGACGCTCGGGGACACGGTCGTGAAGCAGTTCGGGCTGGCCGAGGCGCAGCGGGTCACTGAGCTGTCGCGCGAGGTGACCGGACTCACCCTGCGTCTGGCCGAGATGGAGCGCCAGATTCAGGCGCTCAACAAGAAGACCGAGAAGAAGGAGAAGGCGGCTTAGGTCGCCTCGTTCGCCGGGGGCGGCCGAAACCGCCGCCCCCAGGGGTCTCGACGCGGAGGCGGTCGCCGACCTCGACGTCGATGGCCGTCTTGCCCGTGAGACGCCGGGACCGTCCGTTCCGCACCAGGCGATCCTGTCCGGGCTTGCCGTCCCGTCCACCCCACAGCCCCCATGGGGCCACGTCACGTCGCTCCGCGAGCAAGGTGACGCGCGCCGGGGCGAGGAACTCGATCTCGCGCACCAGTCCGTCGCCGCCCCGGTGCCGGCCTGCCCCCCCGGAGCCGGGCCGCAGCGCATAGCGCGTGACACGCAGCGGATAGTACGCCTCGAGCGCCTCGATCGGCGTATTGAGAGTGTTGGTCATGTGCGTGTGCACACCCGATGCCCCAGCGTGATCGGGACCACCGCCCGCGCCGCCCGCCAGCGTCTCGTAGTAGGCGAACGCCCGGCCCCCCACGACCCCTCCCAGGGCGACGTTGTTCATCGAACCGCAACTCGCGGCGGGCACGCGACCCGGCGCCGCCGGCGCCAGCGCGCGCAGCAGCACGTCCACGATGCGCTGAGACGTCTCAACGTTGCCCCCGGCTACGGCCGCCGGGAACGAGGCGTTCACGATGGTCCCCGCGGGGGCCTCGATGGTGAGCGGCCGGGCCAGCCCCTCGTTGGGAGGAATCGGATCGTCCGAGAGCGCCCGGAACACGTACAACACCGCCGAGCGCGTCACGGCGAAGTTGGCGTTCACGGGCCCCCG
>Ga0299906_10001443_pt1 | contig 20502 bp, 13 predicted proteins | sample RVTome_14_FD_200259 | JGI IMG/M metagenome (GOLD analysis project Ga0299906, IMG submission 200259) | Soil microbial communities from uranium-contaminated site in the Upper Colorado River Basin, Wyoming, United States - RVT145D125 (version 2) ...
GTGCCCCGTTCCGTCCACGTCGACCATCCCGTCAGTCCCTGGGAAAAGTCGCCGTTGCCGAGACGGTTCGAGGGCGGCGATCCCGCTCCCACGCTCACCGTGACCGCGGACGAAGTTCCGACCGCGCCCCGGTCATCCGTCGCTCGAGCGGTCAACGGATACGTTCCCACGGGCACCTCTGTCCAGGACAGCGAGTACGGTGGGCTCGCATCTTCGCCAAGCTTCTGCGACCCCTGGAAGAACTCGACCTTCGCAACGGTCCCATCGGCGTCGGTGGCGGACGCCGCGATCGAGATGGTCGCCGGCGCGGTGAAGGTCTCACCCGCCCTCGGGCTCGTGAGGGTCAAAACCGGCGGGACGTTCCCCGTTCCGTCACGCACGTGCTGCGTCACCAGACCCATGATGGGTGCGATATCGAAGTCGTTCCAGTTGGGAATCTCGAGCGAGAAGATCGTGGCCCCCAGGACGTAGTCGTCTTCGAGGAGGAGGCTGTCATACCAGAGAAGCTGGCTGAAGTACTCCTCTCCGGTGAAGTGGTTCTTCCACCCGACGGGCGGGACCACGTCGACTCCGGTCTCGGTGATGGCGAGGGGAATCGTTCTCCCGTTCGGAATCAGATGCTGGCGGTAGACCTTTCGATACCTCCCGCAGAGCCATCCTTCCGCGAGCGGTGCCTCGTAAAACTGCTGCATGGGCGTCCCGTACTCGTGGAGCCCGAGGATGCCGCCCTCCCCCCGCGCGGCATCGATGGCGGGGAAGAACTCCGGCCAGAGCGGCAGGTCGGGGTTTCCGGTGGAAAAGCTTCCGATGACCGCCTTCCTTCCGTTCTGCGCGAGAAGGAGCACCCGGGCTCGTTCGAACTCCGCGTACCAGCGCATGAGAGCGGTGTTCTGGATTACGGGCTCGTTGTAGCCTTCCCAGTAGTCGACCGCGGGGTACTGGAGGATGAGGTGGCGGGTCCGGTCCCACCATTCCTGCGCTCTTTGGGCGGGACTCCCGTCCATCGGCTGGCTCGCGAGGAAGATCCGGCCGATGATTTGGGTCTGGGGCGAGAGTTGTTTGATCTCCGCCGCTTGTCCGAAAGAGTCCAGGATCTTCACCACTCTCGGTTTCGCATCCCGGAGGAACTGCATCGAGAGCGGACCGGTGAAACCGGTGTGGATGCTGAGCTTGCTTTTCGACGCTCCGGGAGGAGGCGGGTCGTCGACCGAGGTCACGGTGACCACGACGGGTGAAGAGTCGGCGTTCGCCCCTCCGTCATCCGTCGCGCGCGCGCTCAAGGTGTGATTTCCCGCCATCACTCCGCCGATGGTGAGGGAGAAGGGCGGCGTCGAGTCCTGTCCCAGAGAGATCCCTCCACGGAAGAACTCGACCCGGGCCACGGCGCCGTCGGGATCCGAAGCCTCCGCCTCGAGAGTGATCGCGGCGGGTGCCGTGAAGCGATCGCCGTGGGCGGGGCGAACGAGTGAAACCTCGGGGGGAAGATTGCCGCCCGACCCGATGAGCTCGATCCTCACCGCGTCGAAAAGCGCCCAGTGGCCCGGAACCCAATCGCCCACCTTGCTTCTCGCTCGCAAGAAAAGCGTCGCGCTCCCGGTGGTGGCGGTGAACTCGTGACCCAGGCCGGTCCACGAGGCGGAGCTCGAGCTCGCTCCGAACGAGGCGGCATCGTCGTCCACGCCTCCCTCAGGGTCGACTCCGATGGCGACCTCGTAGGAAGTCGTCTGGCTGAGACCGCTCGCGCTCACGCGGTAGCGCGCACGGGGGAGGACCGCGAGGCTCTGAAACACACCACCGCTCCCGCCGGGAGGGACGTCCGCGATTCCCTGGGAGAAGCCGTGTTGAGAACCATAGACCTGCTCCCACTTGTTGCCGCCGAATGAGCTCCAGCCGCTGGCGACGGAGAACGAACGGGGGAAGTCCTCCTCGAAATTGGGGTTCGCGATCACCGTCAGGGGAACGCTCGAGGTCACGTTCAGCTCGACGGCGACGGTCGCGGGCGAATTCACGGCGGCGGGATCGTGGATCACGATCGACCCCGCGTGGCGCCCGACGGAGAGGGCCCCGGTATGGAAACGAACTCGAATCGTGTCCTCTTCGCCGTCGGAGCTTCCATTCGCGGGCGAGACCGAAAGCCAGGGTACGCCCGTTGAGATCTCGTAACGGAGCGTGCCCGAGCCGGTTCGGAACACGGTGAACGTCGCCTCGGGAGCGTCCAGGCCCTCGACGGCCGTCGCCGTAAGCGATGACGGAGTCCGGCCGATCCGGAGATCGGGTCCTTGCTCGAGGAAATCCTCTCCCGCGGGAAGGTTCCGCCGGCAGGCCTCCCGAAACGTGTCGTAGAGATCGAGCCCTACGCCGCGCGCATTCCGATCCCGCAGGTCCAGGATCGACCACTCGCGCCACTGGGCATCGCGTTTGTAGACGAACCACATCGCGGCCACGATGGGGTGATTCCCCGGATGGCGCGCGAGGTCGTTGTAGTCCGCGAGGGCCTGGAAGGAGTCGAGAAGGAAAGCGGCGGTCGCTTTTTCGTTCGTGTCGCTCAATCCCCGGACCGGGGCTCCCCACTCCGTCAGGTAAATCGGCTTGCGGTCGAAGCCCTTGTCGCGGAACTCGTCGATCCATCGGGCCTGGATCGTCACCTGCTCCATGAAGTTCCCCAGGGCACCGCCGTAGGCATGCAGGGCGAACCCGTCGACGTCGTCGGGCGCGAGGTTCTGGAGCATTCCCTTGAGATAGTTCTCGGCGAGGGGCGCCACCGGCCCGAGGAGCACGATCTGCGGCCCGAGCGAGCTCGGCACCGGCAGGATCGTCTCGCGGATCCTCCTGAACTTCTCGACGTAGAGAGCGGGAGTGAGCTCTTCGCCGATCTGGTGCTGATACTCCCAGGGAAGGTTCATCTCGTTTCCGATCTGCCAGATGTGCACGGAATCGGAGAGTCTCCGGGCGGCATCGCGAACGTCGGCGACGAATGCGTCCATCTGGCCCGGACCGGGAACCACCACTCCCCAGCGGGGCTGAATGCGGACGATGATGGTGTGACCGCGTCGCCGCGCCTCGCGAATGCGATCGATCTGCCGGTCGACTCCCCACTCTCCGCCGCGATCCTCGGTCAGGACCGTCTCGAGGACCCAGATCCCTTTTCCGCCGGTCATCGCTTCGACGGCCCCGTTGTCCGGCGACGTAGGCAGGTGTTCGCCGTACCAGTGGATGCCATAGAGCCAGGGCGAGTCTTGAGCGGAGAGACGAACCACTCCCGCGCCCAGGAGGAAGCCCACGATCGAAGTCAGAACTCCGTAGGTTCTCATGAGCTCCCTCTTTCCCTCAGGGTCCCTCGGGGCCGATGCGCTCTTCGTAGACGGCGAGGAAGGAGTGGTGTCCGAGAGTATTGCCCGGACATTCGTCGGGGTGGCGGGTATGGACGCCGGAAATCCTCTGAAGCGGGTACCGGATCCCGCTCAGCGCGAGATATTCCAGAGAGGCGTTGTCGTTCCAGTAGAGATCGAGCGAGCCGTGAATGGGATCGGCTCCGACGCGTTCGTTCTTCTCGAGAGGAAGCTCGCCCAGAATGGCAGCGCTCTTCTTCCATCCCACCTTGTGCTGCCATCCCTGCTCGACGCGCGAACCGTTCCGGTAGAAGAACGCCGAGTAGAGATTGTGTTTGCCCCCGTTCTCGGCGCAGCTCAGATGGCGAAGCTTCACGAGCTTCCACCAGCGGTCCGCGGCGCCGACCGAGGGTGGGGGATGGATGGTGATGCCGTAGCGGGAAGCGTCGCCCGGCGGTGGTGGTGGCGGCGGTGGCGGTGGCGGTGGCGGTGGCGGCGGCGGCGGCGGCGGCGGCGGCGGTGGCGGAGGCGGAGGCGGAGGCGGAGGCGGCGCCGTTACGCTCAGCGTCAGGTCGTCGAAACGCGTGCCCGTCGCCGCCGAGCCCACGTTTCCGCTCTTGAGGATCAAGGTCGCGCGGTCGGAAGCGGCGATGAAGCCGCCGCGCCTGGCGACCGGCGACGTGTCGCTCATCGCCCCCGACCATCCGGAGGGAGACGCCCAGGTGTCGTTCTTGTAGATGAGAACCACGTCGCTCTGGCCGGAGTGAACGTCCTGACCGTTCACGGGGAGCCGCGGCCCATTGATGACGAGGACCTCCGCCCATTGGCTTCTCGCCACCGTGGGAGAGCTGGCCCAGAATCCGCGGATCTGGATCTCGCGTCCGGCGCCGCCGGTAGCGAACGTCTGGTACAAACCTCCGTTGTGGTTCTGGCTTCCGATCTGGAGCGAACCGCCGGCAGCGGAAGGCTGGAGCGCCCCCCGCTCCACCCAGATCGTCCAACCGTTGAGGCCTTGTGAGAAGTCTCCGTTCGAAAGGAGAGAGGAGGTGGTGACGGGAGAAAGCAACACGTCCACCGTCGCCGTGGTGCCGGCGGTGATGAGGACTCCCGTGATTTCGCGCGACTGATACCCATCGCGACGGACGCTCAGCCTGTAGCTCCCCGGGGGAATGCGGGAAATGGCGTAGCGGCCGCTTCCGTCGGAAACGGCGGAGAGGTTTCCGGGAACGATCGAGAGCGCCGCCCCGGATAGAGGCGAGCCGTTCACGTCCTTCACCTGGCCCTGGAGCGTCCCGAAGGAAACATCCTCCTCGAGCGTGAAGTCGACGAACGCCGTTTGATTTTCCAGGACCTCGATACCGGTTCTTTGCTGGCTCCGGTACCCGGCGAGGGAGGCGGTGAGCGTATAGGAGCCCCGGGGAAGGCCCGAAAGGAGATAGCTTCCATCCGCCCCCGCGGTCGCGGCGAGATTTCCTGGGGCGGCCGAAACTCTGGCTCCCGCGAGAGGCTGGTTGCTCAAGTTCTCAACGACGCCGGAGACCGCGCCGACCGCGGTATCGGTTCGGGCGGTCAACCCCCGGATTACGCCGTAGAAATCGACGCCGGGAAGGGCGGTGCTGCCCACGTACGCGTTGCCGCCGCGGTAAGGATCGGCGCTGCTTCCGAAGCAATAGACCCCTTGACCGTCCGTTCGCTGCGCGCGGAGGAAGTACGTCGTTTCCGGCTGCACGACGGGCTCCTGGCCATCCGGCCACTCGGCGCCGATCATGATCGCGCCGTCGCCTCTCTCGAGGGTCGCGGTCACCGAGGAGCCGACCTGGGGGCCGTCCGGCGCTCCCGCGCGAATCGAGAGCTCGAGGCGGATGCCGTCGATGTAAGGCTTCACCGCGGCGTACTTGATTCGATGGACGTCTCTCGGGGTGGTGAACGATTGCGCGAGGAAGGAGCCGAACAGATTGCAGCCGTGACACTGGCCTTGCGGCGTGTCGACGAAGTAGAGCCCCTTCGAAACGCCTCCCTGGAAGGCCAAGCTGAAATCCGCGCGCGTGGTCCCTCCGGCGTCGACCGATACCGGACGGCTCGCGGACCGGTAACCGTTCTTCTCCACCGTCACGTTGTAGTTTCCCACCGGAACGTCGTGGATCTCGTAGCCGCCGTCGTAGAGAGAGACGTGTCCGAACGCGTAGCCGTCGGTGTAAAGGGTGGCGTAGGCGACGGGAGCGCCGGTGTCGCTGCGGGTGATCGTTCCTTTCAGACTTCCTTTGGGTCCGCGATCGGGTACGAGCCTCGCCGGGGCCATCCCGAGGGTCTCGAGGTCGATCCGCAGCTGGCGGAGCGCCGTATATTGAGGATAGGGAGCGGTCGGCTCGCGGATTCCGTCGCCGTTGCCGTCGGAGGACGCACTTCCGCCCTGAACCCAGGCGAAGTTCTCCCAGGCGCCGTTCGCGAGAAGGAAAGGATGGACTGCCAGGATCTCCGGCCAGCGGTACCAACGGTTGCCGAACGCGTCGACGTTGTAGTCCGCCGCGAGCTGCCGGTTCGTCTTGGGCCAGCCTTCATAGGAGATGCCGAGCTTGTTGCCGTAGGCGGTCTCGGTGATCATCACCGGAAAGCCGCGCCGCGCGATGGGAGGGTTTCCGTGAGGGCGGGCGACGACGTCCAGATCCATCAAGTAGCTGTCGATGGTCTTGCTGGTCTCGATGAAAACGTCGCCGTCGTGAAGGTTGTAGTGGGGCGGGCTCGCTTCGGGATAGGGATGCGTGCCCCAGACGTCGAAGGCCAGCTTCGCTCGCGGGTTGTGGTTGAAGGCCTCGTCCCAGGTCCAGCGCTCGCCGGGAGCAGCGGGAAGGGGAGCGTTCTGCCCGCCGGTCATCGTCTTCAGCGTTCCTTCGAGCCGGAGGTTGGGATGAGCGGCGGCGGTCGACGCCTCCGCCTGGCGGATGGCGTTGTGGGCGTCGACCAGGTAGTCGGCATAGACCGCGGGCGGCACCCAGTCGCGGGGGTCGCTCGGCTCGTTCCAGAGCTGGAGGTAGACGAGCCGGTCCGCGTACTCCGGATGAGCGATCTTGTAGTTCAGGATCGTCCAGGCCACGTTGGCCGCGAACCCCGCCGACGGCGTCGCGCCGCCGCGACCTTCCTGGACCCGGATGCAGGGAACGAGATTCATCTGGAACGCCTTCTCGATCCAGGGCTCGATATCGGTGACCCAGTCGAAGACGAACCCCCGACCGACGAGGTGCTGGGTCCATTCCATACCGACGTCGAAACGGGGACCTCCGTCCTTCAAGTTGTGCATCCCGAGGAGGTTTCGCCGCTGGCTCGGCGGCTGGCCCGCACCCGCCGCGGGTACGAGAAGAAGACAAAGCGAAACGATGGCCGCTTTCGCGCGCCTGGCACCCATGAAGGCCTCCTCTCGACGGAAAGCTCTAGGGTATTTAGTGTGGGTCGAAACGCCGGGGTTCCCGGAAGTTCATGAGGAAGGGGGAAAGGAGAGATCGCGAAGAGGAATGAGGACCTATGGGCCCTTTTTCTCTCGCTATCTCCTCCTGTCCCCCTATCGCCCTTGTGTTGGACCTTCCTAGCGCGAAGTCTGGCCGAGAACCCGGGCCAGCTCTTCGAGGCGCTCGCCCCAGTAGGCTTTCGCTTTCACTGCCTGTGCCTTGGTTCGGAGCTTGCGGTGCTGAATCGCGACCTGAGTCTTCTCCGGGTCCTTCGCCACGAAGTAGAACTCGACGAACGTTCCGTCCTCCCATGTGACGCGAATCGATTTGTCAGCGACAGTCGCGCGCACCGTCCACTTCACGCCGGGAAGCCACTTCTCTCGCGTTCCGGAAGCGGTGAAGGCTAGAAAAAGTCTGCGCAGGGGCACCCGGAGGGTCTTGCTCTTGCTTGCTTCGTACTCTCCACTCCGCCTCTGCCCTACGTCCCTCAAACCGCGGATGCGCTCGTACCCGACGGTCACCATTTGTGCCCACCACCCAGGAACGCCCCGCTCCACGTTCAGGTACTCCGCAATATCGCGGTGGATCATCGAGCGAGCGCCTCGAGCATCGAGCACACGGACCCATTCTTCCCACGTGCGACCGGTCTTCGAGCGCACCACCTGGTCGCTCATTCCGGCGCGCTCTGCCAGATCCTGCTTGCTCTTTTTTACGAGCTCGGCCCGGGCCGCGGTATAGGACTCGCCCGTCTTCTTCATGCGGGAACGGGTGAGACGCTTGAGGTCTTTGTTCTTCGGCATCACGAATCTCCTTCGGTCAAGTCCCGGGCAATCGCTCCCCAGCAGCGAAGCCCGGTGACACGAAGGCCTCGTGAATACCGATTCGGGAATATGCTTCCCTTTGCCTCACGACGGGCCCCCGCTGGGGGAGGGCCGAAGAGGTTCGGCGAGAATCACCGCCGGGCCCTAGCATGTTGCAAGTCTCCCGCTGCGTCAACGCACTTCGGCCTCAGCGCAGGACACCCCTGGCCCACTCGGGCGCAGGGTCGGAGAAGCGAACGAGTGAGCCCCGCTCGAAGAGAGCGACGAAGCGATACGGCGCCTCCGCGAGATCATTGTCGAGCAGGACAGCGATCGAAGACGCTTGGATAGCACCGGGAAGGTTCGCGAGCGTCCGCGCGTACCTCGACTCGAGTTTTTTCGCCGGCACGTCGTGGCCTCCGCGCGAGCTCACTCTCTCGCGGACGCGCGCACGGCTGAGCTCGGGGCTGCTGATCCCGATGAAGAAGAGCCACACTTCGAAGCCTCGACCGCGGGCATCTCTCAGCATCGCGGTTTTCGCACCGACGGGATCCGAGAGGACGGTCTCGGTCATGAAGGACCTACCGAGAACGATGCTCGCGTAACGCTCCTCGTCGGCAAGACGCTGGGCCGCCTGGTCCGGCGGGAGGTTCGAGAGATGCGACGGAGTCACCCGGGAGCCGGCGCGCAACTCTTCGGCGATGCGATCCGCATTGATGAACGGAAGTGCGAGCCTGTCCAGGTAGGCGTCGTAGAACGTGGACTTTCCCGCTCCGTTCGACCCCGCGAGCATGATGAAGAGGGGAGACGGTACGACCGAGCGGCCGAGCAGCTCGGCCAGCTCGTCGAGCTCGTGAGCCATCTAGCGCAAACCGGAAGCTGGCTTCCCCGAGGGCCGTTGCGCGACGAACTCCCGCCCCACGAAACGACCCAGGACCCTGCGGCCGTCCGGCCAGACCTGAGAGACTCGATCCGGGAGTCCGGGCGCCGCTTCGTAAACCGGCTTGCCCGTCTCGAAAATCAATCGTCGCGCGGCATTGCGGTCCACCCGATCGCATAGCGCTTCCACCAGGCGCTCCAATGCCGCGCGGGCTTCTCGGACCTTCTCCCCATCCGACGGGTCCGCCAGTTGCGCCTTGAGCGCCATTACGTCTGAGGTGTTCAGGAGCTGCTCGACGGCGCGCCCGAGCCGCGCCCAGTGCTCGATCTGCTTCGCCATCGAGCGGTTCGCAACGGCGGCCGTCTCTTTCGCCGCCTCGACAAGCTCATCGGCGATTTTCACAGGACTCCCCATGTGAAACCTCCAGGTAACATTGTACTACCATTGGTACCACCGAGGTAGCTTGTTGCTACCTCCCTTCTTGAAGAGGCGGTCGCCGTCGCCAGGGCTCCAAACTCCCTGATCTTGCTGGTGCGTTCCATGGCTCGTTCCTCGTATAGCCGCGGGCTGGCCGCGTGAGTATTTTCGGTCTCCGTCGCGTCTCCCGCACCCGCCAAGTTATCGATTGGCGATATCGAGGGTTCGAAGGCTGGGGTGGAAGCGGGAGCCCGCCGATCTCGAGAAGGTCCATCGACGTTGACTCCGGTGACACGAGCGACGCCGGGGACAATACGTCCCTGAAAGTCGGAGTGAGCATGTGGATCCGCCTTCTGAGTGGTGGGTGATTTCCCCGCGACCCCGGTCACGTCGTGACCCCATCGCTCATTCGCCTGTCCCTGTGGCGCCACCTCGACAAAAAGAGGAGAATCGCTGGAAAGTAGCGCAACCTATTCCAGAGAATCCGGTGAGCCCCGGGCCCACTTCTCGCAAACGTCTCCTCAGGTGGCAGCGTGAACGAGACTCGGCGCATACTCTCGATCGACGGCGGGGGAATCAAGGGCACGTTTCCCGCCTCGTTTCTCGCCACCATCGAGGAGAGACTTTCGCATTCGATTGCGGACTACTTCGACCTCATTACCGGTACTTCCACCGGCGGCATCATCGCGCTCGCCCTGGGGCTCGGATTCAGTGGAAGGGAGGTCCTGGCGTTCTACGAGACCCTCGGCCACGAGGTCTTCGCCGGAAACCGAATGCTCCTTCTCCTTCGACACGTGGGTTTCGCCAAGCACGATCCGGAGCGACTCCGGAAAGCACTCGTCGACAAGTTCGGCTATCGAAAGCTCGGCGACTAGAGAAAGCGGCTGGTCATTCCCTCGTTGAATCTCGAGAACGGGGAGGTTCACATCTTCAAGACCGCGCACAGCGCCAGGTTCCTGATGGATTCCCAGGAGAGCGTCGTTCACGTCGCGATGGCCACGGCGGCCGCCCCCACCTACTTTCCCGCCCACCGGATCTCGGCGGGAACGCCCCTGGTGGATGGAGGAACGTGGGCCAACAACCCAACGGCCCTTGCCGTGGTGGAAGCGATCGGCACACTCGGCTGGGAGCGACGTGATCTTCGGGTCCTGAGCCTGGGCTGCACCATGTCGTCGCTGGACGTCGGCTTCGGCCGCAAGTATGGATTGGGATGGCTCTACTGGGCCGACAAGGTGGTCGAGGTATTCATGGCGGGTCAGTCTTCGGGCTCGCTCGGGACCGCGGGGGTCCTCGCCGGCCCGGAGAACGTTTTTCGGTACTCGCCCAGCGTGCCGGCGAAGCGGTTCCGTCTCGACGTGACCGCGGAGATTCAATCGCTCAAGGGTCTGGGCTTCACCGAGGCTCGGAAAGCTCTCCCCGCGATCAAACGCGTCTTCTTCGAGGAACCGGCGGAGCCGTTCGTCCCCTATCCTCCAGCCTGAGGAGGATCCTTCGAATCGTCGACTAGGGCTCTACCGGGGCACGAGTGCCGATTCTGGCCCGAGCGCTCTCTGATGCCCCCTCGAATCCGAAGTCTGGTTCTCGTCGGCGGGCTCGAGCCGGTAAATGGGAGTCTTGTCCCCCCTCTCGTTGCCGTCGATAGCCACGTATATGTAGCTATCCGGGCCCTGGCGCACATCGCGACGCTGCCCATGCGGTGGATCAGCGTTTCCTCGATGACGACCTCCCGCCCGTTGAGAGTGAGCCGTGCGATCTGCTGGCCGGACAGGCCCCCGGCAAACAAGCTTCCCCGCCACTGAGGAAAGCGGTCTCCGTTGTAGAGCAACAGCCCGGAGACGCCGGTCGAAGGTACCCAGACGTGCGCCGGCTGCTCCATGCCGGCGCGGTGGGTGCCGCCGTGGATCGCGGTCCCCGTTTCGTAGTTCACGCCGAAGCCGACCACGGGCCAGCCGTAGTTGCGGCCGCGAAGAACGAGGTTCAGCTCGTCCCCCCCTTGCGGCCCGTGCTCGGTGATCCACACGTCTCCCGTTTCGCTTCACAGGTTGCACCGATTTTCTTCAACGACGGGAAATCCGCTGGACGAGTCGTCTACTTCTATGAGATGTCCCTCGAGGATGCGAGCTTCACCGAAGCGCGTATAATTGCCTCCGCGAAAAACCAAGGGGGCGTATGAGCTTCGTCAACTACGCGTCCCGCGAGATCAACTGCAAGGTCGTCTACTACGGACCGGGTCATGGTGGGACGAAAATAGCAGACCGGACCTCTTCGGTCACTCGATGAGTCGCTCGAGCTTCCGCTGAGAGGGAAGTCAACGCGACGAGAAGCGACGCAAGCGCCGATCATCGTTCTGCACGCGGTCTCCTCGTGCGAATGGCTAACGTGAGCGTTACGAGCAGAAGAAGCACGACGAGGGCCGGGGCAGCTACGCCGGTGAGTGGCGCCGCCGCGATGGGTGCAAGAGAGCCGTCGCCGTACACCGTCAGCCCCGACCACGCGGAAACCGGAAGCCCGGCATCCACAGCCTTCTCGGTCGCGATCCGAAGCGACCGGGCGAGGGATTCTCCGCTCCCGAGCGCCCGGTAGAAATCGTCGAACAGGACCGCGGCCTCGTCGTCTCGCAAAGGCCACCGGCTCGCCACGACCGCGTGGGCCCCGGCTTGAAAGAAGGCTCGAGCGAGGCTCAGAACCCCTTCGCCGTTCAGAGTACGCCCCGCGGCGGTGCGGCACGCGGACAGGACCACGATGCGCCCGTCGAGCCGGAGCTCGCCGATCTCCCTGACCTGCAGAAGGCCGTCCTCGCTCTCGTGCCCCGGACTCAGGACCACGGCGCTTCGATCCGGGTTCTCTTCGTCCGCCACGGCGTGGGCGGCGAAATGGAGAATGCCGTAACGAGACAGGTCGCGCTCTTTGACGGCTTGCTCGGACGCGTCCCCGGCGAGCAGAAGCTCGCTTCCGCCTCCGAGTCGCCGAACCACGGCCCTACCCTCGCGCCGGGCGTGCGGCAAAGCGCCGAGGGCGACCCCTTCGCGAAAGTCGAGGCTCCTCTCCTCGGAGCGCCCCTCGGTCCCGAGCGCCGGGTCGGCCATCGCCAGGGCTGGAACTTCGGCAACTGCCGGGGGCGTCTCGCGCCAGCGGAGCCAAAGCGTGGCGGAGGGTGCAAGGGTCAAAGCGATCCTCTCGCCGAGCGCTTCGGTGCCCGCTCGCAGCGCGGAGAACGGCAAATGGTGCAGTGGACCGTCGGGGATCACCACGAGCTCGTCCACTTCGCGCGGCAGCGTCTCGAGCGCCTGCCCCAACAGATTGTCGTAGAGACGTGCCGCCGCCTTTTTCTCGACCCCGTCCCCCCGGGCCAGGAGGCCGAGGAAGACCGGCATTTTCGGCTCGAGGGCGACGCGGTCCGGAAGCGGAAAAGCCTCGGCCCGATCCTTGGTCACCAGCAGCACCCAGGCGCCGCCCCCGAACTCCTCGTGGATGTTTTTCCAAAGGCCGATTTGAAAGGAAACCATCGCCTCGTTGGCTCGAAGAGCGTCTTGAACCTGTTCGAGCGACGCGAAATCCGGCTCGTGGATTCGATCGACCCCTTGTTTCGCCCGGAGCTCCGCCTCGTCGAGCTCCAAACGGGCGAGCTCCTCGATCGCGATTGCGCGCTCGTCGGATGCGAGTCCGGGGTCCAGGAGACGCCGCTGCACCCTCGCGATCCCGGTGAGAGCTGTCTCGCGCGCAGAGCTCTCGGGAAGATCGGGAACCATCGACGAGGCGATCACCGATTCGAGCAGAACTCGGGCGCGCATGCGCTCCATCACCGAGAACGCCCGACCCGGCTCCGAGGCTTGAAGCAACCTGCCTGAGAACGTGTAGTAGTCTTGCGTCCAGTCGGAGAAGAGCTCGACACGCCCGCGCTCTTCGTCCTGGAGTCGGCGGAGCGATTCAACGGCTTCCAGAGCCGCCTGGGCGTCCGCCGCCGCGTCCTTGTACTCCTTCGTCTTCCAGCTCAGCCGCGCCCGATTCCGCCAGGCGTAGGCGATATACCAGTTGCTGTCGGAGTCGAGCGCGAGACGCACGGCTTCGGCCATGACCGACTCCGCCTCTTCGCGATCGACGTCCGCGAGGAATTCTCCGAAGGCCGAGAGGCAGCTCACGATCTGATCCGGATGTCCGAGCTCCCTGGCAACGGCGATACACCGCTCGGCGTGAGCGCGAATGAGGTCGCGGTTCTCCGACGTACGTGGCGTGAGCTCCACGAGCAGCTGTCGCGCGAACGCCTCGGCGCGTCGGTTCTCGCTGGTCTCGGCGAGCCTCAGCGCCTCGTTGGCGAGGCCGAGCACCTCCTCTCGGCCCCGTGGATCGGGCAGGTGCTCGAGCTTTCGGTATCGCGCGTCCGCGATGTTGTACAGGATCATCGCCGCCTCGAAAGCATCGTTCTCCTCCCGAAGCATGCGCAGCAGGCGCTCGTAGGCCTCGATGGACTCGTCGAGCCGTCCCAGGGCGAAGGCAACCTGTCCGAGTCCGGTCAGAGAGCGGCGCTTCAGTCCAGGAGATCCGTCGGGAAAGGCCAGCTCCTCGGCGCGTTTCAGGGCGCGGTAGGCGCGGGCCACGTCGCGGCCATTCGCCGTCAGGTAGTCGGCCTCGGAGATGCGGGCTCTTGCCATGAGAGTCGGATCTCCGCTGCGCTCCGCCACCTCGAGCACCAGATCGATCTGGCTCTCCGCTTCGGGATGTCTTCGCTGCCGCTGAAGGATCCGGGTGAGGTTGTTGCGGGCGAGGATCTCTCCCTCCGCCATCCCGCTTCTCGCGAATCCTTCAGCGGCAGCGCGATAGCTCGTTTCCGCCGCCCCTTCGTCGCGCTCCGACTGGATGTGCCCTCTCACCAGCTCGAGCCAATGGCGCCGCTCGGCAAACCGCTCGATGAGACGGTTGACCCTTTGCTCGCCTTCCTCCCAGCTCTTCTGGTTCTGCGCCGTGAAATAGAAGCACATGTAGGCCTTGGAGGGTAGTCGAGCCTGCTCGAACTCCTTCTCGCAAACGTCGAAGGCGCCGAGCGCGAGAACGAGCAGGGCCAATGCCACCGAGGGCTACTCCGGAACCGCAAGGTCGTCGATTACGCAGGTACAGTTGAACTCGACGCCTGAGCCGCCCGGAAACGGGCAGGTCAGCCCGACGTGGACATCGCTGGTGCCGATATCCAGGATCTCGAACGTGAGTACCGGCCTCGATCGCACTTGCTTCGAAAAGCGTTTGGCCTTGTCGAACACGTGGACCCGCGCTCTCACGGGCAGCCTGAGACCGGTCACGACGTCGCCGGTTACCGCGAGCTCGAGCGGTTGGCCGGGACGGAGCTCTCCCCGGGTCGTCGCGAGGATTCGGTTCTCACCGTCGAGAATCTCGAGCTGCGCGGGGACCACGGCGTCCTTTGCAATCCCCACGTCGGCCAGCGTGAGTATCGCGAGGTGTCCCGGGGTCAGGCTCAGGAGCCCCGTGGTCGCCGTGGTCCCGACGGTCCGACTCGCAATCGAGCTTGGTGCGAATAGCACGGCAGAGACGCCGAGCGCGGCAACCAGCCCATGGATTCTGCTTCTCATTTCATCCCCTCCTCAATTCACCTCGGCAATGAAGGTTACACTTCGAACTACGCTCCCATCGGCGAGCTTTGCGTCGACTTGCCAGAAGACCTTCGCTCCCGGAGGAAGCTCTTGCAGTCGTTCCGCGGGAACGGTGTACTCCGGCGACGAAAGATCGGATGCCGTGGCGAGCGTCTGAAGATCCTCGCGGGTGACCCGGATGTCGAATCGCGCACCCTCGAGGGCCTGCCATCTCAGTCGAAAATCGTCGCGGGGAAGACGTTCCTCCGCCCCCACCAGCGGAACGATGGGGCCGCCGCGATATACCGGCTCGGGCGGAGCGAGCCCTCGCGGCACGAAGACGCCGAGCACGCCGACGAGAAGCACTGCGGCCGCCGCCCAGGCGTAGGGCGACCTCAGCAGACCGCTTGCCCACCGCCCCGGCGACTCGGCCGCCCGCGGTTTGGCCGCGATCGAGCCGCCCGATGCCTCGAATAGCTCCGCCGCCAAACGCCAGGCTTCGGCGTAGCCCGGCTCGAGAGCCACTCTTTCGATGACCTCGCGGCGCTCTTCCGGGTCGAGCTCGCCCGCGATCGCTTTCCAGACGTTCAACGTATCCACGTCCCCCTCGCCGACGGCTTCGGAGTCGGAGAGCGCGCGAAACGCCTCGCGCAGCCGGGTTTCGTCCCACTCCCGCCTCATGGCTCGAAGCCCTTCGCGGCGAGACAGCGTCGCAGGTCGTCGAGTCCTCGATAGACGAGGTTCTCGACGCGCTTCTCTCCGCAATCCAGAAGCCGAGCCGCTTCCGGAATCTTGTGGCCCTGAAGATGCAGGGCCACCGCCAGGCGTCGTTCCCGTCGCATCGACGCCAGGCACTCTCGAATGCCGCGACCGATCTCCTCGGCGGCGGCGCTTCGCTCGGGATTCTCATGGGCCACGGCATGCCCCTCGTTCCCGCCGTCCACGTCCAGGGCGACTTCTCGGCGCCTTCGAATCCTCCGGATCTCATCGACCAGGGCGGAGTGGGCGACTCTGTACAGATAAGACGACGGGAGCTCTCGATTCCCCTCACTTTTTCTGTAAATCGCCATGACCCGCATCATCGCGACCTGCATCAGATCGTCCCGGCGGTCGACGAGCCAGGAGGGACAGACTCGCGATATCGCGGTCGCGACATCGTCGCGGAGCTTCGAGTAGGCCTCCGCACTCAGCTCGGAGCGAAGTCCCTTATCCGAAGTTTCGTTCACCGCCCGCACGTCTCCCGACCGGTCATCGTAACCCTCATTCGGGCGCTGCCGCGAGCCTCGTATCGGTCGGGCGCACTCGAGGTCCGGGGAAGCTGAGAAATCGGTGGCGGGAGTGAGGGAGTGCCGCTCCTCCGGTCGTTACTACCCTCGAAGCACGACCAAGTCATCGGGAATTAACCAGAGAGGCCGCGCGGCCCGGCCGCGCCCGGGTGCCTCGATCACGAGGGGAGAGAAACAATGAGCATGAACCGACGATCCTTTCTGAAAGCTGCGGGAGCGGCGGCCGCCGCCGGAGCGGGGCTGACGCTTCCCTCTTTTGTGGGCGCGAGCGAGTGGGGGGCGATTCCCGGTGGGTCCCCCTGGAACCACTCACCACGAAAGATCCTCCATTGCATCCTTCCGGGCGGGTGCTCGATCTGGGAGAACTTCTGGGTCACGAGCGATTTCGACTTCGGGGGATACGCGGAGGATGTAAGCAACCTGGGCTGGTCCTGCGCCGGCTCACCCAACCCGCCGGACCAGCTGCTCGGATTCGAGTACGACCAGGCGGGCCAGGAAATCTACTGGGGACCGGCGACGAAACCCCTGTGGTCGAGCCACATCCTCGACCACAGCCGGATGATTACCGAGACGCTCTCTCAGATCAACCCTCCTCACGAGATTGGACTCCCGCTCATGGTGGGGGGGCGCAGCATCGGCCATCCGAAGCTGGCGGGTGTCGCGGCCGCGGTCGAGCATCGGTACCAATCGCTCGCACCGCGCGCGACTCCTTACTCCTGCGTCATCGCGCCTCAGACGGGCGGGACGAGTCTCCTCCGTTCGCTCCTGGTGAGCTCCGGAATGCATCCCTCCTGGGCCAAGCCGCTTCTTCTGAAGCTCGGCCTCGGGGAGAGCAGCCTGAAGCAGCAGCTCCAGAGAGCGGGGGTGACGACGTCGTCCGATCTTCTCTTCGATCTGTACCGTTCCCAATACCGTGACCTGCTCCGGTTTCACGGGCAGGGGAATCCCGTTCCCTCCGCCGGGTTCGACGCCTTCGACCACGCCGCGAGCCTCCTGTTCGGCTCCGAAGCTATCGACGACCTCTTGACGGACGAGCTCCTCGGGGTCGAGGCCGGCGCTCCCTGTGCCGGGAATCCCCCCGATCCCCTCCTGGCCAATTCCACGAAGACCGCCCTCCAGCTCGCAGCGCATCTCTTGAGCTTGCCTCATGCCCAGGGCGGCATGCGTTACGTGGCGGTCGCCGATGGCGGGTTGAGAAACGCGCCCGGGGGAGCGGGAACCGCGTACGACGCTCACACCGGGTCGAACGTCGCCGTCACCTCCGCGAACCTCTGGAACCTCCTAACCCATCTCGCGCAGATCATCCAGACCCCGGGGCCGGTGTTAGGAATCGGGGGCCCCTCGACACCCAAGATCGACCTCAGCGACACGACGATCGTCATCACATCAGAGTTCGGGCGCAACCCGGCGACGAAAGAGGAAGGCGGCCGCGATCATTGGGCCGCGGGTTTCGTAGCCCTGGTAATCGGCGATGTTGTGAACCGGGGAATCTCCGGGGCGCTCGTCGACCACGTTACCGATGCGGGCTACGGCTATGGCCCGCAGGATATCTGCGCCCTCCAGATGCTCCTCGCGGGAATCTGGCCCTTCGAGACCGAAACCTTCACGGCCACCGAGCTCAGCAGCTCCCTTCGAGACGACGACGAGACCGAAAACGGCGTCGTGTCGAAATTGCAGCAGAAATTCCTGGGTTGAAGCCCATTCGAGAACTTGGAGGAAACGATGAATACCTCGACCAAAACCATTTCATACGCCGTCATCGCGGCGCTTCTCTCGACGGGCTGCTGGCCCGTTCCACCCCCTGACGATGCCGGCGCCGCCGCCTTCTACGAGCAGTTCCTTCCCCTGGTCCTGGGGCGAAGGCTTCGCACCGCCCAGGAGAGGAGTTACCTCCTCGACCTCGAGGCCCTGTACGGTCGCCAGGTCGTCATGAACCTCTTGATGGAAGAGCCCGAGTTCGCGGAGGCCTGGAGGGACAACATCCTCCGCCACATCCAGCTGCAGCGGGACGGAGGCCGCCGGCAAAGCGAGGAGTGTTTCGGCGAGCCCATGCGCCTCGCGGGCGGAGGGGATTCCGGTGGGCTCGCGAGCTTCATCCGCGACAACCCCGTGACCGCCAACTATCCCGGGACGAACGTTTTCGCCGATCCCGACGCCGAGGCGATCGCCGACGACCCCATCAACATGACGGACGTGGTGGTATCCGCGGTGGAGCTCGACGATCTCTCCGTGGTCTACAAGGCTTACGCCGTGCCCCTCGTCGTCGCGGACGGCCTCCTCGGCGCCGAGGAGGTGGGAAAGGCCTTCAACCGGGCGTTTCTCAACCGAAACCTCGACTGCAGCGAATGCCACAACGTCGCGACTCAACTCCTCATCCGGCCAATCCCGATCGACCTCGAGCCGCAGGTCTTCGGCTGCGCCAATTGCGCGGGAGCAGGAATCGATCAGAGCGAGATCTGGTCCATCTTCAGGCAAGACATCACCGGAGACGATTCGCCCGAGGGCCAACCCACGATTCGTCCCTGGGGACTTCATCCCAGCTGCGGGACGCTGGCTACGGAGTTCACCGGGGAGTCTCTGCCCACGGTGTTCGCCGGACTCGACGGCGGCTACACCGGCCTGCCGCATCTCGTCGATCAATTCAGCGCGGGTGTCGAATCCATCCGCTCAAACGGGCTGAGCTTCTCGGCGGGGGCCTATCAGGATCAGCAGCTTCCTCCGGACCAGTCGCTGGTCTACATGGTCTCCGCGAAGATCGTCGAGGACGTCTGGGAAGACCTGCTCGGCTCCCCCCTCACCGAAGCTCACTATTACGCGAGGAACGACGACCAGAGAGACATGCACCGCTTTCTCACCGAGAGCTTCATCGGCAACGACTGGTCGCTCAAAGAACTGATCTCGCTGATCATGGTGACCGGCTACGCGAACCGACGCGCTCCGGCGCAGAGCTTCCAGGCGTCTGCGGGAGTTCTGGCTCCCATCTTCGACGCGTTCGCCGGCGGCACGAACGGTCAGGGAGAGCTCGTCTTCCGATACCCGCCTCACGCGCTCTTCTCGCAACTGCACCATAGCCTCGGTTGGTCGAAGTGGAACCCGTTTCCCGACGAGGACGACTATCCGAGCCTCGACCTGAATCGGGATCTCGAGCAGTATTTGTCCGACAGCTCGTCGGGGACGAGGGACTGGAGCTTTCAGAGCCTTCTCGCCTGGGAGGCCACGGTGGCGAGCTGCGAGAAACCCGGCAACGGCGCCGACTGGGTCGATCGTCTTCTCCAGGCGGTCGAGGACTTCGACGCCGACCATCCGGACGATCCGCTCACGGTGCGAGACGTCGTGATAACGGTGAAGGACCGACTCATCGGAGACGCGCGCATCTCGAGCGGACCGGTGGTGGTCATCGACGATTTCCAGAACGACGGGAACCAGGGGGTCTGCTGCGGTCCGGAGCCGATAGACGATTACGCCGACCCGGGGGGCGAAGACGATGACATCGGGGACTTCGTGCCGCTCCCTCCTCTCGACGCCGAGACGGAGCTCGAGGCATTGGAGGCCATGTTCGGGACCGGTCTGCACAACGCCGCGAGCTCCGTTGCCGAGCTCGAGCTCAAAGTGCGCCGACTCTGTGGGACGCTCCTCAAATCGCCTCAAAGAACGCTCGCGGGAATCGTTGATCGCGGGGCGGCGACGGATTCGGTCGTTCCGCGCCTCTTGGTCGGAAACGCGGGGGAGCCCGCGACCTATGGGCAAATCTGTGAAAGCTATCGACCCGGATTGGCGACGTTGGGTCACGATGTGAGCTGCGGTCCAGGAGGTGTCTCCGAGACTCCGGACGTCGCGATCGAGCCCTACCCACGCGACGCGCCGCGGCGAGAGAGCGCGACCAAGCGCGTTCGAAACTTCGTCGCTTCGATTGAGGGGTCCGACTATCGGCGCCTGCCGGTGACGGACCCGAGGACCGGCGAGCCCGTCCCGGAGGAAGACCTCGAGACGCTCCTCGCCTGGGCCCAATCGTTGCCTCCCGAAGAGCTCGTCGAGCAGATTCCGCCCGCGCTCCTGTACGGGGCACCACCGGACGCGGCATCCTACGACCGGATGCTCCGGGAGGCCCGGCGTAAGCTCGAGGGTTGTGAGAGCGACACCGACGGCGACGGGATCTGCGACCTGGTCGACCCTTGTCTCTACTACCCGAATCGGCTACCGCTGGTCGATACCAACAAAGATGGGCTACCGGACGAATGCCAGTGCGGGGATGGGGACGGCTCGGGAGCCTACGACGGGACGGATGTCCGGATCGCCTCGGACTGCGCCGCCAACGATCCCGCGGCGACGCGAATCAAGAGCTGCGTTCTCGGGATCGCCCGGGGGGACGCCGATGGAAGCGGCCGCTTCGAGTGGGGGGATTCGCTGCTGATTGAGGACGTGCTTCGAGGCAAGACGCCCGCCCACTCGCTGCGTTGCGCCGTTCGGCCCGAAGGGACGGCACCAGGAGGGACCAATCACTGACGTCGAACCGATCGACGACGACTCCTTCGCAAGAACCTGTCTACGGTGGGCGAGATCCTCGACGCTGAGGGTCTCGCCTTCCCGTTCTCAGGGCAGGGGTCGGGCGCCAATGTTCCGCTCTTCGGCCCGGTGCGGGTGGGAACCGCTCGGGAGCAGGCGAGCGTCGGATTTTCTTCCACTCGAAACCCGACCCTATTTGCCCGGCTCGCAAGCGCTTTCTGGACTTACAGGAGCGCAACCGTCGGAGAAGCTGACAACCATTGAATGG
>Ga0299906_10001444_pt1 | contig 20482 bp, 15 predicted proteins | sample RVTome_14_FD_200259 | JGI IMG/M metagenome (GOLD analysis project Ga0299906, IMG submission 200259) | Soil microbial communities from uranium-contaminated site in the Upper Colorado River Basin, Wyoming, United States - RVT145D125 (version 2) ...
GTGCTCAACGAGGATCGCGAGTATGTGAATCACGAGAATCACTGGCGGCAGCATGTCAGGGGCGGCATTGATGTGCACATCGTGACCGGCGACCACGACTCGATGGTGCTTGAGCCGCACGTGAGGGTGCTTGCCGCGGAGCTCAAGTCGAGCCTCCAGGAGGCTCAGCGTCAGTACGCCTCGAAACCTGCCGCGCGGGGACGGGAGGCCGAACATGCCGATGCTGAACGACGCCCACAGTATCAGTGAGCTCTTCCCCGGCGTCGAGGTGTTCGCCGCGCTCGCCCCGGTGGATGCCGGCCTGGACGATCTGCTGCCCGAGGAGCGGGCGGCGGTCGCCGGCGCTGTGCCGAAACGCCGCCGCGAGTTCGCCGCCGGCCGGACCCTCGCCCGTCGCCTTCTGGCGGATCTCGGCGTCCCGGACGAGCCGCTTCTCAATGACGACGATCGCGTGCCCCGCTGGCCGCCGGGCATCGTCGGCTCCATCGCTCACTGCGACACCCTGTGCATCGTGGCGGTCGCCCGCACCGGCGCCGGCGTGCGCGGCATCGGCCTGGACATTGAGCCGCATGCCCCGCTCGAGTCCGAACTCTGGCCCACCGTCGCCCGTCCCGAAGAGCTCGCCTGGATCCGCGCGCAAACGGCCGGCAATCCGGGTCGCGCGGCCCGGCTCCACTTCGCGGCCAAGGAGGCCGTCTATAAGTCCGTCTATCCCGCCATCCGCCGATCTCTTGAATTCGACGAGGTCGCGCTCAACTTCAATCTGGCCGATCGTCGATTCACATACCGGCTGTTGCCGCGCGACTCGGGCGCCTGGCGCCAGGTTCCCGCCACGGGTGCAGGCCGCTGGATCGAACACGCGGGCCACCTTGTGACCGCCGTCAACTGGGCGGCGGGCTGACGCATGACCACCGATATCGCTCCCATTCGGATTCTGATCGCCAAGCCCGGCCTCGACGGTCACGACCGCGGCGCGAAGTATGTCGCCCACATTCTCCGCGACGCCGGATTCGAGGTTATCTACACCGGGATCCGGCGCTCGCCCGAGCAGATTGTCCGCGCGGCGATCCAGGAGGATGTCCGGGCCATCGGCCTGTCCATTCTCTCCGGCGCTCACCTGAACATCATGCAGCGGCTGTTCGACCTCCTGCGCGCCGAGCACGCCCAGGACATTGCCGTCTTCATCGGCGGCACGATTCCGCCGGACGACATCGAGGCGCTGCAGCGCCTCGGCGTGATCGCCGTCTTTCCGCCGGGCACATCCGCCGACGATATCATCCGCACCGTGCGTGAGCACCTGCCGCCCGCCGCGTGAACACATGATGGAGACCATGTCTCAACTCGCGGCGATGATTCGCGCCGACGACCCGGCCCGCCGCCGCCGCGCCGCCGCCCGCCTCATGACGCGACTCCAGGATCGGCCGCAGGAGCTGCCCGCCCTGTTGCGCGCGCTCGACCCGCTCCCCGAGCCGGACCTCGTGCTCGGCATCACCGGCATGCCCGGCTCCGGCAAGTCCACGCTCGCCGACGCCCTCATCGCCCGCTGGCGCGCCCGCGACCCGGGCGCGCCGATCGGCATCATCGCCATCGACCCCTCCTCCGCGCACGGCGGCGCCATGCTCGGCGATCGCATCCGCATGATGCGCCACGCCGACGACGAGGGCGTCTTCATCCGCTCGCTCGCCGCGCGCGGCACGTCCGGGGGCCTGACGATCGGACTTCAGGGCGTCCTGGCCGTTCTTCGCCGTCTGGAGTGCCGGTTCATCATCATCGAGACGGTCGGCGTGGGCCAGAATGAGGTCGAGATCGTCCGGGCCGCCGACGCCACGCTGCTTGTGCTGGCCCCGGGTCACGGTGACGCCATCCAGCTTCTCAAGTCCGGGCTCATGGAGATCGGCGACCTCATCGCCATCAACAAGTCCGATCGCGACGATGCCGCCCAGGTGCATCGAGACCTGCTCGCGACGCTGAGTCTCAAGGGCGGCGTCGCCGGCGACGAGATGCGCGTTCTGCTCATCAGCGCCATTCAACAGACCGGGCTCGACGCGCTGATGGAGCGGCTGGACGATATGGCCGCGCGCCGCCGCGAGGGCTGGATCGAGCATCGGCGGTCGGCCCTGGAGCGCGAACTGGGCGACCTCATCCGGCGCGAGGCCTCCCGCCTGGCCCAGGACGCCATCGACCGCGGCGGCCTCATCGCCCGGGTGCGCGATGGCGAATTGTCGGTCGCCGACGCCGCTGAACTCGCGCTGAGGGGTCGGGGCGACGAGCAGGCCCTTCGCCCAGCGCTCAGGAATTCCGCGGACTGAGCCGTGAACGACGCCGCGCCGCCCAACCCGGATCGACTGGCCGCCGAGCATCGACGGTGGGAGAAGGAAACGCTCGCCGGGACGCTCGCGCGCATGACCGAGCGGCGCGAGCCGTTCATCAACGACTCCGGCCGCGTCATCGATCGCCTGTACCTGCCCGCGGACGACTGCCCCGGCGGCTATCTTGAGGGCCTCGGATTCCCCGGCGAATACCCCTTCACGCGCGGCATCCACGCCAGCATGTATCGCGGCCGGCTCTGGACCATGCGCCAGTACGCCGGCTTCGGCACCGCCCGCGAGACGAACCGCCGATTCCGCTACCTCCTGGAACATGGCGTGCACGGCCTCTCCGTCGCCTTCGATCTCCCCACGCAGATCGGATATGACTCCGACGACAAACGCTCCGTAGGCGAGGTCGGGCGTGTGGGCGTGGCCATCGACACCCTGACCGATCTGGAGACGCTGTTCGAGGGCATACCGCTCGATCAGGTCTCCACATCCATGACCATCAACGCCACGGCCCCCATCCTGCTCGCGATGTACGTTGCGGCCGCCGAACGCCAGGGCGTCGACCCCGCCGCGCTCACGGGCACCCTGCAGAACGACATCCTGAAGGAGTACATCGCGCGGGGCACATACCGCTTTCCGCCCGGCCCGGCCCTTCGGCTCACCCGCGATGTCTTCGCCTGGTGCTCCCGCCGGCTGCCCAGGTTCAACACCATTTCCATCAGCGGGTATCACATCCGCGAGGCGGGCTCGACCGCGGCACAGGAGATCGGCCTGACGCTCGCCAACGCCATCTGTTATATCGAGAACGCCCTGAGCGCCGGCCTGGCCATCGATGATTTCGCCCCCCGCCTCGCGTTCTTCTTCGCCGCCCACAGCGACTTCTTCGAGGAGATCGCCAAGTTCCGCGCCGCCCGCCGGCTTTACGCCCGTCTCATGAAGCAGCGTTTCGGCGCGACCGACGCCCGCTCCTGCATGCTCCGCTTCCACACCCAGACGGGCGGCGTGACGCTCACCGCCCAGCAGCCGGAGAACAACGTGGTTCGCGTCGCCTATCAGGCGCTCGCCGCCGTCTTGGGCGGCACGCAGTCCCTGCACACCAATTCCCGCGATGAGGCGCTCGCCCTGCCCACCGAGGAGGCGGCCCGCATCGCGGTCAACACGCAGCACATCCTGGCCCACGAGACGGGCGTCGCCGACACCATCGATCCCCTCGGCGGCAGCTATTACGTCGAGCGCCTGACGGACGACCTGGAAGTCGAGGCGGAAGGCATCATCGCCGAAATCCAGCGTCGTGGCGGCATGGTGAACGCCATCGAGCACGCGTACCCGCAGCAGCTCATCGAACAGTCCGCGTACGAGCTCGGCCGGCGCATCGACGCGGGCGATCGCATCGTCGTCGGCGTCAACCGCTTCGCCGCCAACAATGCGGCGTCGATGCCGATCTTCAGCATCGCCGAGGACGCCGCCGCGGCGCACGTCGAGAGTCTCCGCGCGCGGCGCGCCGCCCGTGACGCCGATGTCGTGCGCCGCGCCCTGGATGATCTCGCGGCCGCCGCGCGGGGCGAGGAGAACGTCATGCCGGCCCTGCTGGACGCCGTGCGCGCCGAGGCGAGCATCGGCGAGATGTGCAGCGTCCTGAGCTCGATATTCGGAGAGTACGAGGATGTCCATGGCTGACCGGACATCGGGCCACCTGGCGTCGGTCCTGCGGGTGAGCGCGCTGCATCACCTGGGCGTCGCCGTCGCCTCGATCGCCGCGAGCCGCGCCGTATACGAGCAGGTGCTGGGCTTGGTCTGCGTGGGCGAGGAGGAGGTCGCCGACCAGAAGGTGCGCGTGGCCATGTTCCAGCCCCCGGCGATGCCCGCCGCGTGCCGCATCGAGCTGCTCGAACCCCTCGCCGACGACTCCCCGATCGCCCGGCACCTTCAGCGCCGCGGCCCGGGGCAGCACCACGTGGCCTTTGCGGTGGACGACCTCGCCGCCGATCTCCAGCGTCTCGCCCGGCACGGCGTCCGCCTCATCGACGAGAAGCCGCGGCGCGGCGCGCACGGCATGCTCATCGCGTTCGTGCATCCGGCGAGCGCCGGCGGCGTTCTGCTGGAACTCTGCGAGCCGCAGCGCCCCTGACCGCCGAGATCGCCCCCGTCAACGCTCGTCCCCGGAGGCGCCGGCCATGCGGTCGCGGCGCCCCGACGGCACATACACCTCGAATCCATGGCGTACGGCGAGGCGGCGATAGTGCGCCTCGATCGCGCCCACGACCGCCGAACCGAGGTTCACTTCGCGATACCACGGCGAGTACGCATCGGCCTTGCGCAGGAGCACGATGGCATCGAAGTCGCCGCGCTCGATGCGCGCCACGAGACGGTCGACGGCCGCCGGGCGCTGGTCGCCGATACGCTTGAGCATCCACGGATCGAGCACGACCGGGTGCCGGCCCATCGCCACCGCCAGCGATGGGTCCTCGGTCAGCAGCGCATCGTCGGGCCCGATGAGGCCGGCGAGGGGCCGCGGGCTCAGTTTCGAGTCGTGCCGGCCGTACAGCAGGACGTTCAACGCCCCCAGGGCGTCGGCGCGCACGTGCATGGCGAGACCCCCGACCGTCGACCAGAGCAGCAGCACCGCCATGACCGCCTGGGCCGGGCCCATGGCCCGCGCCCCGTTCAGAGACACCCGCCACAGGTCCGCGGCGCAGATCGCGCCCAGCACGATCGTGTCGAGCATCACGGTCGGTCCGGCCGTTCCGCGGGCGAGACTGACCAGCAGCGAAACGCCGCAGGCCACCAACGCGATATGAACGATGTGCCAGCGGCCGCGCATGGTGCGGAGCACGAGGCCGAAGACCGCCAGCGGAATGAGGACCCATGTCGCCGGAGCATGGTCGCGAACGAGGACCAGGAGCAGCACGAGCGTGCGGAGCAATCCGCCTCGCCCGTCGTTCGGCTCGAACCCGAGGCCGTCCACCGTCTGCACGAAGCGCCCGTCGGATGCGAGATGAAAGAACGCCGCCGTGACCACGATCATGCCCGCCTGATACCCGGCGTAGGTCCACAGCCAGCGCGGCTGCCGCGCGATCAGCCAGACTGTGATCGCCAGCATGGCCCAGACCGCCTCCAGCCGGGCGTACATCGCGGCCGTGCAGGCCAGGGCCGCGATGAACACCATGCGCCGCGAGACCTCCACCGCCCTGCCGCGCCGGTCCACGAACAGCATGATCGCCAGCAGTTGCAGGGCCGTCGGCAATGCCGCGCCCGTCACGGACGCCGCGGCATGAAGCATGGCCGGCGTCATGAGCGCAGCGCCGAGGGTCCCGAACGCCGCGGGGGTCGAGCAGCGCAGCCGGCCCATGACCAGGCACATCAGGTAGATCAGGAGCAGGCAGGCCGCGGCACTGACGACCTTGCCCGACGTGAGGTATTCGCCCGTGAACTTGGAGGCCAGCGCGTTGAGCAGGATGGCCACGGGCATGTGCCTCGCGCCGCCGTAGCGCTGCGTCGTCTCATCGAACAGCGGCGGGTAGAGCACGCCGTCGTTGGCCATTCGGCTGAGCGCCATCAGCGATCCGGAGTCATAGTCGATCAGGTAGCGGTCGGCCCGGTGGGCCCAGACGAGTGTCAGCAGCACCGCGATCGCCAGCACGCCGCCGAGCAGAACGCCGCAGGCAAGGACCAGCCGCAGATTCCACGGCAGGGGCGCCGACCCCGATTCTGCCGTATCGCCCGGGCGCGGCACAAGGGCGGGGCCGACGGCCGCCGGAATCTCGCCCGCCGCCTCATCAATGCGCCGCCCCTCGTCGCCGTTTCCAGCCCCATCCGGCTCGTTCTCGCCATCGCTGACGCCCGCGGGCGTCGAATCGTCGATCGGCTGCGCGGCGGAGTCGGGTCGGTGACTCGGGAGAGCCGGATTCGGCACAGGCCCGATGAAGTCCGCCATTTCGCCCCGCAACGTGGCATCACGCGACGCGGACTCCTCGTCTCCCGCCTCATCCGGCGGTGACATCGGCGCGTGAATATCGGACGCCCCATCTGAGGGCGTTGAGACATCGCCGGCGTCGGCGTCGAATTCTGGCTCTCGTCGCTCGACCATACGCCACTGTGCAGCCAGATCGCCCCTGGTGGCCGCAGTTTGGCGAATGCGGCCCCTCGACGGCGTCACATGCCGCTCTGGAGAGATCGGCCAATTGCCCGGCCCGGTCCGGCGAAGCCTCGCACCGCACCCCGATTGTCCACGGCGATCCGCCCGGGTCGCCGCCCGGGTCCAATAATCGGGCGGGTGCATGGCCAGGCCGCCCAAGTTTGATCGTGCGTCGGGGCCGGTCCGATGACACAATACGGGGTGCCCGCCGCGCGCCGCCGTGACCCGACTTGGCCAGGCGACCGTGTCGGACTTTGTGGGGCTGAAGACATGCGGTTTCTCCAGATCAGGTCAAGCCCCTCCGGGCCGCCTCAGCGAGTGCGCCTTCGCTCGCCCCATGTGACGATCGGCCGCGCCCCGGAAAACGCCATCGTCCTGCGCGACAGGCGAATCAGTCGGCGTCACCTGACGCTCGAATTCAACGGCGACACCACAACGCTTCGCGATGCCGGCTCGACCTGCGGCACGATGGTCAACGGCGCGCGGACGACCGAACGCATCCTTCGCGACGGTGATGAGATCCGCATCGGCTCCTGCCTGATCACCTTTCGGGACGGCCGCTCGCCCACCGCCGATGACGACGCCTTTGGACTTGATGCGGCCGAGAACGGCGCCGACTCGCCCACGATGGACGTGCCCGTCGAGGCGACCGCGATCATGCACGCCGACGCCCCTGTGGCCGTGCAGGATGATGCGCCGGGCCGGCCCGGCGAGGCGCTGGAGCGTGCGCGCGGCACAATCACGTCAGACGAGGATGACGCCCGGCGCATGGCGGAACACAACGAGACCGCCACGACGCTTCAGGCGCGGCATGACGAGTTGGAGTGTCGCGCGGACCAGCTCGACCATCGGCAGGATGATGCTGACCGGCCGGTTGATGCGCCTCAGCACGCCGATCGCCACGCGCCGGCCGAGATGGAGCTGGTCCGGCTGCGACAGAAGCTCAATGCCGCTCGCGATGAGGTGCGGGCCCTCCGTGACCAGCCCCAACAGCACACCGGGCTGCCGGGAGACATCGAGCAGGTCACTCGAACGCCCGACAAGGCGGAGGCCGATTCGTCGATTCCGGCTGCCGGTTTCCCGGCGGATGCAGGGCCGCGCGGAGTCATATCGCTCGGCTCCGATCTGTCCGAGGCGACGCCTGTCCTCACCGAAATCCTGCGTGAGAAGCCAGGGCCCCGCTGGCGGAATAGCGCGGACAGGGACTACGCCGCGATCCTCCTGGCGGTTGTTCTGGGTGTGATCGGGATCGCCATCCTGATGTGGGCTCTGCTGGCCTGACAGCCCGATGGGAGCCCCCGAGGCGACATTGGTCGCTAACAACGGCCCGCCCGGCCGGCGCCTGGAGCCGAATGGGCCCGTCGGTGGCGCGCCGGGTGACCTCGACAGTCCATATAAAGATTGAGAATCTGCCGTTTGGGGGCTGGACAGGCGTTCGTCAAAGCTCATAATCTCGCTATTGTGAATGGAGGGAAGGGTTTCTTGCCGTTTGGCGCCTTCCGCACGTCATTTCTGGCCCTCGTAGCTGACGAGGAGTGAAGCGTTGTTCAGGATCGGGAAAGGGAAAGGTGGCGGTCGTACCGTCGTTGTCGCTGCGCTGATGACAGTGCTCAGTTGCACGATGTCGGCCCGCGCCGGGTTCACCACTGTCAGCACATCGACGAATCGAGGCGAACTGGGGCACGCCGATATTCTTGCCGGTGTGTACGGCGGGTCCTTCTCGGCCAGCGGCGTCAACTTCACGAACGGTTCCATCACCGCTGTCCGCGTGCACGACTTCGATTCCGGTGACGGCCAGAGCGGCACGCTGAACCTTCTGTCCGGTTCTCTTGATGGCATCAATGACCAGGTGTGGCACGACGGCGTGTCGCTCATGGGCGTGCGCACCCGTTACGGTTCCTACGGAACCACTCTTGGCGTCTATCAGGGCTCTGACCAGCCGGACACCGGGTTCACCGGATCAAGCCTCCTTTCCACGGGCGACAATCCGTTCGTTGGAACGGGCATGACGTACGGGTCGACGACGCTGACCGGGGACTGGCGCTGGGGCACGGGCGGCGATGGCAACTACTCGTCGCTCATGGACGACAATGACGGCGTCGATCACATGGTGACGTACATGATCACCGGCGAGGGCCTGGCCGCGCTGGGCTATGCCGCTGACGCCACGGTGTGGCTGCTGTTCTGGGACAAGGGCGACGAGACCGGGTTCGACCGCGACTTCAATGACTACGTCGCCGAGGTAGTCGCGCTCGGTGTCGCCATTCCGATTCCGACGCCGGTGGCGATGGCTGCGGTCGGGCTGTGCGGCATTCTGCTGGTGCGGAAGCGCTTCGCTCGATCACTGACCTGAGACAATCACCGTCCTTGAAGGTAGAACATTGCAGGCGGCTCAACTATGAGCCGCCTGTGTGCTTTGGCGCCCCTCAGGCGTTCATCCTGCCGCTGGACAGGCCTTCGTCGGCCCGAAGGGCCGCGAGGCATTCCGACAGCGCCTCGGACCAGTGCCGCGCCTGACCGATCAGCGCGGCGGATAGAGACAAATCCAGAACGCTGTAGCGAGGCCTGGCCGCCGGCCGCGGGAAGGCGGTCGTTGTGCAGGCGTCCAGAAGAACATGCTCGTCCGCCAGATCGAAGATGGCGCCGGCGAATTCGAACCACGAGCAGACGCCCTCGTTGGCGAGGTGAAAGATGCCGCGCGCGTCGAGATCGACGAGGGCGAAGATCATCCGGGCCAGGTCCGGCGCGTAGGTCGGCCGGCCGAACTGGTCGTCGACCACGCGCAGCGGCTTTCCTTGCCGGGCCGCGGTCAGCATGTTCAGGACGAAATTACGCCCCCAGGGGGCGAAGAGCCAGCTTGTGCGCACGATCAGGGAGTCGCACCCGGAGGCCCGGACCGCCTCCTCGCCCGCCAGCTTTGTGCGTCCATAGGCGCTGATCGGCCTCGCGACGGCGTCGACCGCATACGGCTCGTCCGCCCGACCGTCGAAGACATAGTCCGTCGACACCTGAACCAGAAGCGCGCCGGCGCGCAGCGCGGCATCGGCCAGATGCGCCGGACCGAGCCTGTTGACCAGGTCCGCCCGCCGATCGTGTTCGGCCTCATCAACATTCGTGAACGCCGCGGCATTGATGATCAGTTGCGGTCGCTCGCGCAGCATGAACTGTTCGACGGCGACCGGGTCGGCGATGTCAAGGGCGGCCCTCCCGATGGCCACGTATCGTCCCGGACGTCGCTCGGCCGCCCGGGCGAGCGCTCGCCCCAACATTCCGGTTCCGCCCAGGATCACAGCTCGTTCGATTGTCATGCCAGGGACCGGCCTCCCCGCGGATCAGGGCGAGGCCGACGCGGCCTGCTCCTCGAGTTTCCGCCGCAAGGCCGCCAGTTCTCCCCAGAGCGCCTCGTCCCGGCGGGCCATGGCTTCGAGGAGTTGCTGCGCGCGATCGAGTTGCGCCGCGGCCTCTGCCGTGCGTCCGCCCGCGATGTGGATTCGCGCCATCGTCAGCCTGGGCGTGGGATCGCCGCTGTTGGCGTCGATGGCTCGCTGTGCGTACTCGGCCGCCTCCCGAAGCCTGCCGCCCCCGAGCAGGGCCCGTGCATGGGTGTCGAGCATGTTCGGGTTGTTCGGCTCGAGAGTGACCGCGCGTGTCGAATACTGCAAGGCCTCGGAGGAGGACGGGTCGCGCTTCAGGAGGAGGTAGGCGAGGTTGTTGAGAATGCCGGGGTTCCCCGGCTGGAGCTGCAACGCCTGGCGGTAGCACTCCTCGGCCTGGCGGTAGTCCACCCGCGCGGTGGCGATCGTCGCCCGCAGGACCAGGAGCGGGAGCGTCAGACCGGCATCCGTCTCGGCCTCGCGGGCCAGGGACTCGGCTCGGTCCAGGTCGGCCGTGTTTGCTCCCAGCCGGCCCAGACGCGCCCATTCGGACGCCAATTCAAAGGCCTCGCGCGGCTCGTCGCCGCGGTGCGATTCGACATGCTCCATCGCCGCGCGGGCGCGATCGACATCAAGTTCGCGGCTCAGCGACATCCACAATTGGCGCGCTGTGACGTTGCCGGCGAGCAACGTGGAGGCCCGATCGTACTGCCCGGTCCACAGCAGACCGCGCAGCCACACCGTGAGCCACTGCGGAGACCTGGCCGCGAAGCGCTCGATCCGCTCCTGATGCGGCTCGATCCAGTGGAGGGCCTCCTGATGGCGATTCAGGTCCATCAGCAACGAGGCAATGATCACATCGGCGTTGATCGGGTCGCCCATCGATCGCTGCCGCCACTGTCGGGCCACCGTCAGCGCCTCCGCCGGCTGTCGTCGCTCCACGAGCAGTCGCGTTCGCCACTCCAGCGGTTCGGGTTCCAGCGGAAGCGCGGCAATCGCCTGCCGCGCCAGTTCCTCGGCTTCCGCCGGCAGTTTTGCGCCGGCATGCATGGTCACGGCCAGTCGCCACGCCGGCAGGTATTGCGGGAAGGACTTGACGAGCCCGCGGGCCTCGGCCAGATCGCGGTTGGTCGGGCCCGACGGCTGCGCCAGGACCTGCTGACTCAGCCGCTCGGTCGCCAGCCACGCCGCATGGGACTCCCCCAGTGATGCGATGACGTCGAGCGCCTTCGCCCGCGACTCCGGCCCGAGGCTCAGCAAGGCCAGGGCCTTTGACTCCCGCAGGCCCACGTGCGCGGGATCCAGCGCCAGACCGCGCTGCGTGAGCGACAGCGCTTCGTTGAAGTCGCCGATTTCGATGTGAAACCGCGCCACCCGGTCAATCGTCGCCGCATCCTGCGGCGCCGCTTCGAGCGCCGCCGCGTAGGCCCGTCGCGCCGACTCCGGATCACCCTGGCGCAAATGGAAGCGGCCGAGCAGCAACGACCCCATGGCCGGCAGATCGGGCGGGTCAAACGCCTCCAGAATCGCCAGCGCGCGACGGGCATCGCCGCGCAGCGCGAAGAAATCGGCCGCATCGCGCGCGACATCCGCGCTGTCCGGCGCCGCCTCAAGCAGCGATTCGTAGACCAGAGCGGCCTCGTCGAACTGCCCGGTTCCCTGATTGAGTCTCGCCAGGGCCAGTCGATCCCCGAGCGACGCGGACGAGGCGCCCGAGTCGCGCAGCCGCAGCACCAGCGTTTCAAAGTCGCCCTGCACCTCCAGCAACTTGAGCTCGGCGAGCCGCAGCGACCGCGACTCGTCCGACCGGCGCGCGAACCGCTCCAGGTATTTTTCGGCGGACTCGAAGTCGCCCCTGGACTGGAGCATCGAGATCAGGGTGGGATACAGCGACCACGACGTCGGATAGAGATCGACGGCGCGGCGCAGGTACGTCTCGGCCCCCGACCTGTCGGCGGCGTCGCCCACCAGCAGAAGTTCCGCCATCAGGGTCAGACAGGGCAGCGATTCGGGCGTGACTTTCAGCAGGTCGCTGATCTGCCGGAGCGCCAGCGCCAGTTGGCGCGGGTCGTCCGGCTCGAACCGGAGCACGGCCTGCGCGCGGGCGATCGTCACGCGCCGCGAAGCGTCGCCGGTCGTCCGGGCGAGCTGGTCGATGGCGCGGCGGATCAGGCCCTGATCGCGCCACGCCGCAGCCGTCGAGAGCACGAACAACGCCGCCTCATGCGACGATGGATCCTCGTCGAGCAGCGACGCGAGCGCGGCGTGCATTCGCGGGTGGTCGTGCCTGGCCAGGTACGCCGCTCTCGCCCGCATGGCCTGGCGCCGGATCGCGTCATCCGTGGCGTCCTCAACGGCCTCGTCGAGCAGGGCCAGGCCCTCGTCAATCCGGCCCGCATCGGACAACCGCCGCGCCCGCATGGCCGCGATGGCCGGCCGGGATCCTGAGGACATCGCGCGGTCAAGGAGCCGGTCCGCCTCCGGAAGGCCGGCCTGCTGCGCCACATCGGCCACGGCCGCGAGCAACTCCACGCCGGCACGCTCGTCCGCGAGCACGCGTTCGGCATAGGTCCGGGCCGCATCCACATCACCCGCCGCCAGATAGCTCTCGACCAGGGCCCGCGCGAGGTCCGGCCGACCGCCGGTCTGCTCCTCGATCGACTCGAGCATCGTCACCAGAGAATGCGCTGTCCCGCGGCCGTCCGTCACCAGCCCGGTCTGCGTCACCGGGCGACCGGATGCGAGCCAGGCGTTGGCGAGCAGGACGAACGTGTCCACATCCGCATCCGGCTTGCGACGGAGCACGGTGAACAGGTTCGACAGCGCCTCGTCGGGGCGACCCAGGGCCATCAGCGATCGCGCCGCGGCGATGTAGGGCGTCACCCAGAGCGGCTCGAGGCGGATGGCCCGGTCGAGGACGCCGGCGGCCAGTTCGTGTTCCTCGATTCTCTGAAAAGACTCGGCAAGCAGGTACTGGAGGATCGGATCGCGCTGGTGGAGTGCGATGGCCGCGCGGAGTCGGTCGATCACAGCCGGCCAGCCCAGGGTCTCGACGTCCAACCGTCCCCGCACGGCCTCGGCCCACGCATGATTGGCATCGCGCTCGGCGGGCTCGAGGCCCGAGCCCAGCTCGTCCAACTGTCGCAGAGCCGACAAGGACTCCTCGCGATGGCCGGCCGCCATCGCGAGCAGCGCGTCCCAGCGAGTCAACTGGTCATCCAGCGGACCCAGCGCTTCGCGGGCGCTGGCAATGGTCTCTCGCCCGCCTTCAAAATCGCCGTTTCGCCATTGCTGGCGGATCAGGGCGACGTACACCCAGGGCTCCGCGGCGAAGCGTTGTCTGGTCCGCTCCAGCAGCGCGCGTCGGGCATCGGCCACATCGGCGTCAGCGCCGGCCCGCCGGTTCAGCTCATCGACGACGCTGAGCAACAGGTCCAGCACATCCAGCGATGCGGCGCCGTGCTCGATGGCCGCCAGTGTGGCGCTGCGCGCCTCGTCGAGACGTCCGAGCCCCAGAAGCAGCTCGGCCTTGAGCAGCCAGAACCGGCCGTCGCCCTCGTAGCCCTCGATCCACCGGTCACAAAGCTCGATCATCGATGCGATCGGCTCATTGCGCTGGAGCATCAGCTCCAAGCGAAACTTGTACCAGTTTATTTCCTCCGGCTGGAGCTCGATCAGGCGCTGGACGTACGGTTCGGGATCGTCCGTGACCGTCCGACCCGCCTTCAGGTCGCGCAGCAACAGGAGGTATTTCGCCACCAGCGCATCGATGTCATCGGGCTCGATGGCCAGGAGGTCGTCGATCAGCTCGGCCGCCTCCAGGCGGTACCCGATGCGGCCGTAGATCTCCAGGAGGCTTCGCATGGCCTGGAGATTGTCCGGGTCCAGCACCAGGGCCTCCTCGAAGAGTCCCTTGGCCGCGGCCAGGTGAGTGTTGCCGACTTCGATCACGCGGCTCCGGCTGTCGGCCAGGGCGAGAAGGGCCTCGACGTCGCTTCGATCGTGCTGGCGGAAGTACAGAAGCTTGTTCAGCGCCTCGACGTAATCCCCATCGCGATAGGCCGCGAGTCCATCCTCGCGCGCCTTGATCGCCAGCCGCTCCCGATAGGCGTCCCGGAACAGGAACACCGCCGCGACGCTCATCGCGACAACGACCGCCAGCGCCGCAAGGATGAGCAGCCGCCGCTTACCCCGCTTCGTCAGGTGCATGCTTCACGCCCTTGCCCAGCACCACGAAGAGGGTGGAGAGGAGAATCCAGAGGTCCAGACCAAATCCGGCTTTCTCCACATACTCGATGTCGTAGCGGATCCACTCCTGAAAGTCCAGCCCCGGCTCGCGCGTGCGGCGGAGCTGCCAGAGGCCCGTGATGCCCGGCTTGACACTGAGGCGGATCTCCCGCCAGGCCGGGCACTTCTGATTCTCATCGTCCGGGCTGGGGCGCGGACCGACCAGGCTCATGTCGCCGCGCAGCACGTTCCAGAGCTGCGGCAGCTCATCCAGATGAAAACGACGCAGGAATCGGCCCACCCGAAGCACGCGGGGGTCGTCGGCCATGAAAAACTGCGGGCCATCGGCGGCGTTCTTCGTCGCCAGCGTATGTTTGATCTCGTCGGCGTTGCGGTACATCGTCCGGAACTTCCAGCAGCGAAAGGCGCGGCCGCCCCTCGTCTGACGCAGACCGCCGTACAGGATCGGCCTCCCGTCGGCGAGACAGATGCTCACGGCGATCGCCGCCATGAGCGGGGCCGCCACCATCAGGCCGATCGCGGACACCGCGAGATCGCAGGTGCGCTTGGCCAGTCCGTAGCCGAGTCGCCGCGATCGGGCCGGCGCTTCCCGGACCAGTTCATCACCGGGGTCGATGTCCCGGATCTCCCTCAGCCGCAGCGATGGCAGGGCGAGGTCCGGCTGCGCCGGCGCATCATCCTCGACCACCGCCGGACCGATCATGCAGTCGGAGCGCGACGCCACCGCCGTCCGGCCCACCCACAAGGGACCGATGGCGACCGCGGCATCGTCGAGGGTCTCGCCGTGGCGCACCCAGACGCCGCCGCGCGCCTCGTGAATGCCATCGATGGCCCGATCCGGCCGCGGCCAGACGGCCACGAGCTGCGCGATGAGCCGGCGCTCGTCGGGCGCATCGCCAAGTGTGTAGCAGCCGCCCCGGCAGTGCCAGTTGTCCACGTGGGCGATGCCGACGGTGCGACTGATGCGGCGCCAGCCCTCGCGCCGCGATGCGGTCTGCATCCACGATCGCGCCAGGTGGCGACGCCGCGTGAGAATCACCCGATACGCCGACTGGCGGCGATGGCGATAGCGGCGGCCGATGCACGTGACGTACCCGCGCTCATCGAGTTCGACCTGCTCGCCGTACGGCTCGTCATGATGATCGACGACGCGCAGGCGCGTGACCCGCGCCGCGCGCCAGGCGAGGCGGTCGGCCAGGGCTCGAACGTCGAAATGAACGAGCTGATCGGGCTCGAGCAGAAGGAACAGGTCGGCGCTGGGCTGCAGCCGCACCGCTGTACCGCGGCGAATGCACTGCACGCCATGGGCGCGCCAGTACCCGTCGTGCAATTCGTCGGCCGACAGGCCCCAGACGGTGGGGCGCGATGCATCCGTGCTGTGGAGCGACTGGGTCATCGGAGGGCGTTCTCGGCGCCGAAAGGGCGGACCTAGTTGCGGGACTTGGTGTTGTTGCGCTCCATCGCCTTGATCAGGGCGTTTCGCGCGGGGCGCGGCGCCCTGTTGCCATTCGTGGTGGCCGCCGACTCATCCATGTGCCGCATCGAGATCGCCGACTTGGACACGTAACGATTGCAGTCGGACCGGTCAGCGCAGTTCAGCACCACGCCCAGGCAGGGCACGCTGATGGTGTCCAGGTCGGCCAGGCACTCCTCGAGCCGGGAGCGCGATCGGCCCCGCCGCACGGAGAAGACGACGCCGTCAGACGCCGCCGTCACGGGCAGGAGCTCGACGCTTCCGATGAACGGGCCGGTGTCGGCAATGACGATGTCGAACCGCTGCCGCAGTTCGCCGCACAGCGCCGCGAAGTCGTCCCGCCGGATCGACTCGGGGCCGAAGCCGCCATCCATGCCCGCGCCCAGAACGCTGAGATTCGGGATCGGCAGGTTGACGATGTGGTCGGTGAGATGGCGGTCACGCAGGGCCTCCTTGACGCCCTCGTGCCGGGTCACGCCCATCTGGTCGGTCAGGTTCCGCCCCAGCAGGTCGCAGTCCATGAGGAGCGTTCGGTGGCCGGAGGCCGCGTATGACCAGCCGAGCGCCATGGCCAGGCTTGTCTTGCCGTCGCCCTGATAGGGGCTGGTCACGACGATCATCGTGCTGCGGTCGGGGTCCCGCATCGCCTCGATGCGGTTGCGGATCTGATGGACGCATTGGGCGGCGGTCTCGGACAATTCGGTGTCCTTGCCGCTGGTGTTGAGATACGGCAGCACGCCCAGCAGTCGATAGCCCGTCGGGCCCTGAATGAGCTGGCTGGCGCTGTAGGTGCGGCGGTCGATCGTGCCCAGCAGGAAGAACAGGGCGCAGCTCAGGCCGAAACCGCCAACGAAGCCGACCATCGCCATCGGCCGGCGCCGGTCGCGCGCCGGGTAGGACGCCGGCACACCCCAGTCCTTGATCACGATCTTGCCGCTGAACTCCGCGTTCTTCTCGATCTCGTAGACTTCGATCGTCTGAAGGATCTCATCAAGCCAGGTGTTGATGTCGGTCAGCTCGCGCTGCTTCGCCTGAATCCGATTCTGTTCCTGCACGAGCTTCTTGACCTCATCCTGGTTGGCTTCGTATTGCCGCTCCAGGGCCGCCAGGCGGCGCTCGAGCTGGTCTCGCGTCATCAGGCTCAGGTCGCCGCTGGCGTTGGCCACGGGCGCCACGCCCCCGAAGTCGATCCATCGCGCGCGGGCGGTTTCCTCGCGGACCGCGATCAGCTCCTCGATGACGCCCAGGTCCTTCCGGGCCTCCCTCATCCGCATGTGCTCGGGTCCGACGGTGCGGGACATCCTCGCAATCTCGATGTTCTTGGCCTCGCGCTGCCGGTAGAGGTCCGCGAGGGCGGCGTCGATCGCCTCCAGGTCCGACTGCGTCGGCTCGCCGATCTCGACCGGCGCGCTGACCTCCTCGACCGCGACTTCGGCCGGCAGCTCGACCATCATCAGCTCGATCTGCTGCTTGCCCTGCTTGATGGTCTCGATCTGCATCAACTGGGCCTGGAGGATCTGGGTCAGGTCGGTGGCGCCGTAGTCGCTGGCCTCGATGATGCGGTCAATCTCCCGCTGCTTGTCATCGCGTTGCGCGCGGTATCGATCGGCGCTCCGCCTCAGCTCGCTGATCCGGGACTGAAGGCTGTCGTTGGCGTTGACGGAGCCGTACAGGGCCTCGTACGCCCGCAGCACCGCATCGACGCCGACCCGCGCCGTGTGCGCATCATCCGCCTCGAAGGTGACGGTGATCAGTTCGGTGTTGAATTCCGCCGTGGTTTCGACGCACTTCTGGAGGATGCGGTCGATGTTCGCATCCCCGGCGATGGCCAGGTTCTTGAACTCGTCATCGCGCTGCACCCGATCGAGGACGCGCGGCGAGGTCACCAGCAGTTCCTGCGTCCGCCGATATCCCTCGTAGCGCTGCAGGATGGCCGTCTCGGGCGTCTCGCGCAGAATCGCGGTGCCGGAGGAGGCGACGTGAATGTTGCCGCTGCTGATGTACTTGACCGGCGCAAACCGGTAGCCGGCATAGCCCAGCGCCGCCCCGAGCAGCAGCCCCAGAGAAATCGCGTACTTGAGGCGCCCCCGCAGGCGATCGTTGATCAGCGCGAACGCCGACTGCGGCTCCGTCGCCGCCGGCATCTGGGCCGGCGCCGAGGGGGGACGTATTTCTGCGCGAACAGGAACGAGACCATTCATGGGTATCATTGTCCTTCCGCCGCCGCGCCCTGTCCGAGGCGGGTCAGCAGTCCCGAGGCGGCGTTGAACAGTTCCTCGGCGGCCGCCATGGACTCTCTCTCTCCAAGCTCACCGGTCATCACGACCTGCACCTGCGCCACGCCCTCCACGGCGAAACCGCTTCGCTCGACGAGCCGGTTGACGACGGTCTGGTCGACCGTGGTCCCGCCGTCGGGCAGCAGGTAGTAGTTGAACACGCGCACCGACCTCTCGCCGCCCCAGTCATCGAGCTGCCGGAAATTGTAGAGGCGCATCATCACCGGTTCTCCGCCGACGTGCAGCGTCACGTTCACGAGCTCGTCGGGCGGCGCGGCGGGCATCCATCCCTGGGCCGGATAGCAGTTCGGCGGGTAGTGGCCGTCCATGTCGCGAGCGTCGCTGCAGTGCACGATCAGCAATTGCAGCGCCGGCCCGCCGGACATCTTGCTGTACGCGCGGCTCAGGATCGCATTCGGATGGAGGATCTCCACCGCCGCGGTCGGCACTTCCATATCCACGCCGACCCACTCGCCGAGTCGGTACGGCAGCTCGTCGATGGCCGCCTGAACCTCGGCGTTGCGCGCCAGGGCGACCGCCCGGTCTTCCTTCGTCTGGCGAAGCACGACCGGCAGCGTGAGCATGGCCGCCAGCGCTAGGGCCGGCGCCGCAAGGGCGATCCGGCGCCACCAGGATGTCAGAGTGCGTCGGTTCATTGCATGGCCAGCCTGAAGGACATGACGGGCAGCTCCACCCACCGGATCATCTTCAGCACCCCGATGAGCATGAACAGCGCCACCGGCAGCATGATCCAGCCGGCCATGTCGTGAAAGACCTGCGCCTGCTCGACCGTGCCGTAGCCGAAGAACAGGGTGGTGGGAATGAGACGGATGACATTGCTCACGAGCGCGGCCATGGGGCTCAGGACCAGCAGCGTGGCCCGGACCGCCGGCCGCAGCGGCAGGCTGAAGGCGAAGGCGTAGACCACCAGCCCCAGCGCGAAGACCATCCTCATGCCGTTGCACGCCTCCCCCACCGCCACCTGCTCGCCGTGGATCAGCAGCACATGGCCATCGCGGATCGCCGGCACCCCGAGCAGCTCGAGCATCGTCTGGGTGATCGACGTGGCGATCGCCTGAAGCGGCAGGGCGATCGCCAGGCGGATGGAGCCGGGCACCGGAATGACAAAGAGCATCGTCACGAACACCGGCAGGAACTGGATGATCGGCGAGAACCCCGTCACGCTCACCACGCAGCCGATGAAGGTGATCATAGCGCCGGCGTGCCACGCCACCTGGGTCTCAAACTGCACGCCCGCCCAGCTCAGCACCCACCCGGCCGCGACGATCACGGGTCCCCACAGACTCGGAGCGACCGGCAGCGACCGCAGGCGGCTGCGGCGCAGCCAGACCAGCCACCCGGCGACAAAAGGCACGAGCATGATGTGCGACTGCTCCTCGCTGCCCCACGCGATCATCGCGATGTCGCGCAGTGCCGCGCGGTGAATCCACGCGGCCACGCACAGCAGCAGGCCGAGCGTCGACCACTCGCGAACGCCCCAGGATGTGCGCAACGACCGCTTCACGATGTCACTCCTGCGCCACCAGTCGCGCGGCCCCGCGCGCGGCCGACCGCGCTGCGGCGGACCGCGACGGCGGCGCGATCTGACGGTACGGCTCAACGGTATCCCGGCGGATTTCGCCCGGGGCGATCACCGCATTCATGCCCACGATGCTCCGGCTCACCACGGCCCGCGCGCCGATCATCGCGCCGCGCATGACCACGCTGTTGTGGACGAGCGCGCCGGATTCGACCACCACGCCGGCCTGCACCACCGAGGCCCCGACGATGCGCGCCGAAACGGCCACGCGCGCCTCGCTCGAAACGAGCGGCGCCGCATCGTCCGCCATGGCCTTGCCGACCGAGCGCAGGTAGCTGCCGCAGTCCCGCAGCCGGGCCACCGATTCGGCGACGACAGCGCACGTCAGCCATCGCCCCTCGAGATAGAGGCGCGGCAGGAACTGCTCCTTGAGGTCGAAAAAGCCCTCGTCCGGGACAAGGTCCAGCGTGGCCCGCCGGAAGATGTACACGCCCGCCGGCTCGCTGCCTGCACCGCTGCAGACCACGCCGCTCGCATCCGCCTTCAGCGCGTCGAGGGCCGCCCGCAATGAGACCGGCGGCAGACACGACGATTCCACGACGACAATCAGGTCCTCGGCCGGCCGCGACCTGGTCACGTCCTTCAGGAGGCCGCCGGTGCCCCGCCACGGCGCCGGATCGGTGATCACGCGGACATCCATCGCGGCGGCATCGCCGTCGAGGCGGCGTCGGACCAGGGGCTCGAGCTGCTCGGCATCGGTCTGCCAGCTCACGACGATGTCGACCGCGCACGGGCGGCCCAGCTCACCCAGGCACGCCAGCCAGGCGTCCAGCAACGTCGCGTCATGGCTCATGGGCAGGCACAACGTCGGGATGCCGAGCTGCTGCCGAAACGTCGACGCGCGCAGGCCGCCGGCGAGCATGACCACATTCAACGCCTTCTTGTGCATGGCTTGTGCTGATCGGGCCGCAGGTCGCCGGCCGTTTCAGGGTCCCTTCCCTTCGTTCCATCGACCTCCGCACATCGGTCGCCGAGCCGACCGACATGAGGGTCTCAATTGTTGTCAGGTCGCGGCGTTATCTCCTCATCAATCACGCCGACTTTCCATCGATTCCTC
>Ga0299906_10001445_pt1 | contig 20479 bp, 14 predicted proteins | sample RVTome_14_FD_200259 | JGI IMG/M metagenome (GOLD analysis project Ga0299906, IMG submission 200259) | Soil microbial communities from uranium-contaminated site in the Upper Colorado River Basin, Wyoming, United States - RVT145D125 (version 2) ...
CACCCCGTCCTCGGCGATCTGGAAGGCCTCCTCGAGGACCCTCGGCAGATCGCGCACGCGGCGCACCGCTGCGGCCCACTTCACGTGCGGCTCGACGAGGGCCATCTGGTCGATGTCCTGCAGGGCGCCGCGCCCCTTGAGCACGGTCGCGGTGGCGCCGCCGAGGAGCACGAGCGGCGACTGCGCGAGCTGGGCGTTCTTGAGGGCCGTGATGGTGTTCGTGACGCCGGGGCCGGCCGTCACCGCGGCGACGCCCGGCACGCCGGTGAGCCGGGAGACGGCATCGGCGGCGAAGACGGCCGTCACCTCGTGCCGCGTGTCGACGACTCGGATGCCGCGCGCCTTGGCGCCGACGAGGATCGGGGAGATGTGCCCGCCGCAGAGCGTGAACAGGTGGCGCACCCCCTGACGCTCGAGGACCTGGGCCACGCGCCGGCCGCCGCTCACCGCACACCTCCCGGACCCCGGGGATGTTAGCAACTCCGAGCACCGATGCACCCGGACGTCGGACCGAGGAGACCCGGCCCGCTCAGCCGTGCCCGGTGCCGGCTCCGACCGCGGCGGGCCCCGAGCTGCGGAGTCGGCCGCTCACGCCGGCCATCGTACCGGGGTCCTCCGGCTTCGCCCAGCGCTACCGCAGCAGCTCTTCCAGGTCGGCGCGGTCGAGGCCGCCCACGAGGCCCTCGTCGGCCGTGACGATCGAGTCGGCCAGCTCGCGCTTGCGCCGCTGCAGCTCGATCACGCGCTCCTCGATCGTGTCCCGGGTGATCAGGCGGTAAGCGAAGACCCGGCGGCTCTGCCCGATCCGGTGGGTGCGGTCCACGGCCTGGGCCTCCGCCGCGGGGTTCCACCACGGGTCCAGGATGAAGACGTACTCCGCCGCGGTCAGGTTGAGGCCGAGCCCGCCGGCCTTGAGGCTGATCAGGAACAGCCGGCAGTCGGGGTCCTGCTGGAAGTGGCCGACCCGCGAGGCGCGGTCCCGTGTGCGCCCGTCGAGGTACTCGTAGGCCAGCCCCTGCTCGTCGAGGCGCTGCCGGAGGATGCCCAGGAAGCTCGTGAACTGGGAGAAGACGAGGGCCTTGTGCCCCTCGTCGATCACCTCGACGAGGCGGGGGAGCAGGACGTCCAGCTTGGCGCTGGCGTCGTCGCGGCGCTCGGGGTCGAGCAGCCCCGGGTGGCAGGCAGCCTGGCGCATCCGGAGCAGCGCCTCGAGGATCTTGAGCTTCGAGCGGGCCAGTCCCCGGCGGTCCACTTGCTGGAGCAGCTCGGTGCGGTAGTGGTCGCGCAGCTCGTCGCAGAGCGCCCGCTGCTCGGGGTCGGGCTCGCAGTAGAGGGTCTGCTCGATGCGCGGGGGGAGGTCGCGGGCCACCTTCGCCTTGGTGCGGCGCAGGATGAAGGGGCGCAGGGCTCGCGCCAGGAGCCCGCGTTGCTCGTCGTCGATCTCGGAGAGGGCGCCGGGGCGCAGCACGCCGGCGCGCCCCAGCATCCCCGGGTTGAGGAACTCGAACAGGCTCCACAGCTCCCCGACGTGGTTCTCGATGGGCGTCCCGCTCAGCACGAGGCGGTGCGCGGCCTGGAGGAGCCGGGCCGCCTTGGCGGAAGCCGTGCGAGGGTTCTTGATGGCCTGGGCCTCGTCGAGGATCGCGTAGTCGAAGCGGACCTCGCGGAGCAGGAGAATGTCCCTGCGCAGGGTGCCGTAGGTGGTGAGGACGACGTCCCAGTCGTCGAAGGCCGCCGCGTCCCGGGCGCGGTCGCTCCCCGTGTGGTCGAGGACGCGCAGGCCCGGCGTGAAGCGCGCGGCCTCCTCCTTCCAGTTGAAGACGAGCGAGCGCGGCACGACGACCAGGGAGGGCGGGATCGGGGTGCGGCGCCGGGCCGTGGAGCGCCGGGCCGCCCGGCGCGCCTCCAGCAGGGCCAGCACCTGCACCGTCTTGCCGAGTCCCATGTCGTCGGCGAGGCACCCCCCGAAGCCGAACTCGCGGAGGAAGTGCAGCCAGCCGAGGCCGTCGCGCTGGTAGTCCCGCAGGCGACCGTTGAACCCGGCCGTGGGCTCGGCGGGCGCGATGCCGTCGAAACCGTCGAGGGCTCCCCGGGCTCGCTTGAAGGCGCGGTCCATGTCCGCCTGGGGCTGCGACACGAGCAGGGCGTCCAGCAGCGCCACCTGGTTCTTCTGGAAACGCAGCCGGTCGCCGTGGGCCTCGGCCAGCTCGGCGAGGAGGCCGTGCCGGGCGAGCCAATCCTCGGGCAGCAGGCCGAGGCTGCCGTCCCCCAGCTCGATCTCGGTCTTTCCGGCCCGGAGCGCCGCCAGCAGGCGCGGGAGCGGGACGGTCCGCCCCGAGCCGAAGTCGGCGCCGCCCTCGAGGTCGAACCAGTCGATGCCCGAGGAGACGCGGAGGTCGAAGCCGGCGGGAGACCTGTACTCGCGGCCCTCGGCCCGGACGCGCCATCCCGCGGCGAGCAGCTCCCGGACGACCTCGGGAAGGCGGCGCGGGGGGAGGGCGAGCGTGGGGACGCCGGGCGCCGCGCGCAGCTCGAGCTTCGCGAGGACCTCGCTGGCCCGCGCCTCGGCCTCCTCGTCGCGGACGTAGAGGCGCCGGCCGTCGCCGTGCCAGACGGCCCAGCCGGGCGCGCTGGCCTCGATCACGACGCCGTCGTACTCGAAGCCGAGGCTGCACTCCAGGGCGCGGGCGGAGCGCCCGGGGGCCGAGGTGCGCACGTTGAGGACGGGGCGCGGGTCGACGCGCCGCTCCTCGAAGCGGAGCTCGGGAGCGAGCTTGAGCCGCGGCCGGGTGCGGCGGGTGGCGAGCAGGGCGCGCAGCAGGCGGTCGGCTTCGCGGCGCGGAACCCGGAGGGTCGCGGCGCGGCGCAGCTCTCCCAGCCAGCGGAAGGCGCCGGAGTCGTCGAGGCTGGAAGCGCGGTCGGGGAAGAAGGCGAGCCCGCCCGAGAGCAGCATCACGGGATCGGTGAGGGGGCGGCGCCGCCGGCCGCGGCGCAGCTCCCCCGTGACCACGAACTCGTCGCTGCGCTTGTCGAAGCGGACGGCCATCCAGAACTCCCAGGGCGCCGCGTCGTCCCAGCGCAGCGGGGGGGACTCCGAGCCGTCCGGGAGGCGCATCCGGCAGCGGCCGCTCCGACACAGGAGCGAGATCACCATGCGCCGCAGCGGGTCCGAGAGCTGGTAGCGGCCGAGCTCGCGGCCCCTGGGCGAGTCGGCCTCGGCGCCCACGAGCATCGCCAGCAGCTCGCGATCGAGGCGGTCCTGGAGCTCGACCACCTCCGACTCCCGGATCGACGTGGGCAGAAACTCGCCCCACTCGCCACCCGGGTCGCGCCGTCGCTCCCCGACGTCCAGGGTCAGGCGCTGGCTGCGCAGCGTCGCCGCGACGTCGATCCGGTACGCCAGCTCGAACTCCACGCCGGGCTCGGTCCGCCAGCGCGGCTGGAGCCCCGACTCGGCGTCCCGAGCGAGGCTCTCCAGGGTCTCGCGCCAGGCCCGGCCGCGCCCCGCGTCGAGGGCCGCCAGGGGAGGCTGGCCGGCGGCCGCGGGGGCGTCCCGGGGCTCGTCTACGGCGCGCAGCGTCGCCCAGATGTGCTTGCAGTAGGTTCCCGCGGCGTAGTGAGGACAGTCGCAGGAGGCCCCCAGCTTGCCGTTGCGGGCTCGCAGCCGCACCCGGTAGTCGCGCCGCCCGCGCACGCGGGCCGTGACGGAGCTGCGCTCGGCGGCCTCGACCTGCACCGCGCCGCTCTCGTAGTAGCGCTCGCCGCGCTGGCGGATCCCCGGAGCGAATGCGGGGCGCAGCCGTTCGGAGAGGGTCACGCCTGTCGGGCCGCCGTCAGTCCGAGTCGGTCTGCACGAGCCGGTCGGGAGCCCGCTGCTCGAAGCGCAGGTTGAGGCGGTGGACGTTGTCGGGGCCCAGGTAGGAGTTGCGGATCTCGGCGCGTGTGCTGAACTCGCCCCCGATCTCCTCGAACAGGACCGTGTCGCCCGCGACGATGCCGCTCATGGAGGTCATCACCTGGGCGCCCCCGTGGCTGATGTTCTCGGCGATGGTACGCTCCTGCTGCAGGGTGCGGCCGTCGGGGCCGAGGTGCTTGACCACCGCGTTCACGTAGATCTCGAGACGCGGGTCCTCCCGGCGGTCCACCGTCGGCCACGCCTTCGGGGTGCGGTTGCGGTCCGTGTGCCTCTCCTCGGCGAGGGTCTCGGCCCGGGCCTTGCGGATGGCGTCGATGGCCTCGTTGACCGAGGCGTAACGATCCGCGGCGCGCTTGGCCAGCAGCCGGCTCAGCACCGCGCGCATCGGCTTCGGTATCCGTCGTGCCTCGGCGGAGTCGAGGGGCAGTGGCTTCTGCACCTGGAGCAGCACCGTGTCCATCGGGGTGTCGGCCTGGAAGGGGACGTCCCCCGTGAACACCTCGTACAGCACGATCCCCAGCGAGTAGATGTCGCTCCTGAGGTCGAGGGGCTGCGCCCGGCACTGCTCCGGGCTCATGTACTCGGGCGTCCCCATGACGACTCCGGCCTGGGTCAGGCCGACCTGTCCGAGACGGGCCGTGTCCTTCGCGATCCCGAAGTCCATGAGGCGCACCCGGCCGCGCTTGTCGAGCATGATGTTGGGCGTCTTCAGGTCGCGATGGATGATGCCGACGTCGTGGATCGCCTCGAGGCCTTCGGCGATCTGGAGCGCCACGCTGAAGGCCTGCTTGACGGGGAGGCCCTCGGGGTGGGAGTCGAGCTGGTCGCGAAGGTCGTGTCCGTCGATCCACTCCATGGAGATGAAGCGGATCTGGCCGTCCTCGCCGTACTCGTAGATGCGGCACACGTTGCGGTGGGTCACCTTGCGGGCGAGCCGGATCTCGGACCGGAACCGCTCGTCCATCCCGGGTGTCTCGGCGATCTCGTGCCTGAGGATCTTCAGCACGACCGTCTCGTCCAGCATCCGGTCGTGGGCGAGGTGGATGACGCCCATCCCGCCCCGGCCGAGGCGCCGCCCGATCTCGTAGCGGCCGGCGACGACGGAGCCCTGTGCGATCGCGGGGCTGCCGGTGGGCGGCGTCTGCTGGGCCAGGGGCCCTTCCGGGTTCGACGGCCGTCCAGGCATTGGGGGAACTCCGGCGCCGCGGCGAACGGCGCACCGTAACACCCTGTTATACCACCCGCAGCCCGGCCGGCGGTCCGGCACTCGCGAGCTTCGACTCTCTCGGCGGGGCCCCGACGCGCCGCCGGGCGGAACCGACCCGCCGAGGTTCCGGGTTAACATCGATCAGGTTTCCGCCACAGGAGGAGTCTCGATCCGGCCTCGCAGCGCAGTCGCCCTCTGGCTGGTCCTCGGAGCGGGACTCGCCTCGGCGGAGCCCGTCGTCCTGCTCAAGGCCGGGCAGCGCGAGGAGCTGGTCCCCGACGAGCGCGACGGGAGCGAGCTCCTGGCCCTGGAGCGGTTGCTGGCCGGCTTCGGGGTCTCGCGCCGGACCGACCCGCGGACCGGCAACGTGATCCTGAATCGGGGCGACGTCGAGGTGGTCGTCTACCCGGGCAAGAGCCTGGCTTCGGTGAACGGCGACCTCCGGCTGCTCTCCGGGCGGGTGGCGGCCGAGGGCGGGCGCGTGCTCGTCCCCGTGGACGCCGCTCCGCTCCTGCTGGAGCCGCTCCTCGACGTGCCTGTGCGCTGGCACCCGGGGCCGCGGGTGCTCGCCGTGGGGGGCGTCGACGCGCCTCGGGTCGAGGTCGAGACCGAGGTCTTCGCGGATCGCGTCAAGGTGGTGCTCCGGGCCAGCGAGCGCGTGCCGTTCCGGCTGGGGCGGGCCGAGGGGCAGGTGACGGTGGCGGTGGACGCCGACCTGATAGAGGTTGACTTCCAGCAACGCCGATTCACCGGCGGGATCGTCGACCGGGTCCAGTACCTGGGAGGGCGCGGGAACGTCTTCTCGATCTTCCTGGGGCCGCGCTTCAAGGAGCTGACCACCGACGACGACGATCCCCAGGCCTTCGTCCTGGACCTGGCGGCGGATCCCCTGCCGGTGCGCGGCGACGCCGGAGCGCCGGGCGCGCCCGGTCTTCCGGCGCGGGATCCCGAGACGCCTATCGTGGTGATCGACCCGGGTCACGGTGGGGAGAACGTGGGGGCCGCCGGCCCGCAGGGGACGCTCGAGAAGGTGGTCACGCTGCAGATCGCACGGAAACTCCAGGCTTCCATCGTGGGTAACCTCGGCTACCGGGTCTTCCTGACCCGCGACGGCGACGTGGACGTTCCCCTGGACGACAGGGCGCCGGTCGCCAACAACTACAAGGCGGACCTCTTCGTCTCCATCCACGCGAACGGGTTCCCCCTGGAGGGCGCCGCGGGGAGCGAGGTCTACTTCCTCTCCGATCGGGCCAGCGACGACGTCTCGAGACGCGTCGCCCTGGCCGAGGGCGGGGCCCTCGACGACCGTCCCCGGGGGGACTCCTCGCCCCTTTCGATGATCCTGTGGGACATGGCCCAGGCGGAGCATCTCGAGGAGTCCTCGCGGCTGGCGTCGCGCATCCAGGAGGAGCTGGCCGCCGTGACCGGCAGCGAAGGGCGCGGGATCAAGCAGGCACCCTTCCGGGTTCTGGTGGGGGCGGCGATGCCCGCGGTCCTGGTCGAGGTAGCCTTCATCAGCAATCCGGATGAGGAGGAGCTCCTGAACTCCACCGAGTACCAGTGGCGCATCGCGTCGGCGCTGATGCGGGGGATCGCGCGTTTCGTGGTCCAGCGCCAGCAGCGGCTGGGTGCGTCGGCCGGCCGCTGAGCGGCGTGCCCCGCGGCCGCCTTCCGGCACCGGAGCCGCGCGCTTCCCGGGAAGCGGGCTCCCCGGGGAGGCGTGCCCGTCGCGTCGGCGGAGACCTGCTCGTCCTGGGGGGGATGTTCGCGGCGCTCGTCGCTGCCTGGTTGACGGCGCCCCGTTGGGCGAGCCTGCTCCGGGCACCGCTTCCCGAGACGGAGGAGTCGGGCGGGGAGGAGCCGTTGGCCGAGCCCACCCCCGGCGCGGAGCCCGTCGAGGAGGCCTCTCCGGAGCGGCGCATCAGCGTGAAGCTGTACCTGGAGGATCCCGAGCGGCTGCTGCTGGTTCCCGCGGAGCGCTCGATCCCCTTCGCGGAGAGCCTGGCGGAGCAGGTCCGCCTCGTCGTGGACGAGCTGGCCCGGAGCTCCCCGGGTGGGCTGCTGTCGCCGCTCCCCGAAGGCTCGCGGGTCCTCGACGTCTTCGTGCGGAGCGGCGGCGTGGTGCTGATCCACCTCTCCGGGGATACGGCGGCGGGGCCGGGCCTGGGGTCCACGGGAGAGCTGCTGAGCGTGTACTCGATCGTCAATTCGGTGGTCGGGAACTTTCCCGCGGCGTCCAGGGTGCAGATCGTGATCGACGGCCGGAGCGACGGGACGTTCGCGGGCCACATCGACGTCTCCCGGCCGCTCCTCCCGGACCTCGCGCTGATCGCGCCGGACCTGGCGGCGACGACTTCCGTGGAAGGGGCGCCGGGTCCGGCGCCCCCGGAACCGTGAGGGCGTGAGCCCGAGAGCGAGAGAGGGAGAGGCGGGAAGCCATGCAGCGCTCGAGGATGGTCGGGGTGTGGGTCGCGGCGGCCAGCCTGCTCCGGGCAGGTCCCGCTCCGGGGCAGGAGGCGGTGAGAGCCGCCGAGCGGGCGGCGGAGGAGGCCGTGGCGCTCGCCGCGTCGGACGCGGGCGCTGCCGTGGCGGCGGCCCGGGCGGCCCTGGCGCGCACCGCGGAGTTCGAGCCGACGGCCTTCGTGGACGCGGGGCGCAAGGGCGAGGTGGTGGAGGACGCGTTCCTGGCGGCGCGTCAGGCGTTCCGTGAGCATCGGGGGCACCTGTACCGCGCGCTGGGGGAGACGCTGTGGGCGGCGGGCGAGACCGCGGCCGCGGCGCGCTACTTGCGCCGGGCCCTCCTGCTCGATCCCGCGGGCGGGGCGGGGCTGCCGCTGGCCCGGGCCCTGGTCTCCGTGGAGCGGGGACGGGAGGCGCTGGACGCGCTGTCGATCGGGCAGCGGACGCTGAGCGCGGCGGAGCTGCAGGTGGCCGATGCGGCCGCCGACGTCGCCCGCCTGCCCAGCCTCCAGGCGGAGATCGACCGCCGGCGCCTGGCGGCAATCGACGTGGAGCCGTCACTCGGCTTCGAGATGGGGCCTTTCACGCTGGAGCGGGGGTCCCGGCTCTCCACCGGGAAACCGCTGAGCTTCGGAGACGGCCTGACCCTGCTCTACGTGGGCGACGCCTCGTGCCGCAGCTGCTCGGCGGACCTCGAGGCCATCGCGCGCCAGCAGGCGCAGGACCTCGAGATCGTGATGGCCCCCGAGGATTCGGAGGAGGACTACGCGCTGCGGCAGGCGGTCCAGGTCTACCGCTATCCGTGGCCGTTCCTCGTGCGCAGCAGCCTGGTCAGGGACCGGGGCTTCCCTGCGCCTTCGGCGGTGGTGATTGCCCGGCGGGGCTGGGTGGCCGCGATCGTCTCCCCGCCCTTCGACTTCTCGCTGCCGGCGGCGCTCCGCGCGTTGCGGTCAGGGGAGGTCCAGGAGCCGCTCCCGCGCCCGCGCTGGGACCGGCGCCCGCCGGAGACCTGGACGCAGTTCGAACAGCCCCCGCCGCTGCCCGAGGGGCTGGTCCCCGGGGAGGACGCCGAGACGCCGGCAGCGTTCGAGGCCGCGGTGGCGGCGTTCCGCGCCGGGCGTTACGCGGAGGCCGAGGGCCTGTTCGAGGAGCTCGAGGCCCGGGGTGACGGCTGGCTGCTGCCTCCCGAGGCGGCGCTGAACCGGGCCCTGTGCCTGGCCGCGCGGGGCCGGGGGGAGACGGCGCGCCGCATGCTGTTGCGCATCGGCGACAGCCGGGTCCAGGAGGAGGTGGACCGCGCCCTCGAGCGGGTCGGGTCCGGATCCGGCCCGTGAGCGGCGCGGATCGTCTCGAGACCGAGGTCAAGCTGCGGGTGGCCGACCCCGCTGCGGCCCGGAGCGCCGTGCGCGGGATAGGGGCAGTCCTGGCCACGGAGCGGCACTTCGAGGACAACGTGCTCCTAGACGACGAAGGGCGGGGCCTGGCCGGGGCCGGCAGCGTCCTGCGCGTGCGTCGCGCCGGCGGCGTCGGGACGCTGACCTTCAAGGGCCCGCGCCGGATCCGGGACGGCGTCAAGAGCCGCGAGGAGATCGAGCTCTCCGTGCAGGACCCCGAGTCGCTCCAGGACGTCCTCGAGCGGGTGGGGCTGCGCCCCGTGTTCCGCTACCAGAAGTACCGCGAGGCGTATCGCCTCGGCGAGCTGGAGATCGTGATCGACGAGACGCCGATCGGGACGTTCCTCGAGATCGAGGGTCCGGAGCACGAGATCCACGCCGCCGCGGAGCGGCTCGGCTACCGGAGGGCCGACTACGTGTCGGAGTCGTACGCCGGATTGTTCCGCGCGAGCGGGGCGGCGGGGGACATGGTCTTTCCCGAGGCGCCGTGAAGGCCATGGTGCTCGCGGCGGGGCTCGGGGAGCGGCTGCGCCCGCTGACCGCGCTGCGCGCGAAGCCGGCGATGCCGATGCTGAACCGGCCCCTGATCCAGTGGACCCTGGAGCGGCTCGCCCGCAGCGGGGTCAGCGAGGTGATGGTCAACCTCCACCACCTCCCCGAGAGCGTGGTCGCGGCCGTCGGGGACGGGCGCCGGCTGGGGTTGCGGGTGCGCTACTCCCGGGAGCCGACGCTCCTCGGCACCGGGGGCGGGCCGCGCCGGGTGCGGTCGTTCTTCGACGACGCTCCGTTCCTGCTCGTGAACGGGGACGTGCTGTTCGGCTTCGACCTCGGGAGGCTCGTCGAGCGCCACCGGGCGTCGGGAGCCCGGGCGACCCTGGCGCTCAAGCGCCGGCGCGGGCCGGGGGCGTACAGCGCCATCACTGTCGGCCGCGACGGACGCGTGCGGCGCATCGGCGGGGCGGGGCAGCCGGGCGGCTACCTGTTCACGGGGGTCCACGTGCTGGACCCGCGACTCCTCGAGCGCCTCCCCCGGGGGAGGGCGTCGGACACGGTCCGGGACCTGTACGCGCCGATGCTGGCCCGTGGTGAAGCCGTCCACGGGGCGCGGGTCCGGGGTCGCTGGCTCGACATCGGCTCGCCGTCGCTGTACCTGGAGGCCCACCTGGAGTCGCTGTCGGGTGGGCGCTCGCGGGTCGCCCTTGGGGCCGCGGTGGCCCGCGGGGCGGCTCTCCGGAGATCGGCGGTGGGGGCGGGCGCCCGGGTCGACGAGGGCGCTCGCGTGACCGACTCGGTGATCTGGCCCGGGGGAGTCGTCGAGGCGGGCGCGCGACTGCGCCGGGTGATCGTGACCGAGGGGGCGCGGGCCCGGACCGGGGAGCGCCTGAGTGACGTCGTCGTCCTGCCGCGAGGCAGGCGCTCCCCGCTGGATCGATGAGCGGGATGCCCGAGGCGCTCCTGGCCATCGCCGGGCGGCGCCTCGGCCCGGGAGCCCGGGCGGAGCCGCTGTCGGGGGACGCCTCCACCCGGCGTTACTTCCGCGTAACGGCCAGGGAGGGCCGGGCCGTGGGAGCGGTCTACCCCGAGCCGTTCTGCTGCGGGGACGAGCCTTTCGTCGAGATGCAGCAGCTGCTGTCGGTGTGGGGCGTGCCGGTGCCCGAGATCCTGGAGTGCGACGGACCCCGGGGGGCGCTGCTGCTCGAGGATCTGGGAGACGAGACCTTGCAGCGCGCCGTCGAGGGCGGGCTGCGCCCCGAGGAGCTGAGGGCGACGTACCGGGAGGCGCTCGGGCAGCTTTCGGCCTTCCAGCGCGCCGCGGCGGCGTCCGGGTCGACCGCCTCGTGCTTCCGGGTGGCCTTCGACGTGGAGAAGCTGAGCTGGGAGCTCCACTACTTCGAGAAGCACTTCCTGGAGGGCCTGCGCGGGGCCCGGCTGAGCGTGGAGGACCGCTCGACCCTCGCCCTGGCCTTCCTGCGCCTGGCCGAGGAGATGGCCTCGTGGCCCCGGGTACTGTGCCACCGCGACTTCCACTCGCGGAACCTGATGCGGCACCGTGGCCGGCTGTACTGGATCGACTTCCAGGACGCCCGGCTGGGTCCCGTGACCTACGACGCGGTATCGCTGCTGCGGGACTCCTACGTGGACATCGACGCGGAGCTGGCCGGGGAGCTGGGAGAGGAGTTCCGGCAGTCGGCCGCCGCGTCGGAGTCGAGAGAGCAGTTCGAGCGCAAGCTCGCCCTGACGGCGGTGCAGCGGAACCTGAAGGCGCTCGGGACGTTCGGCTACCAGGCCACGGTCCGGAGCAACAGCGTGTATCTTCCCTACGTGCCCAGGACCCTCGCCAGCGCGCGGCGACTCCTGGCGCGGCAACCCGAGCTGGCGGCGCTGCGGCGTGTGCTGGCGAGCCACATCGAGGAGCTCAGCTGATGGAGACGGTGCGAATCGCGGACTTCGGCGGACACGTCGGGGAGGAGGTGCGGGTCCAGGGCTGGCTCCACAACCGCAGGTCGAGCGGCAAGCTGCGCTTCCTGACCATGCGGGACGGGAGCGGCTTCGCGCAGTGCGTGGTGTCGAAGAAGCAGGTCCCGCAGGAGGGCTGGGAGGCGGTGGACGCGGCCGGGCAGGAGACGTCCCTGGAGGTGACAGGAACGGTCCGCGAGGACGCCCGGGCGCCCGGAGGCTTCGAGCTGGACGCGACCGGGCTCAGGGTGGTCCACGAGACCCACGACTACCCGATCACGCCCAAGGACCACGGCACGGCGTTCCTGTTCGAGCACCGGCACCTGTGGCTGCGCTCCCAGCGCCAGCACGCCGTGATCCGGGTGCGGCACGCGCTGATCAAGGCGATCCGGGACTACCTCGACGACGCGGGCTTCACCCTGGTCGACACGCCGATCTTCACCCCCGCGGCGTGCGAGGGGACGACGACGCTGTTCGGGGTGGAATACTTCGACGAGGGGACGGCGTACCTGACACAGAGCGGACAGCTCTACAACGAAGCGACGGCGGCGGCCCACGGCAAGGTCTACTGCTTCGGTCCCACGTTCCGGGCCGAGAAGTCGAAGACCCGGCGCCACCTCACGGAGTTCTGGATGGTGGAGCCCGAGATGGCCTTCGCGCACCTCGAAGACGCGATGCGCGTGGCCGAGGGGATGATCTGCTTCGCGGTGGAGCGGGCGCTGACGACCCGCAGACGGGAGCTCGAGGTGCTGGAGCGGGACCTGTCCCGCCTGGAGAACGTGCGCTCTCCGTTCCCGTGGCTCCGCTACGACGACGCCATCGAGCTGATCCGGAAGCGGGGCTCGGCTACGGAGTGGGGCTCGGACTTCGGGGGGACCGACGAGACCGTGATCGCCGAGGCTCACGATCGGCCGGTGATCGTGCACCGCTTCCCGACGGCGATCAAGGCCTTCTACATGGAGCCCGACCCCGATCGCCCCGAGGTCTGCCTCTCGGCGGACATCCTGGCGCCCGAGGGCTACGGGGAGATCGTCGGGGGCGGCGAGCGGATGAGCCGTGCCGACCTCCTCGAGGAGCGGCTGAAGGAGCACGAGCTTCCCGCCGAAGCCTTCTCCTGGTACCTCGACCTGCGCCGCTACGGGAGCGTCCCCCACGCCGGCTTCGGGCTGGGCATCGAGCGCTTCGTGACCTGGGTGTGCGGCCTCGACCACCTGCGGGAGACGATCGCCTTCCCCCGCATGCTCTATCGCATCTATCCGTAGCAGCCGGCATCCGACCCTTGCCGGCGCAGGTTGTCGGCTGGCGGGCCGGTCGGCGCTCCGCGTGCGGTCCTCGCTCGGCACGGCAGGGCTGCGGTCCTCCGCGGAGTCCTCCCGCCCGGCCCGCTACCGGCTGTAGGCTGCCCGCTGCCGGCGCCGGCTGCCGGATGTCGCGGCTCGGGGTCGGGGTGCGGGCGATCGGCGGTGGCCTCGGCTGGCGGGTTCCTCGGGAGCCGCGCGGGAGGCAGTCTGCTACTCTTTGGCCTCTTGCAGCGGCTCCCTCCCGTCTAATCGCCGTGCTCGCGGCTTACGTCTCGGGACACGGCTTCGGTCACGCGACGCGGACCGGCGAGGTGCTGCGCGAGCTGGCGTCGCGGCCCGGTGCTCCCTCCGTCAGCGTCGCCAGCTCCGCGCCGGAGGCGCTGTTCCGGGCAGCCCTCGGAGACGGCTTCGAGTACAGGAAGCTGGAGTGCGACGTCGGGGTGGCACAGCGGGACGCGCTGACGCTGGACGAGCGGGGAACGCTCGCGCGCTGGCGCGAGCACGCGGCCGGGCTCGAGGCGCAGGTGGACGCCGAGGCGCGGTGGCTCGCCGGGCGCGGCGCGAGGGTGGTGCTGGGAGACGTCCCGCCGCTCGCGTTCCTGGCCGCGGCGCGGGCGGGCCTCCCCAGCGTCGCGCTGGCTAACTTCTCCTGGGACTGGATCTACCGGCACCTGGCCCGGGTGGTGCCGGAGCTGGCACATGCGGCGGACGCCGCGGCGGACGCCTATGCGACCTGCGGCCTCCTGCTGCGGCTTCCCTTCGCCGGCGAGATGGGGGCCTTCCCGACCCGAGCAGATGTGCCGCTCGTGGCCCGGCGGCCCAGGCTGGGGCGCGGCGAGGCGCGGCGGCGGCTCGGGCTGGGGGGCGGCCCGGCGGTGCTGGTCTCCTTCGGGGGGATCGGCATGCCCGGCCCGGAGCCGTCCGTGCTGGGCCGGATCGCGGCCTTCGAGTTCGTGCTGTTCGAGCCCGAGGGGCCGCTTCCCGGGAACGTGCGGGGGACGAGCGCCGCCGAGCTGGCGCGCCGCGGGCTCGGTTACGCGGACCTGGTGGGAGCGGTGGACGTGGTGGTCACGAAGCCGGGCTACGGGATCGTCTCCGACGCGATCGGCGCGGGGACCCGGCTCGTGTACACGGAGCGGGGAGACTTCCCGGAGTACCCGATCATGGTTCGGGAGATGGCGGCCTACCTTCCGTGCGCGCACGTCTCGAACCGCGACCTGTTCGCGGGAAGGCTCGAGCCCGCGCTGGGGGAGGTCCTGCGCGCCGCCACGCCCCGGGCTCCGGACCGGGGAGGCGCCGCCCGGGTCGCGGAGCGGCTCCTCGAGCTGGCGGGTTAGCTCACGGAAGTGCTTTGGCAGCCGCGTTGCTTCGGGATAACATGGCCACTTGCCTCGGAGGCGGAATCCTCGGGGGCGAATGAGGAGGTGACGTGGAACCGACCTGGCACGATGGGCTCAGTCGCAAGGCCCTGGTGGAGCTCGTGGAAGGGCTTCTGATGGCCATGGACAAGGCCGTCCCGAAGCTCGACGCGATCGCGCACCACCTGTCCCTGATCACGCAACAGGGCGAGGACTTCGAGGTGCTGGGTGGAATCGGGGACCAGGTGGCCGACGTCGGCGACGAGCTGTACTCGGCGAGCGACCGGGAGCGCCTGCGGGACTGGGGCAACCGGATCGACTCCTCGGAAACCACTCACTGAGCCGCGGCTCGCCGCACCGGCACGCTCCGCGTTGAAGCTCCCCTCCAGCTGCGAGACGTCCGCGGGCGCCGGCCTGCGCGACGGAGCATGGGCGCCCGTGCAACTGGAGCGCAGGGGCGCGCCAGGCGGGGACGGGAGCTCCGGGCCACGGGTCGGTCTCGTGAGCCTGGGCTGTCCCAAGAACCTCGTGGATAGCGAGGTGATGCTCGGGCGCCTGCGCGCCCGGGGCTACGGCCTGGCCGCGGACCCGGCCGACGCCGACGTGATCGTCGTGAACACGTGTGCCTTCATCGAGGGCGCGAAGAAGGAGTCCATCGACGCGATCCTGGAGATGGCGCGGTACAAGGAGACGGGCCGCGCCCGCCGCCTGGTGGTCACCGGCTGCCTGGCCCAGCGCTACGACGCCGAGCTGCGCCGGGAGATCCCCGAGATCGACGCCACCCTGGGCACGGGCCAGATCGACGAGGTGGTCCGCGCCGTGGCGGGAGAGGACACCGCAGCGGCGCGGGAGGAGCTGCCGACCTGGATCTACGGCTCCGAGAGCCCGCGGGTGCTCTCCACGCCTCCGTGGCTCGCGTACCTGAAGATCGGCGAGGGGTGCGACTACACCTGCTCCTTCTGCGTCATTCCGCAGCTGCGGGGTCGCCACCGCAGCCGCGCCGCGGAGGACATCCTCCGGGAGGCCGAGGCGCTGGCGGCCCGGGGCGTCAAGGAGCTGGTGCTGGTGTCCCAGGACTCGACCCGCTGGGGCTGGGATCTGGGCATCCGCGGCGGGCTGGGTTCGCTGCTACGGCGCCTCGGGGGCGTCCCGGGCCTGCGCTGGATCCGTGTGATGTACGCCTATCCGGCCACGGTGACGGACGAGACGCTGGACGCCATCGCCGAGGTTCCCCAGGTCGTGAAGTACATCGACATCCCGCTGCAGCACGCCTCGGAGCCCGTGCTGAAGCGGATGAAGCGCCCCACGGGTCGGGGCAACCTGCTGGGGCTGGTGGAGCGGATGCGGGAGCGGGTGCCGGGCCTCACCCTGCGCACGTCCTTCATCGTGGGATTCCCCGGCGAGACCGATGCGGACTTCGAGCGCCTGGTCGGGTTCGTGGAGGCGGCGCGCTTCGACCGGGTGGGGGTGTTCAAGTACTCGGACGAGGAGAGCACCGCCGCCTTCGAGCTGGAGGGAAAGCTGCCCGCCGCCGTGAAGGAGCGGCGCCGGCGCCGCCTGATGTCGGTCCAGCGCCGGATCGCCCTGCAGCGCAACCGGGAGCTGGTGGGGCGGCGGGTGGAGGTGCTCGTGGAAGGCGTCCACGCGGAGACGGAGCTGCTGCTCCAGGGCCGCCTCCCGGGCCAGGCCCCCGAGATCGACGGGAGCGTCCTGATCGCGGACGGAGCGGCGGCGCCGGGGGAGCTGGTGACGTGCGAGGTCACGGAGGCGCACGCGTACGATCTGGTGGCCCGGATCGCCTGACCCGATCGGCGCAACGCTCTCTGCGCGACGGACTTCTCGCAGCAGCGGGCGGTGTCGGCAGCGCTCGCCGCGGGGCCGCCTGCCTTGAACGGACCCCGCTTCGGCGGTATACTCCGCTTTCCATCTCGGTGATGTCACCAGAGTGGGCGAGTGCCCACTCTTTTTTTTGAGTCGCGGGAGCGACCGGGGGAGTCGGCTGACGCTGACGACGCCGCTGGAGAGCGTGAAGAAGATCGCACAGCGGGTTGCGGAGGACCGCGGCCTGGAGCTCGTCGACGTGGAGTTGAAGCGGAAGCGGCAGGGCGCCCTGGTTCGGGTGTTCGCCGACCGCCCGGGGGGTATTGGTATCGACGAGCTGCAGGGCCTTTCGCGGGAGCTCTCGGCCGTGCTGGACGCCGAGGACCCCGTACAGGGCTCCTACACCCTCGAGGTCTCTTCCCCCGGTCTCGACCGGCCGCTGGTCGACGAGCGGGACTTCCGGCGCGCGGCGGGGCGCCTGGTCCGAATCGTGACCAGGGAGCCGTCGGGCGCCCCTCCGAGCCGGCGCGTGGTGGGCCGGGTGAGCGCGGTCGAGGAGGGCCGCGTGATCTTGTCACTGGAGCAGGGTGGGGGCGTCTGCGACATTCCCATCGAGCAGATCGAGTCCGGTCGGCTCGAGGTGGAGTTCAAGTAGGGGCGAATGGCGAACCAGCTGAGGCACCAAATCGAGGCGATCAGCAGGGAGAAGAACATCAATCCCGACGTGGTCATCGCCGCGATCGAGGACGCGATCCTCACCGCCTATCGAAAGAACTTCAGGGACACCAACGAGGATCTGCGCAGCCGATTCAACACCGAGACGGGGACGATCGAGGTCTTCGCGGTCCGACAGGTCGTGGAGGCCGTCGAGGAGCCGTCGGTCGAGATCGGCCTCGATGAGGCGAAGAAGCTCATTCCCGAGGCCGAGGTGGGGAACGAGATCGAGTTCCCGAAGCCGACGGAGCAGCTCGGCCGGATCGCCGCCCAGACGGCGAAGCAGGTGATTTTCCAGAAGGTCCGGGAGGCGGAGCGGGACAACGTCTTCGCCGAGTACTCGGACCGGGTCGGGGACGTCGTGAACGGCATCATCAAGCGCCAGGAGATGGGCGACTTCATCGTGGACCTGGGCCGGGCCGAGGCGCTGCTCCCGCGCAAGGAGCAGAGCCGCGCGGAGAGCTACCAGACCGGAGACCGGGTGCGGGTCGCGATCGTCAAGGTGATGAAAGCTGCCAAGGGCCCCCAGGTGGTCGTGAGCCGCACCGATCCGGCCCTGCTCGTGAAGCTGTTCGAGATGGAGGTCCCCGAGATCTACGACGGGACGGTGCAGATCCGCGGCTGCGTGCGGGAGGCCGGGGAGCGCGCCAAAGTGGCCGTGGTCTCCCGGGAGAAGGACGTGGACCCGGTCGGCGCCTGCGTCGGGATGAAGGGGACCCGCGTGCAGTCCATCATCCGGGAGCTGCGCGGCGAGAAGATCGACATCGTCGAGTGGAGCGACGACGCGGTGCAGTTCGTGGAGAAGGCGCTCTCCCCGGCCAAGATCAGCCGGGTGACGATCGTCGACGAAGAGCAGCGGATCATGGAGGTCGTCGTCGAGGACAAGCAGCTCTCCCTCGCGATCGGCAAGAAGGGCCAGAACGTGCGGCTCGCGGCCAAGATCGTGGGCTGGCGCATCGACATCAAGAGCGAGGAGGAGAAGCGCCAGGAGGTCGAGGCGGAGATGGCCCGGATGGCGCGCATCGTGGACGAGCTGCGGAGCCTGGACGGGGTCCCGGAGCAGACGGTGCAGCGCCTGATCGACGTGGGGGTCCAGGGACTGGGTCACATCCTCGAGATGGACGACGAGGACCTCGCGACGATCGAGGGGATCGGGCCGAAGACCGCGGAGAAGATCCGCGCCGCGGCCGAGCTGGCGAGGGAGCAGTGGGACCGCTTCGACGCCGAGCAGATGGAGCAGCAGCAGGCTGCCGAGGCCGCTCTCGGAATGGGCGCCGAGCCGCTTGTGGAGTCGGAGGCCGGGGAGCCCGCTGAGGGCGAGCCCGCCCCGGAGGCCGCGGAGAGCAGTGCGACGGAGGCCGCCGACACGGTGACCGAGACGGCCTCCGGCGAGCAGGAGGTGGAGCCGGATGGTGAACGTTAGGGTCTTCCAACTCGCTCGCGAGCTCTCGCTGAGCAGCCAGCAGGTCGTCGAACGGCTGACGAAGCTCGGCGCCGAGGTGAAGACCGCCTCCAGCTCCGTCGACGAGGAGACGGCCGACAAGCTGAAGCGGGCGGTGAAGATCGACGCCCTCACGGTGCGCAAGTCCCGCATCTACGGCAGCGAGGAGGACGAGGCCGACCGGGAGGCCGAGGCGAAGGCCGTGGCGACTCGCATCGCCGAGGAGCGAGCGGCTCGGGAGGCCGCCGCCGAGGAGGCTCGCAGGGCCGCCGAGTCGCGCAAGGCCCGGCGTGCGCGGGCCGCCGCCCGGGCCGCGGGAGAGAAGACGGGGGAGGCCGAGGTCGCACCGGCCCTCGCCCACCCCGCCGGGCGGCCCCGCCTGGCCAGGCTGCCCTCGCGGCGCGTTCCGGAACCCGACGAGGAGGAGAAGGAGAGCGCGGCGGAGGTGCTCGAGGTGGTGGTCGCCCCGATGCACGAGCCTCCTCCTCCCGAGCCACCTCCAGCGGCGCCGGAGCCGGAGGCCGGGGAGCAACAGCCCGAGTCGGCGGTGCGGGTCGCGCGGCGACGCGGGCCGGTCCGGCCGATCGCGCCGCCCACCGCACAGAGCGCGTCGCCCTCGCCCGCGCAGCCGAGCACGGGTCCTTCGGGCCCTCCCGGGCCGGGCAGCCGCGCTCCCGGGATCAAGCGGCCGCTGCGCCCCATCGCGCCGCCGCGCGCTGCGGGCCCTCATCCGACGGCGGCCCGCCCGGGCGCCCTTCCGCGATCGCCGCACCCGGTCGCGGGACGTCCGGGTCTGCGTCCCGTCTCCCCGATCCCGGCCCGCCAGCGTCCCGCGCCGCTTCCGCCGCGCCCCGTGGGCCGGGCGAGCCCGCGACGCAAGGACCGGAGCATCCCGCCGCCCCCGAAGAAGGAGGAACGTCCGGTATGGACCGGGCCGCTCCGCAAGATCACGCTCAGCGAAGGCGTGACCGTCAAGGAGCTGGGCGAGAAGATGGACGACGTCAAGAGCCGGGACATCATCAAGACGCTGATCTCCCGGGGCATCATGGCCACCGTCAATCAGACCATCGAGCCGTCCCTCGCCATCGACATCTGCAAGGAGTTCGGCTACGAGGCCACGATCCAGAGCTTCGAGGAGGAGGTCACCACCGAGGTCGAGGAGGAGTCCAAGGACGAGGATCTCGAGTCCCGGGGCCCGGTCGTGACCGTCATGGGGCACGTCGACCACGGAAAGACCTCGCTCCTCGACGCGATTCGGGAGACGTCGGTGGCGGATGGGGAGGCCGGGGGGATCACGCAGCACATCGGCGCCTACCACGTGGACGTGGGAGACCGGAAGGTCGTGTTCCTGGACACGCCGGGTCACGAGGCGTTCACGCTGATGCGCGCCCGCGGCGCGAAGGTGACGGACGTCGTCGTGCTGGTGGTGGCGGCGGACGACGGCGTGATGCCGCAGACCCTGGAGGCCATGGATCACGCCAAGGCCGCCGGGGTGCCCATCATCGTGGCCGTGAACAAGATCGACAAGGCCGGGGCGCAGCCCGACCGCGTGAAGCAGCAGCTGTCGGACCGCGGGCTCATGCCCGAGGACTGGGGCGGGAGCACGGTCTTCGTGAACGTGTCGGCGAAGCAGCGTCAGAACCTGGAGCAGCTGCTGGAGATGATCCTGCTCGTGGCGGACCTGCAGGAGCTGAAGGCGAACCCGTCGCGCCCCGCGGTGGGCACCGTGCTCGAAGCGCGGGTGGACAAGGGCCGGGGGCCGGTCGCGAACGTGGTGGTGCAGGACGGCACGCTCCGGGTGGGCGACACCGTCGTCGCGGGCGCCGTCTCCGGCAAGGTCCGGGCGCTGGTGGACGACCAGGGGAGGCGGCTGAGGAAGGCCGGCCCGGCCACCCCCGTGGAGATTCTCGGCCTGGGGGCTGTCCCCGAGCCCGGGGACCAGGTTCTGGTCGTCACCGACGCGCTCAAGGCGCAGCAGATCGTCAACTTCCGGCAGCTCAAGCTCAGGGAGAAGGCCCTGGCCTCCTCCACGGGCGTCCGGCTGCACGACCTGTCCCGGGCCATCGCCGAGGGGGAGCTCAAGGAGCTGCCACTCGTGGTCAAGGCGGACGTACAGGGCTCCGTGGAGGCGGTGGCCGACCAGCTCTCGAAGCTCCCCCAGGACAAGATCAAGCTGAGGATCATCCGCTCCGGTGCCGGTGCCATCACCGAGTGGGACGTGCTGCTGGCGGCGTCCTCCAACGCGATCGTGATCGGGTTCAACGTGCGGCCCGAGCGCAAGGCCTCGGAGATCGCGGCGCGGGACGAGGTCGAAATCCGGCTCTACACCGTGATCTACGACGCCGTGGACGACATCAAGAAGGCCATGGAGGGTCTGCTGGAGCCGAGCGAGCGCGAGGTGTCCGTGGGC
>Ga0299906_10001446_pt1 | contig 20473 bp, 16 predicted proteins | sample RVTome_14_FD_200259 | JGI IMG/M metagenome (GOLD analysis project Ga0299906, IMG submission 200259) | Soil microbial communities from uranium-contaminated site in the Upper Colorado River Basin, Wyoming, United States - RVT145D125 (version 2) ...
CGACGCGCTGGTGAGCGCGTCCGCCGACCTCGTGCTCACGATCCGCACCGCGGACTGCGCCCCGGTCCTCCTGGCCGCCCCGCGGGCCCGCGCCGTCGCCGCGGTGCACGCCGGGTGGCGGGGGCTCTTCGCCGGGGTGGTGGAGCGGGCGGTCGCGGCCCTCCGCGACCGCTACGACGCCCGGCCGGACGAGATCCGGGCGGCGATCGGACCCGCGATCGGGGGGTGCTGCTACGAGTTTGGCGCCGAACATCGGCCGGCCTTCCGCGCCGCCTTCGGCGCGGCCGCCGACGACGCCTGGATCGAGGGGCCGCCCGGCACCCGCCCCCACCTCGAGCTCCGCACCCTCGCCGGCGTGGCTCTCCGCGCCGCCAACATCCCCGCCGGCGCCATCGCCGTCGTCGGACCCTGCACCGCCGAGCATCCCGGCGAGCTGCACTCCTACCGGCGCGACGGGGACCGCGCCGGGCGCCAGATCAGCTACATCGGCTGGCGGGCCTGAGACCTGCCGTTCAGCCCGCGGCGGCGCGGCTCGCGACGGCGCGCTCGGCGTCGTCGGCGGCGAGCTCCCGGGCGGGGTTCTCGACGATCTGCTTCAGGCGGGCGGCGATGGCGATGCCCTGCGCACCGTCGAGGACACGGTGGTCGAAGGTGCAGCCGAGGGTCACGACCGAGCGCACCACGACGCGCTCGTCCTCGACCACGGGCTTGCGCTGCACCTCGCCGACCAGGACGACGATCGGGCAGCGGCTTATCGGCACCAGCGGCGCGAGCGCGAAGCTCATCCCGAAGCCCTCGAAGGTACCGATGTTGGAGACCATCGCGCTGCCGAACTGGTCGGGCATGATGCCGAAGCGGGAGAGGTCGATCTGGAGGTCGTAGAGCAGGTACTCCATGGTGCGCACCGTCCAGCCGAGGAGGCGGTTCGGCAGGCGCTCGACCATGCTCTTGGTGCGCTCGACGCCGGGGTCCTGGCGGCGGCGCACGCGCGCCGCGCGCTCGGCGAGCTCGCGGGTGATCTCGACCAGGCTCTTCTCGTCGGCGCGGGCGATCTTCGTACCCGAGAGGTCGCGCCCGCCGTCGACGGCGACCTGCACGAAGACGTCGACGTCGCGGCGCCCCTTCAGCCGGCGCTGCGACACGATGGCGTTCGACTCGGGCTGCTCGCGGATGGCGACGGCGAGGCCCTTGGTGACCAGGTGCGAGAGCCGGATCTTCACGCCGGCGTCGCGGCCGAGCGCGTCCAGGTAGGGCAGGGTGCGGTCGACGACCAGCTCCATCACCCCGTAGACGGTCGGATCCTCGGGCCGGCCCCACACGTGCGGCGCCAGACGCCGCCAGCTCGAGAGCCCCGTGAGCGGTTGGAACACGCGCGCCATCACTCACCCCCCCACCGAGAGTCGCCGGATTCTAGGAGCCGGTCCCGGGCTTGTCCACCAGCGTGCGAGGTGACGCGGCAAGTGCGGGCACGCCCGGACACGACCCGCGTCCCGGGAGCGCCGCGAACCGCGCTTCGCGGCGCGACGCCCACCGGAGCACGGCCGCGCAGCGGCCGCGCGCACGGGGGCGAAATGAAATGACCGGCCCCGCGAACCGCGCTTCGCGGCCCGACGCCCATCGGAGCACGCCGCCGCAGGCGGCGCGCGCACGGGGGCGAAATCGACTTGTTGGGCGGTGGGGGAGTTGGTACCCTCGGGCCTTGGTTCGCTGACCGTCGAGGAGGAGTCTCCGATGCGCAAGTTGACGACGCTGATTGCGGCCGTGGGTGTGGTGGTGGCGATGGCGGCGACGCCCGTCATGGCGGACGAGTACGACGAGCTGCAGTCGCACCCGCTCCGGATCCTGGCCTACGTCATCCATCCGGTCGGCTTCGCGGCCGAGTGGCTGATCACCCGCCCGATCCACGAGCTGGTGTCGCAGCCCGACCTCGAGCCCGTCTTCGGACACGGGCCGCACGGCTACTACGGCGTGTCCGCGGTCAACACCGCCGACGCGCGGCTCCTCGACGAGTAGGGAGCGCTCACGGGGACGGCGCCGTCGTCCCCGCCGCACCGTGGGCGCGGGGTCCCGCGACCACGGCGACAAGGGGCACCGTGGGGCGCGTCGTCCTCGCCCAGGGCAGCGTCGTCGCGCCCGCGACGCGACGAGAATGTGACGCCATTCTCGCCGGATGGACGCCCCACCATTCCGTTCCTGCGGGTGGATGCTGGAGTCCCTACGCATGTCGCCAATGGCATGCTCTGTGCTTTCTCCCCGGGGGATGGTCGGAAGGGTCCTTGATCAGCGCCCCGTCGCCCTGCTGGCGTTCGGCTTCGCTTGGACGATCGTGGTCGCGACCGGGCTGGGCGTCCTGTGGCACTATCAGACGGCGGCGGGGATCGCCGGCGCCCCGCCCACGCGTTGGCCGCGGGACAGCCGCATCGTGCCCGCGAACGACCGGCCGACGCTCGTCGTCGCCCTTCATCCGCACTGTCCATGCTCGCGCGCGAGCATGGAGGAACTCGACCGCTTGATGGCGCGGGTCCACGATCGCGTCTCCGCACACGTGCTCTTCATCAAGCCGCGCGAGCTCTCGGACGACTGGATGCACACCGACCTGTGGCGCCGGGCAGCGGCGATACGGGGAGTCGCAGTGCTGGGTGACGTCGACGGGATCGAGGCGGAGCGTTTCAACGCCGCGACCTCGGGCCAGACGATGCTCTACGCCGCCGATGGCCGGCTGCTGTTCAGCGGCGGCATTACGAGCTCGCGGGGACACGCCGGCGACAATGCCGGGCGGAGCGCGATCGTGGCGTTGCTCACGTCTCGGATCGCAGCGACGCGGAGCACACCGGTCTTCGGGTGCTCACTCCTCGGAGCCCACGCGCCCCATGCGCGCGACGGAAGTACTCGAGCCGAGACCCGTGATGTCCTCTGAGACAGACGGGGCCCTCGTCGCGCGCGCCGAAGTCCTCTTCCGTCAACATCGGCAACGCCTCTATGCGCGGACCGATCGACTCTTTGCCGGTCTCATGCTCTTCCAGTGGGCCGCGGCCATCGCGGCCGCCTATGTCGTATCCCCGCTCACCTGGGAGGGGCCGGTCAGCCGCACCCACGTGCACGTCTGGGCGGCGATCTTCCTGGGCGGCGCCATCACGCTCTTTCCAGTGATGCTCGGCCTGCTCAGGTCCGGGCACGCTTCGACGCGCCACACCATCGCGGTCAGTCAGATGCTGATGTCGGCCCTGCTGATCCACCTGACGGGCGGGCGGATCGAAACCCACTTCCACGTGTTCGGATCGTTGGCCTTTCTCGGCTTCTACCGCGATTGGAAGATCTTCGTCCCGGCCACTCTGATCGTTGCCGCGGACCATTTCCTACGCGGCGCGTACTGGCCGGAGTCCGTCTATGGCGTGACGTCGGCACCGTGGCGCTGGGTCGAGCACGCGGGCTGGGTGATATTCGAGGACGTCTTCCTCGTGGATGCGTGCCTGCAAAGCGTCCGGGAGATGAGAGGCATTGCCCATCAGCAGGCGCAGCTGGAGCTGGTGAACGAGCAAACGGAGCGCACGGTACGCGCCCGAACGGTGGAGCTCAGGGCGAGCGAGGACGTGTTCCGCTCGCTGAGCGCTGCGTCTCCGACCGGAATCTTCCGGACCGATGCGCAGGGGCGCGTCACCTATTTCAACGCGCGCTGGGCGGAGATCGTGGGGCGGGCGCCGAGCGACGGCCTCGGCGACGGATGGATGCGGTGCGTCCACCCGGAGGACCTGCCGACGGTGTTGCGCAATCGGGACTCGGCCTTGCGAGAACGTCGAGAAACCGTGGCGGAGTTCCGCGCGGTGAGACCCGACGGCGAGGTACGCTGGGTCCAGGTCCGCACGAAACCGATGCTGGCGGACGGCACGGCGTCGGTGGGGCACGTCGGCACCGTCGAGGACATCACCGTCCGGAAGCATGCAGATGCGGCGCGCGAGGAGCACGCCCGGACATCGGCCGCACTCGCTCGGATAGGCCAGGATCTGCTGTCCTCTCTGGAAACTCCCGTGCTGCTCGAGCGCCTCTGTCAGCTCACGGCAACCGTGCTGAGCGCCGACTATAGCAATACCTGGCTGCGTCAGGACGGGACGAATCAGTACGTGCCCGTGGCGGGCTACGGTCTAAGGAACGATCAATGGGACGCCCTGAGGACCATCCGGCTCAATCCGGAAGAGTTCGTCGCGCTGCTCGGCCGGCTGGGTCGCGGGATGGTCGTCGAGCTGACGCCCGCCAGCGTCTCGCATCCCATCCTCGCGGGCTTGCTTGCGCGTCATGGTGCTCGAATGGTCGCTTGCATCCCATTGCATCGAGGGGGCGATCTCATCGGGATCCAGGTCGCCGCCTATCGAGACTCTGCAACGGCTTTCACCCCCGAGCGAGCGGGTATCGCGCACGGCATCAGTCAGCTCGCGTCGACCGCACTGACGAATGCGCGCCTGGTGGAGGAGATCGCCGAGGCGAGCCGCCTCAAGTCCGAGTTCGTCTCGACCATGTCGCATGAGCTGCGCACCCCACTGAACGTGATCATCGGATACACGGAGATGCTGGCGGACGAGGAGTGCCAGGATCAGCGTGCTCGCTTGCTCGGACAGATTCGGCAATCCAGCGTCGAGCTGCTCGACATGGTCGTCGCCACGCTCGACCTGAGCCGCATCGCGGCCGGCAAGGACGACCCCCACTTCCAGACGGTGCCCCTCGGGGCCGTCTGGGCGGATCTCATCGCCGATTTCGCCGCCTTCCCCCGCCCAAGTGGCGTGACCCTGCGCTGGAGCGATCCGGGTGAGCTCGCGCTGCACAGCGATCGGCGCAAGCTGAAAGCGATCCTGAAGAACCTGATCGAGAACGCGCTCAAGTTCACGCCGGCCGGCGAAGTCTCCGTCGAGTGCCCTGCCAAGGACGACCTCTGCACGCTGCGCGTGCGTGACACGGGGATCGGCATCGCCCCGGCGGACCTGCCGTTCATCTTCGACATGTTCCGACAGGTCGACGGCTCCGAGACGCGTTCCTACGGCGGCGCGGGTCTCGGCCTCTACATCGTCCACACCCTGATCACGCAGCTTGGCGGACGGATCGAGGTGGACAGCGAGATCGGCCGTGGGACCCTTTTCCAGCTCACGCTGCCCCTCGCAAGGTCCGACCACGCGACGCAAGCCGAGCAGCTGGCGGTGGCCAGTTGAGCTCGACGTGCAGTCCGGGACGGAGCTTTACTCGCCCACGATCTCCAGGCCCGCGAAGCGGCGGATGAGCTTCTTCATGCCGGCGCGCGCGAACTGCACCGAGACCTTCTCGGCGTCGCCGCGGCCCTCGCTCCGCCGCACGACGCCCATGCCGAAGGTCGGGTGCCGGACGCGGGTGCCGGCGGCGAGGCCGCCGCTGCCGACGCCGTCGAAGTCCGGCAGCTCCTGGCTGAAGCTGTAGTCCATCGTGGGGTCGCCCGGGGCGGCCGCGACCCTGGGGCCGCGTGCCGGCGGCGCGAAGCGCCGCGTCCGCGCCGGCGTGCCGAAGGTCTCGACGAGCGTCGCCGGGATCTCGTCCAGGAACTGCGACGGCAGGCGGTCGCTCACGGTCCCGAAACGCAGGCGGCGCTCGGCGCGGAAGAGGTGCAGGCACTCGCACGCCCGCGTCATGCCGACGTAGCAGAGCCGGCGCTCCTCCTCGAGGGCGGCGGGATCGTCGAGAGCGCGCTGGTGGGGGAAGATGCCCTCCTCCAGGCCGACGATGAACACCACCGGAAACTCCAGCCCCTTCGAGGTGTGGAGGGTCATCAGGGTCAGGCGGTCGGGGGTCTCCTCCTGGCGGTCCCAGTCGGAGAGCAGCGCCACGTCCTCGAGGAAGCGCAGCAGGCGGGCGCGCGTCGGCTCGTCGGCCGGGGCGCGCCCGTCGAGATCGCGGGCGACGGCGATCAGCTCGTCGACGTTCTCGGCGTTGGCGGGCTCGAGGCGGGCGCGGTAGTCGGTCTCCTCGACGACCTTCTCGAGGAGCGCCGCGAGCGGCCCCTGGTCGACCGCGGCGTCGAGCCGGGCGAGGAGCGCGCCGAAGCTCCGCACCCGGCCGGCGGGGCCGGTCGCGAGGCCGAGGTCGTCGCCCGCCCGCAGGAGGTCCGCGATCGAGAGGCCGCGCGCCCGCGCCGCCAGGCGGAGCGACGCCACGGTCTGGGCCCCGATGCCGCGCGCCGGCACGTTGATGGCCCGCTCCAGGCTCTGGTCGTCCGCCGGGTTGGCGAGCACCCGCAGATACGCGAGCAGGTCCTTGATCTCCTTGCGGTCGTAGAAGCGGATGCCGCCGACGATCGAGTATGGCACCGTGGCGCGCATCGCCGCCTCCTCGAGCGCGCGCGACTGCGCGTTGGTGCGGTAGAAGACGACGATGTCGCCGAGGGTGCGACCGGCCGCGAAGAGCTGGCCGACCGCCGTCATCACCATGCGCGCCTCGGCGAGGTCGTCGGGCGCGACCGTGATCGTCACCGGATCGCCGGCGGCGTTGGCGGTCCAGAGCGTCTTGCCCTTGCGGTCGCAGTTGTTGGCGACGACCGCGCCGGCGGCGGCGAGGATGGTCTTGGTCGAGCGGTAGTTCTGCTCGAGACGGATGACGTGGGTGGACGGGAAGTCGTGCTCGAAGTCGAGGATGTTCCGGAGCTCGGCGCCGCGCCAGCCGTAGATCGCCTGGTCGTCGTCGCCGACGACGCAGAGGTTCGGACGCTCGCCCGCCGCAAGCGCCCGCATCATGAGGTACTGCGCCCGGTTGGTGTCCTGGTACTCGTCCACGAGCAGGTGGCGAAGGCGCCCGTGGAAATGCGCGAGGACGTCCGGGTGCTCGCGGAAGAGGCGGACGACGAGCAGGATCAGGTCGCCGAAGTCGACCGCGTTCTGGCGCTCGAGCGCGCGCTGGTAGCGCCGGTAGACGCGCGCCACGACGTCCCCGAACGGCCCGGGGCGGCGGGCGATCTGGTCGGGAAGGAGGGCCTCGTTCTTGGCGCGGTCGATCGACCAGCCGAGCGCCGACGGTGTGATCACGTGCTCGCCGACGTTCTCCTCCGCCATGCACTGCTTGATGAGACGGGCGGTGTCCTGCTCGTCGTAGATCGTGAAGCCGGGCTTGTAGCCGAGCGCCGCGGCGTGCCGGCGAAGGATGCGCGCCGCGGCGCTGTGGAAGGTGCTGATCCAGAGGTCGGCGGCGAGGTCGCCGAGCGCGCGCTCGAGCCGCCGGCGCATTTCGGCCGCCGCCTTGTTGGTGAAGGTGAGCGCCAGGATCGCCCAGGGCGGCGTGTCCGCCTCGACCAGCGCGGCGATGCGCGCGGTGATGACGCGCGTCTTCCCGCTGCCGGCGCCGGCGAGCACGAGCAGCGGCCCCTCGCCGTACGCCACCGCCTCTCGCTGCCGCGGATTGAGATCCATCGCCGCCACTCCTCGTCCTCAGCGGGACCGTCTTCTTAGTCGACGGGCTCCGCGAAGGAAAGCCTGACCGAGGTCTGGTAGGAAGGGACGCATGGCGTACGAGCGCAAGGACGCCTTCTACAAGCGCGCCAAGCGCGAGGGCTATCGCTCGCGCGCGGCCTTCAAGCTCGCCGAGATCCAGCGCCGGACGCGCGTGCTCGCACGCGGGCAGCGCGTCCTCGACCTCGGCGCCTGGCCGGGCGGCTGGCTGCAGGTCGCGGCCGAGCACGTCGGGCGGCAGGGCCGCGTCGTCGGCGTCGATCTGGCCGCGATCGACGCTCTCGCGGAGCCCCACGTCGAGGTGCTGCGCGCCGACGTCGCCGCCGACGACCTGCCCGCGCGCGCGCGCGCGCTCCTCGGCGGCCCGGCCGACGTGGTGCTCTCCGACCTGGCGCCCAAGCTCACCGGCATCGCGCCGCGCGACGATGCCGCCGCCGCCGAGCTCGCCGAGCACACGCTCCGCATCGCCGACGCCGTCCTCGCCCCGGGCGGCGCGCTGGTCGCGAAGACGTTCGGCGGCGCCGACGGCGAGGCCGTCCGGCGGGCGCTCGCCGAGCGCTTCCGCTCGGTCCGGCTGATCCGTCTCGAGGCCACCCGCAAGGGCTCGTCCGAGCTCTACCTGGTGGCGACCGGCCGGCGCGGGCCGGCTGCCGCGCCCTGATCGACCCCGGGGGCCTGGCCGCGGCCACCCCCGGCGCATAGGATCCGCCGCGGGAGGTGGCCTCATGGACCGTTGGTCGTCGCAGACCGTCCTGGTGATCGCCGTCGTGCTGGCGCTGGCGGCGCCGGCCGGGGCCGCCGAGCCCGAGCGGCCGCGCAGCATCGTCGTCGTCGGCAGCGGCAAGGTGGACTCCGCCCCGGACGCGATGCAGGTCGGGTTCGCCGTCGAAGAGACCGCCCCGAGTGCCGAGGAGGCCCGGAACGCCGCCGCCAAGAGGGCGAAGAGCGTCCTCGACGCCCTGAAGGGGGCGGCCGGGGAGAAGGCGCGCGTCGAGACCGCCGGCTTCTCGCTGATGCCGGTCTACAAGCCCGACCCCGAGCCGCGGATGGGCCGCAAGGCGACCCCGCCCGAGATCGTCGCCTACACCGCCGTGCACCAGATCCGCGTCGAGTCGCGGCGCGTGGACGCCGCGGGCGCCATCCTCGACGCCGGCGTCCGTGCCGGCGCGGCGCGCATCCAGGGCCTCTCCTTCAGCCTCGCCGAGCCGGCGACGGCGGAGGACGAGGCCCTCCAGCGCGCCGGCGCCGACGCCCGCCGCCAGGCGGAGGCGGTCGCGCGCGCGCTCGACGTCGGTCTCGGGCGCATCCTGGAGGCGGTCGTGGAGGGCCGCGTGCGGCCGATGTTCGAGAGCCACGGGCGCTTCGCCGCGATGACCGCCGACGCGGCCGTGGAGACGCCGGTCGCGCCCGGCGAGGTCACGACCGAGGCGCAGATCCGGGTGACGTACGGCATCGAATGACGACCGGAGCGCTTGCACTCCGGCCGCCGCTGGACGCATGATGCGGGCGTCGGGACGGGGCGGCCAGGCAGCCGTTCCCGGCGGCAACGGGGCACGTCGGTCCGAGCGCCGGCGCGCCCGCCTGGCGAGGGAGGACGCGATGAGCGCGCGAGAGGGAACGGGTCGGGGGGCGAAGCAGCGGGCGCGCGAGCCGAGCGAGAGCCCCTACGAACGTCTCCACGTCCGCGGCGAGCAGATCCTGAGCACGCTCTCGAGCCTGCGCAAGCACCTGCTCCCGGAGAACGAGCAGGGGCTCGACGCCATCCGCGGCCAGATCGGCGGCGTGCGCGACACGATCCGGCGCCGGGCGCAGGAGACCGGCCGCGGCCTCGAGGCCCGCGCCGAGCGCGTCCTGGCCGACATCGAGGAGCAGGCGGTCCGGCGCCTCGGACCGGTCCTCACGCGCGCCAACGTGCTCTCGCGCGCCGACGTGGCGCCGCTCGAGAGCCGGCTCGCCCACCTCGAGGGCCGGCTCGGCACGCTCCTCGACGACCGCGCCGCCCTCACCGGCCGCATCACCGAGCTCGAGCGCCACCTCGAGGACGCGCGGGCGGTCGCGAGCGAGCGCGAGCGCGAGGCCAACATGGCGCTCTCGACCGGCGACGCGCTCCACGGCACCATCACCGACATCCGCGAGCACCTCGACGCCATCTCCAGGGAGCACATGACCCGCAACCTCGACACCGGCAAGCTCCAGGACCGCATCGTGCGCCTCGAGATGCGCCTCGGCGATCTGCTGCGCGATCACGGCTCGCGCCAGGGCGACCACGACGACCTGAAGCGGCGCCTCGCCGCGGTGAACGACAACCTCGAGCAGTCCACGCAGGTGCTCCGGGGCGCCGCCGAGGAGGCCGCCGCGGCCGTCGCCGCCACCCGCGAGACCGCGGAGCGCCTCGACGGCCTGCGCGACGAGCGCGCCGCCGATCGCGGCGAGCTCTTCCAGCTCGCCCACCGGATCGGCGACGTCGAGCGCGTGCTGCGGCAGATCGACCTCCGCCTGGGAGACCTGACCGAGCGCCACACCGCCGGCCGGGAGGAGCTCGCCAGCCTGGCGGCGCGCGTGAGCCAGCTCGAGCTCACCGCGGCGCGCCCGGCGGCGCCGGGCGCGGCCCGCACGCCGGCGGAGGGGCACTAGGAGAACGCCCTGGTGGAGATCGTCCCGATCCCCCTCCTGTCCGACAACTACGGCTACCTCCTGATCTCCGACGACGGCACGCGCGCCGCCATCGTCGACTGCTCGGAGGCCGCGCCCGTGCTGCGCGAGGTCGAGCGCCGCGGGCTCCGCCTCGAGGCGATCCTCTCCACCCACTGGCACTACGATCACGTCGGCGGGAACGAGGAGGTGGCGCGGGCCGTCCCGGGCATCCGCGTCCTCGGCTCGGCGGGCGAGGAGGGACGCGTGCCGGCGCTCACCGAGCCGCTCGCCGACGGCGACGAGCTCGAGGTCGTGGGCGCCCGCGGCCGCGCGATCGCCATCCCGTCCCACACCAAGGGGCACGTGGCGTACTTCTTCGCCGACGGCACCCCGAGCGTCTTCAGCGGCGACACACTCTTCGCCGCCGGCTGCGGCCGCCTGTTCGAGGGCTCGGCGGCCGAGATGCGGCGCTCGCTCACCAAGCTGATGGCGCTCCCCGACGCCACGCGGGTCTACTGCGGCCACGAGTACACCGCCAACAACCTGCGCTTCGCCCACGAGCTCGAGCCCGGGAACGCCGACGTCAACGCCAAGATCGAGCGCGTGCGCGAGCTGCGCGCGCGCGGCGAGCCCACGGTCCCCTCGACCATCGCCGAGGAGAAGCGCACCAACCCCTTCGTCCGGGAGTCGAGCCGCGAGCTCCAGGCCTCGCTCCGCAAGCGCTTTCCCGACCTGCCGGACGACCCGGTGGCGATCTTCGCCAAGACGCGCGAGCTCAAGGACAGCTTCTAGCGCCGCCGCGCCCCGCGACCGCCGACGCGTTGGCGAGACGGTGGCGAAGATGCGATAGAGCCCCATGCCCGAGTCCCCGCTGCTGGAAGAGCGCGACGGCGCCGTCCTCACCCTCACCCTGAACCGTCCCGAGAAGCGGAACGCCATGACCGTGCCGATGATCACGGCCTTCCGCGACGCCGTGCGCGCGGCCGCCGGCGACCCGAGCCTGCGCGTCCTGGTGGTCGCGGGCGCGGGCAAGGCGTTCTGCGCCGGCCTCGACCTGAAGGAGATGGGCCGCGCGCGCGGACCCGACGGCGCGGTCGAGTACCCCGACCTCGAGGACGCCCTGCACGACCTCGAGCGCCTGCCGGTGCCGACCATCGCCATGATGCAGGGCGACGCCATTGCCGGCGGCCTCGAGCTGGCGCTGCACTGCGATCTCCGGGTCGCCGCCGCGACCGCCCGCATGGGGATGCCGCTCGCCCGGATCGGGCTCGTCGTCCCCTACGCCCTCACCCAGAAGCTCCTCGACACCGCCGGCACCGTCGCCACCAAGGCGCTGCTGTTCACCGGCCGGATCCTCGACGCCGAGGCCGCCCGCGCCGCCGGCCTGGTGAATCAGGTGGTGCCCGAGGACGCGCTCGCCGCCACCACGCGCGCGCTCGCGGCCGAGATCGCCGGCAACGCCCCGCTCTCGGTCCGGGCCATGAAGGCGGCGATCCTCGAGGCCGGCAGCTTCCGCGCCCGCGAGCCCTCGCCGGCGGTCGCCGAGCTGGCGCACGCGGCGCGCACCAGCGCCGACCTGCAGGAAGGCCTGCGCGCCGTCTTCGAGAAGCGGCGCGCCCGCTTCGAGGGCCGCTGAGCCATGCCGGCCCGGCCGCGCTCGACGAGAGCATTCTCCACCGCGCCTTCTGACGCCCAAGGAGCCCTTCCATGAAGCGATTCGAGAACGTCACCGCGATCGTCACCGGCGCCGGCTCCGGGGTCGGCCGCGCGGTCGCGCGCCGCCTCGCCTCCGAGGGGGCGGCCGTCGCCTGCCTCGATCTCGTGCCGGAGGCCGCCGAGCGGACGGCCGCGGAGATCGCGGGCCGCGCCTCTGCTCACCGGGTGGACGTCGCCGACCCCGTCTCCGTGCGCGCCGCCGTCGCCGCCGCCGCCGAGGCCCTCGGGCGCCCGTCGGTGCTGGTGAACAGCGCCGGCACCGGGAAGTTCGCGCACTCGCACGAGATGCCCTACGAGGACTGGGCGCGCATCATCGGCGTCAACCTGACCGGCACGTTCCTGATGTGCCAGGCGGTGCTGCCGCACCTTCTCGAAGGCGGCGGCAACATCGTCAACATCGCCTCCAACGCCGGCCTCATGGGCCAGCCGTTCAGCGCCGCCTACTGCGCCTCCAAGGGCGGCGTCGTCCAGCTCACCCGCGCGCTCGCCGACGAGTACCTGCGCAAGCGTGTGCGCGTGAACGCGGTCGCCCCGGGCGGCGTCGACACGCCGATGCAGAAGTCCTTCGACCTGCCGCCGGGCGCCAACCCGAAGGCGATCATGAAGCTGATGACCCCGCTCGGCATGTGCTCGCCCGACGAGGTCGCGGCGCTGGTGGCCTTCATCGCCTCCGAGGAGGGCCGCTACATGACCGGCGCGATCGTGCCGATGGACGGCGGCCTGACGATCTGAGCCGGCGGCGGCGCGCTCGGGGCGGGCCGGTGCCGGGCAGCGCGTTTGTCGTCGCAGCGGCCCCATAGTATGGCGGCAGGCCGTGGGGCCCGCGCGTCGGGGTACGGGAATCGCTCCCCAGCTCGTCCAGCGCTGGCGCGACGTCTCGCCTCCGACGCTGTTCGTCATCAGCTTCGCCCTCCTGATCGGCTTCGGGACGGCGGGCCTACTCGGGCTCCCGCACCTCCAGGCCGGGCCGGCGCTCGGCTTCGTCGACGCGCTGTTCACCATGACGAGCGCCGTCTGCGTCACCGGGCTGATCGTCGTCGACACCGCCACCCATTTCACGCCGCTCGGGCAGCTCTGGATCCTCGCGTTCATCCAGCTCGGCGGTCTCGGCCTGGTCACGATCACGACGCTCATCATCGGCGCCCTCGGCCGCCGGCTCTCGCTCCAGGCCCAGATGGTCGCCGTGCCCGGCGCGTCGACCACCCACGGACCCAACGTGGTCGCACTCGTCGGCCGGGTCATCGTGTACACGCTCGGGATCGAGGCCGCCGGGGCGTTCCTCCTGTGGCTCGCGTGGCTGCCGGCGTTCGGTCCCGCGGAGGCCGCCTGGCACGCCGTCTTCCAGGCGGTGAGCGCCTTCTGCAACGCCGGCTTCTCGACGTTCAGCGACTCCCTCGTCGGCTTCGCGGAGCGGCCCGCCGTGCTGCTACCGATCTCGGCGCTGATCGTGGTCGGAGGCTTCGGCTACCTCGGCAGCGCCGAGGTGGTGCGCTGGATGAAGGGCGGCCGCGGCGCGCGACGCGCGCGCCTCTCGGCGCACACCTACGCGACGCTGACGGTGACCGTCGTCCTCCTGGCGGCCGGCTTCGTCTCCTTCGCGCTCGCGGAATGGCAGGGCGTGCTCGGCCGGCTGCCGCTCGCCCACAAGCTCGTGAACGCCTGGTTCATGGCGGTGACCCCGCGCACGGCGGGGTTCAACAGCATCCCGTACGAGGCCGTCGGCAACGGCACCGCGTACCTCACGCTCTTCTTGATGTTCGTCGGCGGCTCGCCGGGCTCGATGGCCGGCGGCGTCAAGACCACGGCGCTCGCCGTCCTCACGGTGCTCGCGGTGGCGCGCGTGCGCGGCGTGCGCTACGTCGAGCTCAACCGTCGCGCGGTCCCCGAGAGCACCGTGCAGCGCATCGTGAGCCTGGTCGTGCTCGCCTTCGCGCTGCTCAGCACGGCCGTGCTCGTGCTCACGTTCACGGAGACCCAGGGGCAGCCGACGGAGCAGGCGCGCCGGTCCTTTCTCCCGCTCCTGTTCGAGGGCGTGAGCGCGTTCGGCACCGTCGGCCTGTCGATGGGGGTCACGCCCGCGCTCACCGTGCCGGGAAAGCTCATCATCATCGTCCTCATGTTTCTGGGTCGCGTCGGGCCGCTCTCGTTCTTCGCGGCCATCGCCCTCAGGGGCGCGCGGCGTCCGGCGGGGTTCCGGCCGGCCCACGAGGACGTCGTCGTCGGATAGGACGCCGGGGGAGGTAGTGTGAAGCGCTTCATCGTCGTGGGTCTGGGCAACTTCGGCAGCACGCTCGCGCACCGCTTGCACGAGCTCGGACACGAGGTCGTCGCGATCGACGTCCGGCCGGAGGTGGTGGACGCGATCGGCCCGCACGTCTCGCGCGCGCTCGTCGGCGACGCGACCAAGCGTGCGGTGCTCGAGGAAGCGGGCGCCGCCGACGCCGACGGCGCCGCCATCTCGACGGGAGACAACCTGGCGGCGAGCGTCCTGACGTTGCTGACGCTCCACGATCTCGGGCTCAAGCAGACCTTCGTCAAGGTGATCTCCGAGGAGCACGCGCGCATCGTCGATGCCCTCGGCGCCGAGGAGGGCGTCTTCCCCGAGCAGGAGTCGGCGCTGGCACTGGCGTCGCGCATGACGGCGAGCGGGCTCCTGCGCTACACGCAACTCGGTCCCGGCATCTGCGCGCAGGAGATGGCCGTGCCGGACGAGTGGTGCGGCAAGACGCTCCGCGAGCTGGAGCTGCCGCAGCGCTACCACGTGCAGGTCGTCGCGCTACACGACCTGCTGCGCGACACCATGACGCCCGTGCCGGAGCCCGACCGCCCGCTCACGCAGTCCGACACGCTGCTGCTCGCGGGCGACCCGCAGGCGCTCGAGCGCCTCACCCGCCTACGCTGAGCCCGCGGGCCTCGAGCAGGGGCGCGAGCGCGTCCCAGGTCGTGACCGGGGCCGAGCAGGTGTAGTCGTGGCAGACGTAGGCCGTCGTCCGCCCGTCGAGCCGGGTCTTGCCCTCGGCGAGCGGCAGGCGGGCCGGCGCCCCCGGGTCGGCGAGGATGACCGTGCGGTTCGGGACGTAGGCCGCGTGCAGCCGGGCGAGCAGGTCCGCCGTCGCCGGCTCGTCGCGGCTTCCCACCAGCACCACCTCGCGCGGCTTCCGGAGATAGAAGTCGGCGGCGGCGAGCATGTGGGCGAAGCCGAAGGGGTTCTCCCGCGCCGCCTGGGCGAAGAGGCCGAGGGTGCGCTCGGCGGCGGCCAGATACCGCGGCTCGCCGCGCAGGTAGTAGAGCCGCAGGAGCCCGAGCGCCGCGGCGGAGTTGCCCGAGGGGATCGAGCCGTCGAAGGTCGGCTTCGGCCGCGCCACCAGCGCCTCGTGGTCGTCGCTGGTGAAGTAGAAGGCGCCGCGCTCGCGATCCTCGAAGTGCGCCAGCAGCGCCTCGGCGAGCGCCGTCGCGCGCTCGACGAGCCCGAGGTCGAAGGTGCCCTCGTAGAGGTCGAGGAGCGCGTTCAGGAGGAAGGCGTAGTCGTCGAGGTAGGCGTTGAGCTTGGCCTGGCCGTCCTTGAAGGTCCGGAGCAGGCGGCCGTCGCGGTGCAGGCGCGCGTAGACGAAGGCGACGGCGCGCTCGGCGGCGGCGCGGTACTCGGCGCGGCCGAGCACCTGGTAGGCGCTCGCAAAGGCGCCGATCATGAGCGCGTTCCAGCTCGTGAGGATCTTGTCGTCGCGGCCGGGCGCGACCCGGTGCCCCCGGACGTCGAGGAGCGCCCGGCGCCCCTCGGCGAGGAGGCGCGCGACCTCGTCCACCGGCCGGCCGAAGAGCCGTGCCGCCTGCTCGTCGCCGAGCGTGCGGTGCAGGATGCTGGCGTGCTCGAAGTTGCCCTCGGGGGTGACGTCGTAGACCCGGCAGAAGACCTCCGCCGCCTCGGCGCCGAGGACGGCCGTGATCTCGTCGGGAGTCCAGACGAAGTACTTGCCCTCGACGCCCTCGCTGTCGGCGTCCTGCGCCGAGTAGAAGCCGCCTTCGGGATGCGTCATCTCGCGCAGCACGTAGGCGAGCGTCTCGTCGGCGACGCGCCGCCACTCGGCCGCTCCCGTGGCCTGGTAGCCCTCGAGGTAGAGGCGCGCGAGGAGCGCGTTGTCGTAGAGCATCTTCTCGAAGTGCGGCACCAGCCAGCGGGCGTCGACCGAGTAGCGGTGGAAGCCGCCGCCGAGCTGATCGTAGATGCCGCCCGCCGCCATCGTGCCGAGGGTGTGCTCGACCATCTCGCGGAAGCGGCCCTCGCCGGTCGCGTGCCAGGCGCGCAGGAAGAGCGAGAACGCCATGGTGTTCGGGAACTTGGGCGCGGTGCCGAGCCCGCCGTGGTCGCCGTCGTAGTGGCGCGCAAGCGCGCGCGCGGCGACGAGCGGCAGGTCGGCGGTGAGCGCCCCCGCCACCGCCTCGACGCCCTCGAGGCGCCCGAGCCCGCCCAGGATCTGCTCGACGCTCTTCGCGACCTCGCCGCGCTTCTCGTGGTAGGCCTGCGCCACGCCGGCGAGGACGCGCGCGAAGGCCGGCATGTTGTGGCGGTCGACGGGCGGGAAGTAGGTGCCGCCGTAGAACGGCGCGCCGGCCGGGGTGAGGAAGACGTTCAGCGGCCAGCCGCCGTGGCCGGTCAGCATCTGGACGGCGCTCATGTAGATGTGGTCGACGTCCGGGCGCTCCTCGCGGTCGACCTTGATGCAGACGAAGAGCTCGTTCATGAGCGCCGCGGTGCGCTCGTCCTCGAACGACTCGCGCTCCATGACGTGGCACCAGTGGCAGGCCGAGTACCCGATGCTGACGAGGATGGGCTTGTCCTCGCGGCGCGCGCGCGCGAGCGCCTCCTCGCCCCACGGGTACCAGTCCACCGGATTGTGCGCATGCTGCAGGAGGTAGGGGCTGGTCTCGTGGATCAGCCGATTGGTGTGCTGCGCCGACGACATCGGTCCTCGCACCGAGGGGTAGACTCTAGCCCCTCCACCGCCGGTGGTCGAACCCCCCTCCGGGGGCTCCGTTTCAGCGGCCGCGTGCCGGCGCCGCCGTCCCGCCGTGCTCCTTCCAGGCGGCGAGCGTGTGCAGGCCGGCGCCGACCTGCACCGCGACGATCTGCCGGAGCGGCAGCGTCCGGAGCGTGCCTTGGCCGTCGATCTGCTCGCAGATGTCCTCGAGCCGGCGCCGCACGATGCGCGCGACCTCCTCGCTGCCGCGCGCGACCGCCAGCCGGTAGACCTCGCCGAGGTAGAGCATGTGGTAGAAGACGCGGCCGACGGTGGCGTCGTAGGCCTCGGCCTTGGTCGCCTCCCGGGCGTACTGCGGCGCCTCGACCTCGCGCTTGAGCGCCGCCAGCCGCTTCGGAGTCTTGCGGGTGTAGTCGTCGAGCGAGCGGTAGATCCGGTCGCGCGGAGCGCCGCCGCCGACGACGCCGAAGTACTCGCGGACGTCGTGGAAGATCGAGTCGACGCGGAAGACGCCTTGCAGCATGGCCTCGCGCCGGCTGACGCCCGCCGGCGACCCGTCGTTCAGGGCCGGATCGTAGTAGTAGGGCACCTCGCAGACCAGCGTGTAGCCGCCGGTCTGGGCGCGGAGGTAGTCGTCCGTGCTGGTCCCGGCCTCGATCGAGCGGGCGGGGTCCTCGTCGAGGTTGCGCTCGAGGAAGTCGTAGATCTCCTGGACCCCGAAGAGCTGGTAGACGCCCTCGTCGAGGCGCTTCACGTAGGGCTGCTCGGGCTCCCCGACGTGGACCGCGAGCTCCTGGGAGGTCACGACGCGCCGCAGGCGCGGGAAGAGCCCGGGCAGGGCGCCCGAGAGGTAGAAGTAGACGCCGCAGAGCCCGGCGTTGTGCAGCGAGTAGAGGAACGTCGGCCGCTCGTGGTCGATGACCTCCATGACCGCGCGCGTCTCCGGGCAGCTCTCGGTGAAGTGCAGCGTCTTGTAATGCACCGGGAAGCTCCACTCGATCTGCTCGCGGTGCGGCGGGCGATAGAAGTTGAGCGCGTAGTTGAGCGGCGAGAACGGCGGCTTGAACCAGCCCTCGTTGAGGATGGTGCCGTCGGGGTCGGCGCACTTGATGATCAGGAAGGTGGTGTCGATCTCGCGGCGGAGGGCGTCGTCCTCGCACAGGCGGCGCGACAGGAACTCGAGCGTGAGCGTGCCGACGGGCTCGTTCGGGTGCGGGGTGCCGAGGAGCAGCGCCTTCCGCGGTCCGCCAGCGATCGTCAGCATCTCGATCGGCCGGCCCTCGAGCGAGGTGCCGATGGTCTGCAGCGTGACCAGCTTCGGAAACCGGCGCGCCAGCTCGCGCGAGCTGGCCGAGAGCTCGCCCACCGTCGGGAACTCGGAGTAGGAGGGGATTTCGGCGAGTACCTGAGCGACGTCCATGCTGCGGGGCGTCAAGCTACCACACGCCCCGAGTTTCGCAATTGACGCCGTTGGACTAGCGCGGCGGGCTCAGCTCAGCTCCTTGCTCGAGTAGCCGAGGATCCGCCGCGCGATGATCATCATGTTGATCTGCTGCGTGCCCTCGAAGATGTCGTTGATCTTGGCGTCGCGCATCCACTTCTCGAGCAGCAGCTCGCGCGAGTAGCCGAGCGGGCCGAGCATCTCGACCGCCTTCTGCGTCACCCAGGTGACGACCTGGCCGGCCTTGGCCTTCGCCATCGAGGCCTCGAGGTTGTTGCGCTGGCCGTGATCCATCATCCAGGCGGCGCGCCAGGTGAGGAGGCGGGCCGCCTGGAGCTGGGCCTCCATGTCCATGAAGTCGCGCTCGATCGCCGTGAGCTTGCCGGGGGCGATGCCGTAGCGGATCGGGATCCCCTGCTTCCCGAGCTCCTCGCGCACGTAGTCGAGGGCGGCGCGGCCGACCCCGAGGGCGCTCGCCGCGACGATCGGCCGGGTGGCGTCGAAGGTCACCATCACGCCCTTGAAGCCCTCGCTGGTCGTGGGGACCTCGGGGCTGCCGAGGATGTTGTCGAGCGGGATCCGGCAGTCCTCGAAGATCAGCGTCGCGGTGTCGGAGGCGCGGATGCCGAGCTTGTCCTCGCACTTGGCGACGGTCATGCCCGGCGTCCCGGCGTCGACGATGAACGACTTGATGCCGGCGCGGCCGGCCGAGCGGTCGAGCGTCGCCCAGACGACGATGAAGCCGTTCGAGTTCTTCGGGTCACCCGCCATGAGGCCGCTGGTGCAGAAGATCTTGGTGCCGTTCAGCACCCAGTGGTCGCCGTCGCGGACGGCGGTGGTCTGGATCTGGGCGCTGTCGGAGCCGCAGCCGGGCTCGGTGATCGCCATCGCCGACCACACCGGCTTGTCGCCCTTGAAGCGGCCGAGGAAGCGCTTCTTCTGCTCGGGGGTGCCGACGGCGAGCACCGCGGCGCCGCCGAGGCCCGGGCCCGGAATGGCGAGGTAGAGCCCGGCGTCGCCCCACGAGAGCTCCTCGACGGCGACCACCGTCCGGAGGTTGCGCTCGGCGTTCGCCGATCCCTGGCCGGCGGCGCGCTCGGCCTGCTTGGCCGCGGCCTTCTCCGCGGCGTCGGCGGTCACCTCGGCCGCCTCGGCGTTGGGACCGACCGAGGCGCCCTTCGAGAGCTGCCAGGTGGTATTGATGAACTCCCAGGGCTTCTCGTGCTCGCGCTCGTCGTACTCGCGCGCGATCGGCCGCATCATGTACTCCGCCATCATACGCATGCGGTCGCGCATCTCGCTGAGTGCGGGCGAAAGCTCGAAGTCGATCATGGTCCGTCTCCTTCCCGATTCCGTGCGGCGCCGCCGTCAGGCGATCGCCAGGCCCTCGAACGTCGCGAAGCCGCGGGCGTTGCGGAGGAAGAGCTCGACCAGGTGGTCGCGGATGTAGCCGTGCCCGCCGAGCACCTGGAGGGCGTTGTCGGTGATCTTGAGCGCCAGGTCGGCCGCGTAGCGCTTGGCGAGGTAGGCCTCGCGCGTGGCGTCCTCGCCGCGGTCGAGCTTCCACGCCGCCTCCCACGTGAGCAGACGCATGGCATCGACCTCCATCGCCATCTCGGCCAGCATGAACGCGATCGCCTGCTTCTGGGCGATCGCCTGGCCGAAGGCGCGCCGGTCCTTGGCGTAGTCGCGCGCGTAGTCGTAGGCGGCGCGCGCGACCCCGACCGCCATCGCCGCGAGCGCCACCCGCGAGAGGTTGGCGAGCCGGGCGGTGCCGGCGGCGCCGCCGCCGAGGACGTGCGCCGCCGGGACCTTGCACGCGTCGAGGGCGAGGCCGGTGGTGGCGAGCGCCTTCAGGCCCATGTTGCGCTCGCGCTCGCCGACGGCGAGGCCGGGCGTGTCGCGTCCGACGACCACCGCCTGCGCGTGCGCCGGGCCGCCGCCGTTGGCGGTGCCGGCGACGACCAGGAAGTGCTCGGCCTCGGCGCCGAGCGGCACGTAGCACTTCTGGCCGGCGAGGACCCAGTCGTCGCCCTGGCGGGTGAGCGTGGTCGCGGGCGCGCTCGGGTCGAAGTCCATGCGGGGCTCCATCACCGCCGCCGCTCCCGCCCGGAAGGCGTCGCCGCAGAACCCGGGCAGGACCTCCTTCCGGAGCTCGGGCGAGCCGAGCTCCAGGACCGGCACCGTGATCAGCCGCGGCGCCAGGATGTGCAGCGCGATCGACAAGTCGCCATACGCCAGCTCCTCCGCGACGA
>Ga0299906_10001447_pt1 | contig 20466 bp, 14 predicted proteins | sample RVTome_14_FD_200259 | JGI IMG/M metagenome (GOLD analysis project Ga0299906, IMG submission 200259) | Soil microbial communities from uranium-contaminated site in the Upper Colorado River Basin, Wyoming, United States - RVT145D125 (version 2) ...
GAATTCATCCGCCTGGGCCGCCTGCGCGGCTGCAGTGATCGCCTCGACGCTGGACTGCGGGCTGCCAAAGGCGATATTGTCAGCGATGGTTTTGCTGAACAAGAACACGTCCTGTTCAATCATCGAAATCTGGCGGCGCAACGAGTCCAGGTCCCACTCGCGGACATCGATGCCATCGACCAGCACCTGGCCGTGGTCGACGTCGAGCGTGCGGTTGATCAGTTTGGCCAGGGTGGTCTTACCGGCCCCGGTTTGGCCGACGATGGCCACCGTTTGGCCGGGCTCAACCCGGAAGCTGACGTCCTGCAGTGCAGCTTCGACGCCAGGGTAGGCAAAGCCCACCTGGCGGAATTCAATGGCGCCCTCGACCCGGCCGCGGTGGCCGGTTGGATTGCGGTCGAGCTCGGTCCGCTGCTCCATCAGTTCTATGATGCGGCGGGCGCCGGCCAGGCCGAGCGAGACCTGAGAGTAGGCGAACAACGAGGCGAAAACCGGAAAGCCGAACAGGTTGATCAAGCCGACATAGGCAACCACGTCACCGGGGACGAGCAGACTCTGGCGGTAGAGCAGCATGGCATGCAGGAAGGAGCCGGCAATTGCCAGTCCGAAAAGAAGCAAGGGCAGATAGCGGGCTTCGATGAATCCCTGGCGCACGAAGGAGTCGCGGACTGCCCGTGCGTTGCGGCTGAATAGGGTCAGCTCCTCGGTTTCACGAGCGGCGCCTTTGATGACCTCGATGCCGTCGATCGCCTCGGACAGTCGGGCGTTCATGTTGCCGAAGGAGCGCCGTACCGACTCGGTCACGGGCCGCAGTTCGTGCAGGTACTGCCACAGCGCCAGAATGTAGGCGACCATGAATAAAGCCGGCGTCAGGATCAGGTCCGGGTGATAGCGGGGCGCGAACAGCAGCGGCATAAGCATGAAGGTTCCCGAGCCAACCACCAGGTTCAGCCCTGGGCTGAACATGAAGTTGACGGCGCGCACGTCGTTTGTGGCGCGGGCCATTGTGTCGCCCACCGGCTGCAAGCTGTGAAAAGTCATGCTCTTGCCGAGCAGGCTCAAGTACAACTCGTCGCGCACGTCGCGCTCGAGGCGCTGCGCCATCAGTTCGGCGCCATAGTTGCGGGCGAACTGCAGCCCGCCGCGGATCAACTGTGAGACCAGGATTACGAGGGCGATGCTCAGCAAGCCGCTGGCGACAGGGCCGCCGGACAGCACCAGGTCGAAGGCCTGGCCAAACAAGACCGGGACGGCAGCCGCCAGTGCGGCGTTGCCAAAGGCGCCGATCAGCATAATGACGGCTAGCAGCCAGTGAACGCGCGCGTGGTCAATGATCCAGCGCAGCGGGCTGCTCCGGTTGTACTGGCGCGCCTCGGGATGTGTGAACTCAGCGATGGTCACACGGTGTGCCTACCGGTTGCATGCGACATCAGCGGGAGAACGCCGTCAGGATACCATAGGCGCGTTGGCTGACCCGCTCGAAGACGAACCACTGTGCTATAGTCGGTCCGCCCGCCACGCCCTGCCAGGGGCGGGCAGCCTGGCTGTCACAATTCCCCCACCGACAGCGTTTGGATGATGAAGGTGAGCACCAGCGAAGGAACGCAGGAATCCCAAATCGTCTCACTGGTCAAGCAGGCGCAAGGTGGGGACCAGGATGCCTACGCGGAACTCTTCAACGAATTCCACCAACCGGTCCTCAGCTACATCTATCACACGCTGCACGACCAGCAGGCGGCCGAAGACGTCGCCCAAGAGGCCTTTATCCGGGCCCACCAGCGGCTTGCCCAGCTGGGCCCACCGTGGGATTTTAAGAGCTGGGTCTTTCGCATCGCGAGCAACCTGGCGATGGACTATTTGCGCGGCGGCAAGCGCATGGTGGATGTTGAGGATGATGTGATGGTTTACCTCGAGGACCCGCCTTCGACGCGGCGGCCCTTTGAGCGGCAGCTGCAACGCGAAGAGCAACGCCACCAAGTTTGGGATTCGTTGGAGGGTCTGCCTGCTCGCTACCGGCAGGCTCTGGTGCTGCGCGAGGTCAATGAGCTGTCATACCAGGAAGTGGCAACCGCCCTCGAAGTATCCTACGACAACGCCCGTCAATTGGTCCACCGGGCCCGCGGGCTGTTCCGCGATGTGCACGGGCTGCGCATGACGGTCGCCGAGGCCGCCGTGCGCTGCAAGCAGCTTGGCGACTTGCTGTCGGCGTACAGCGACAACGAGCTAGATCCGGCCCAATCCGACCAAGTGGCCGAGCACCTGGCCTCGTGCCGAGATTGCCAGCAGGAACAGGAGGAGTTCAAGAAGGTCGGTGCTTTGCTGGCCGGGCTGTTCCCCCTGGTTCCAAGTCCCGCTTGGAAATCAAAGGTATTGGAGGAGATCCAAGCCAAGCAGATGCCGGCCAAAGCGGCCCCAACCATCCAGGGAAACCAGCCCGCACCGCAGCCTCCGGCTGCGCCGGCGGCGGTCAGTCCAGCGGCGAGTGCTGGCGGCGGACTGGCGGCCATGATGGGAGGCGGCTGGCCGCTGATGCTGCTGCTTGGCGCAGGCGGGTTGCTCTTATTGGCCCTTGGCGGCTGGATGCTGTTTGTCGGGGGCGGGCCCCCTGGCGCCCCCCCACCGAGCGAGACCGCGCAAGTGCTGTCACCGGCCGCAGGCGAGACGGGCAGTGCGACCGACAATGAGCTTGGCGCCTTGCCAGTTGGGGCCAGCGCTACCCCCACCAGAACGCCCTCAGCCACGCCAACCGCGAGTGCCACGGCCACCCTCGGGCCGGCCATGGCCACCGTGCTCGAGAACAGTGTATGCCGCGGCGGTCCTTCGGCCACGGACTACGAGCCGGTCATCTACCTGACCCCGGGTCAGATCCTGCCGATTGACGGCCGCAACGCCCCCGACACCTACTGGCGGGTCGTGTCGGCTGCCGGCCGGTGCTACCTGTGGCAGGAGCAGGCTGAAGAGTCGGGCGACGTCGACAGCGTCCCCATAGTGCCCGACCCGCCAACCCCGACGCCGGAGGATTCCCAGTCGCCACAGATCAGTGCTTCCCACGCACCGACCGGCAGCAACCGGCCCAATACTGGGGACTTGGTTAGCTTCCAAGCTAATGCAACCGATAATGTCGGCGTAGCCCGCATCGAAGTCTGGGTGCAGGGCCCGGCCGACAACACATTTCAGTTGGCGAAAACATGCACCAACAGCTCGGTTTGCAGCCATCAGGGCGGACCCTACTCCATCGGCCAGGTGCGCTATTATGCACTGGCCGTGGATGCAGCCGGCAATCAGACCCAAACAACAACGCGTTCCTTCACCGTGTACCCGATCCTGTTTTAGAGGGGAACGGTGGCGTCACCAGCCGGAGGACCAACATGACTCACCGACCAGGACTCGCCCCCGTCCCCGTCTACCTGGCGTTGTTTGCCTTGATCGCGCTGGGGCTGGCCTGTGACCTACCCCAGGGCCAGGCGGCGCTAGAAACGGCGGTTGCCCAGACGCTGGAGGCCGGCTTCACGGAAGAAGCGGCTGCCGCCACCCCGACCGATGCGCCAACGGCCACGGTCGAAGCGACCGAGCCCCCGACGGCTGAGCCGACGCCAACCGTGGTGCATGTAATGATTCCCAATGCACCGGCTGGCGTTGAGCGCTTTCTGACCGACGCTTCCTCGTTGGCCTATGCCAACCAGGCGCAGGCACCCGGAGACGACTTCACCACCAATCGGCTGGAGCGCCCCTTCACTACCGGAGCGATGGACTACCTGCCGCAGCTCGATCTCAGACGCGCCGAGTTGGATGTGCTCGAGCCCTGGGTCTACGTCACCCTATTTCTGGAAGGACCCGTCCAGCCTGCCGACGGCGCCTACTACGGCGTCGAGCTCGATTTGGACGGAAACGGCGAAGGCGAGTGGTTCATCTATGGCCAGGCGCCGGCCTCCACCGAGTGGACGACCGATGGAGTCCGGGCCGCCCAAGATGCCAACGACGATGCCGGTGGCGAGGAGCCAGGCATGGCCGAGCCGCCCACCGGTTTGACCGATGGCTTTGAGAACTTGGTGTTCGACAGTGGTCAAGGCGCAGATCCGGACACGGCCTGGATTCGCCAGGGGCCAGGCGGGCCGGCCCAGGTTCAGCTGGCGTTCAAGACCTCCCTTGTCGGCACCGTCGAATTCCTGTGGGGAGGCTGGACGGACCAGGGGCCGAAGGATCCCCTTCTATTCGACTACCACGATCATTTCACCCCGCAGCAGGCTGGATCACCGCACCTGAACCACACCAACTATCCGCTCAACCAGCTGCACTCGGTCGACAATACCTGCCTCGACTCGCTGGACTTTGCCACCAGCGGCAGTGAGCCGCGCTTGTGTGTCATCCCTGGCTCAATCGCCGGGGTGGTGTGGCGCGATCGCTGCCTGACCACCGGTGGTGATGGTGGCGAACCTCTGGTGCTGGGCGAAGGCTGCGTCGGCTCACCCCCCACCGACTGGAGCGCCGACGGGATTTACGAGCCGAGTTGGGAGCCACCCTTCCCCAACGTCGTGGTCGACCTGGGCGCCGGCTCCTGCCCCTCGACCGGTCTGGCAACGGCCACGACCGATTCGGCCGGTCGCTACTCCTTCAACAACCTGCCGGCGGGGACCTACTGTGTTTCGATTGGCATCCTGGCCTACAACAACGAAGATCAGCTAGTGCCAGGGGGCTGGACCTATCCTTCGACGGTCGGTGAAGTTGCCCGCCAAACGATCAACCTGCTGGCCGGGCAGAACAAGTCGGGCGTCAACTTTGGCCTGATGTGGCAGTTTGGGGACTGACGTGCGGTCGGATTGACCTCGTTCGTTCCGTGCCGGGCACCACGGCGTATGACTGGCTGCCAGGGGTGTGCCGGTTCGTAGTACGCGGACCCTTGGTGGCTAGGCCTGATTGAGCTTTCGATAGAGTGAGAGGGAGTTAAGGTATGCGGTCGAGCGGGCAACTGCATTGGCTGTTGAGCGTTGTGCTGCTGGTTGTGCTTGCTGGCTGCAATCTGCCAGGCATGGAAAGCGCTGCCGCCCGTCAGGCGACGGCCCAGATGCAGACGGTTGAGGCGGTCATGACGGCCGAGACTCAGGCGACCGACACACCTGCCACCACCGATACGCCCGAACCCTCACCGACGCCAACCGAAACTCCGGTTCCTTCGGCGACCACCCCCTCGCGCCTGGCCAGATTGACCACCGACGCCAACTGTCGCAGCGGTCCCGGCACGATTTATGACGTGCGCCAGGTCCTGGCCAACGGCACCAGCGTTCCGGTGGTCAGCAAGAACGCCGATCCCAACAATGTCTGGATCGAAGTGCAGCCGGCCGGTGGCCTGCCGTGCTGGCTGTCCATCATCACTGTGACCTTGAACTTCAACACAAACGAGTTGGCGGTCGGGGTCATTCCGCCAACCCCGATCTACACGCCGGGAAAGATCGTGGGCGCCGTGTATCACGATTTTTGTGACAACGCAGCCGGTGGCCAGGGATGTGTCGCCTACAACGGCGGCTACCGGGCTAACGGTCTGCTTGACCTTGGTGAGCTGTCCATCCCGAATGTCACGCTGCGCCTGGGCGCTGGCGACTGTCCCTCGGTAGGACTGACGACAGCCACGACCGGCCCCGGTCCGTCCGATGGCTACGTGTTCGACGACCTCAAGCCGGGTAAGTACTGTGTGACAGTGATCGCCGATGCCGATGGCAATGGCAGCATCCTGGGCCCGGGCTGGTGGACTTCGCCCGACACCAACGGGTCGGAGACGGCTCGCCGCACGGTGACGGTCGAATCGGGCGCGACGACGGCCGCTGTCACCTTCGGCTGGGATTTTGAGAACCAACCGTAGCCGATTGATGGCAGTTGCCCTGCCATTCGAAGCGTGCGATGATGTCGCCTTGGTGAGCTGTCACAAGTGGCGGCCCTCGCCCGTTGAGAGTGGTGAAGCACACCTGCCCACGGGCGAGTTAAGGAGCACCTACATGAACCCGAAGCTGCGAAACCCGATCCTGGTCCTGACGGTCATCGGCATGATGATGATGGCTTGCAATCTGACGGCTGGAGGCGCCGCGGTTGATGAGACTGCGGCGGTGCAAACCGTCGAGGCCGAGCTGACTCGGATTGCCCTGGCCGAGCCCTCATTGGAGGCGACCGAATCGCTAGCGACCGAAGCCCCCACTGCGACGCTGGAGCCGACCGCCACCGAAAGCGGCCCCACGCCGACTGCTGGCACGCTGGGCTGCACTGACCGGGCCACCTTTGTCTCCGATGTAAGCGTGCCGGATGGCTCGAATTTTGATCCGGGCGACAATTTCACCAAGACCTGGCGCCTGCGCAACGACGGTACCTGTACCTGGACATCGAGCTATGCGTTGGTCTTTGACCACGGCGACGCCATGGGCGCGCCGGCGGCCATCCCGCTGGCCGGCGCCGTACCGCCCGGTAACAATGTTGATCTGTCGGTTAACCTGACGGCTCCGGCAGCCCCCGGCGGTTACCAGGGCTTCTTCCTGCTGCGCAACAACAGCAATGTGTTGTTCGGCATCGGGCCCAGCGCCACCACCGCCTTTTGGGTCAAGATCGATGTGGTGCCGCCGTCTCCCACCCCGACGGCCACCACCTTCTTCGTCTTCCCCATAATTACGCTCATCCCGCTTTTTGCCTATTCCAACGGCTCGGATCAAGTGCTGAATGACGGCGCCTGCTTCGATCTGGATGAGGGCAACCCCATCGGCTGCGGGTCGGGCGACGCAGACTTCCGCTATGATGCCACCATTGCCTTCTTCCCGTCGCCGTCCGAGCAGAATTTCGAACCACTCCATGATGCCGAGGGCCGCTACATTGCCGCCAATCCCCCGGCCAAAGCCGATTGCCAGGGATTGGCCCTGTTGGACAGTGAGTTCGATTTGGACTCCGGGGACAACTACTGCTATGAGACATCGGATGGCCGCTATGGCTACATCCATGTGGACACGGCTGGACTGTTCTCGCTGACGTTTGACTGGTGGACCTGGAACTAGCAACTGGGGGTAACCACAAAGACACCAAGTGCACGAAGAGGATGTCAGGGTCACGAAGCAGTTCAACCTGACGGATAATTGGTTGTGAACTCCATTGTGATCCCTGACTGATCCCTTTGTGACCTTGGTGTTTTCGTGGTTAGCCTGGGACAACCCTATCAAACGATCGGCTCGAACTTGGCCAGGAAGTGGCGCAGCAGCCTGGGCGCCTCCAGGATGCGGTAGCCGGGCAGCATGTCGCGCTGCGTCAGGATCCGCTCGAAGGCGTCCACGATGACATCCATGTGTGACTGCGTGTACGTCCGGCGCGGGATGGCCAGCCGCACCAATTCCAACCGCGGCCGATGGAGTTCGCCCGACTGCGGGTCTTCATAGGCGAAGGCGACCGACCCTAATTCGATGCCGCGTATACCCGCCTCTAGGTAGAGTGCGAGCGACAAGGATTGGCCGGGAAAGGCCTCGGCCGGGATATGTGGCAGCATGGCGCCGGCGTCGATGTACACGGCGTGACCGCCAACCGGCTGGATGATGGGGACCCCCAGGGCGGCTATTCGTTCGCCTAGATAGCGGGTTTGGCCCGTGCGGTAGGCCAGGTATTTTTCGTCGAGCGCCTCGTACAGGCCGGTAGCCAGCGCCTCCATGGCCCGGCCGGACATGCCGCCGTAAGTCAGGAAGCCCTCGCGCAGAACCAGCTCACCGGCGGCTCGTTCGTACAGATCCGGATCATGGAAGCCGAGGAAGCCGCCGATGTTGGCCAGCCCATCCTTCTTGCCCGACATGGTAACGCCATCGGCCAGCGAAAACGTTTCGCGGGCGATTTCGAGCACACTCCTGCCGGCCTGGCCCACCTCGCGCTGTTGGATGAAGTAGGCGTTTTCGGCGTGTCGGCAGGCGTCAATAATGAAAGGGATCCGATGGCGCCGGTAGACCTGGCTGGCCAGTTTGAGGTTTTCCAGGGACACCGGTTGTCCACCGGCGGCATTGTTGGTAATGGTCATCATGCCGAACGGTATGCGCTCGGCGCCGACCTCGTCAATCAAGGCTTCAAGCCGCCCGATGTCGATGTTGCCTTTGAAGGGATGGTCCGCCGCCGGCTCGTTGGCCTCGGGGATCCCCAGGTCGTGCGGCCGGCCGCCACGGGCCAGGATGTTGGCCTGGGTCGTGTCGAAATGAGCGTTGCTCGGGATCACGCTGTCCGGTTTGACGAGCAAGGCGCACAGGATGTTCTCAGCGGCTCGGCCCTGGTGCGTTGGAATCAGATAGCGAAAGCCGAAGATGTCGGCGAAGGCCTGTTGCAGCCGATCGAAGGAGCGGGCGCCGGCATAGGTTTCGTCGCCCCGCAGCATGTCGCCCCACTGCTGGTCGCTCATGGCGCCGGTGCCAGAGTCGGTCAGCAGGTCAATGTAGACTTCGGCCATCTTGAGGCCGAACAGGTTGTAATGGGTTCGCTCGAGGGCCTGCGCCCGCGCTTCCCGAGAAATCCGATGGATGCGCTCAATCGTCTTGATGCGGAAAGGTTCGGGCGGGTGGTCGGTCATCCAGCGCACCTCCGGTGTAGGCATCCATCGCGGCTAGATTACCCCGAGTATACTGCCGGCGGTCAAACGCTGGCCCCAAGGAACCACGAAGGCGCCCAGGACGCAAATGAAAAAGGTGGGAACACAATGGGTGCATTCGGCTGTCAGCCGTCAGCTGTCAGCAGTCAACTGAACGCTGATCCCTGAGAGCGATATTTCTTTGTGTTCCCTCCCTGGGCCTTCGTGTGCTTAGCACCTTGGTGGTTTCACTCGCCGTAGTGGATGGTGATGGACGATCTTGAGATTCTGAGCTTCGCGCTGGGCCCTGCTCAGGCCAATGCCTACCTGCTGGGCGACCGCCAAAGCGGCCGCGCGGTGGTCATCGACCCGGCCTGGGACGGCGCCTTCCTGCTCGAAACTGCGGCGGCGCGCGGCTGGCGGGTTGGCCAAATCTGGCTCACTCATGCCCACTTCGACCATCTAGGCGGTGCCGCTGCGCTGGCCGATGGCGCCCGCCAGCCAGTGCCGGTGGCGCTGCATCCGGCCGATCATCCGTTGTGGCAGATGCACGGCGGCGCCGCCCCCTTCGGCTACACCGACTTCGATCCGGGTCCCGAACCGACCGTCGATCTCTTCGACGGCATGGAGCTCAGGCTGGGACCGGCGCTGTTTACCGCCATCCACGCACCCGGCCATACTCCGGGCCACATGCTGTTCTATTGCCAGGCGCTGGCCAGCTTGTTCTGCGGCGACCTGATCTTTGCCGGCAGCGTCGGGCGGACGGACCTGCCCGGCGGAAATGGCGAGCAGCTCATGGCCAGTATCCAACGGCACGTACTCAGCCTGCCCGATGAGACACGGCTGCTGCCCGGCCACGGTCCGGAGACTACGGTCGGCCGGGAGCGAGCCTCCAACCCGTTCCTCCGAGACTAACCACAAAGGCACAAAAGGGCACGAAGGAAGCCCGCAGTCAGCCATCAGCCAGGACAGGCTGCCGCAGTAGCGGCAATTCCTTGGCGCTGAGAACTCAACGCTGACGGCTATACGCGGCCGGCTGACAGCCAAACGCCGCTCTCCTTTGTGTCCTTAATAAACTCTTTGAGCCCTTGGCGTCTTTGTGGTTACTCTCCACCCGAAGACTGCGCCCACACCAACCATTCCCGCACTTCACCCTGTGGTTCGACCGGGGCCAGCGCCAACAGCGGCAGGCGGAGGCCGTAGGCCCCATCTGCGATGGAGCTCAGCGTCGGCAGCACGCCTTCGATTCGCAGCACTGCGACGCCCTCAGCATCGGCGACCGCACGGTAGGGCACCAGGCCGATCGCCCCCCGTTCCGCTCTCACAATTTCGAGCACGGCCTGCGGTGTTGGGCCCAAGCGGGCCAGCGTCGTTATGCGGCCAGTGGGCATCACCTGCTCGACGAAGGCCTGGCGCAGCCGGTCGCCCTGGGGGTAGATGACCGGCTGGATTGAACCTTCACCGGCTCCGATTTGATCCCAGCGTGTGAGGCGGCCAGTGAACACACCGGCCAGATCTTCCCTGTCCAGTTGGCGCACAACCACCTGGGCGTGAACCACAACCGCGATCCCCTCCCAGCCGAGCAGAAAACCGGACCAGCCGTCGGGGACGGGCGGGTAATCCAGATGAGCCAGGCTGTCTCCGTCTTCGACCGATTGCAGGCCGGCCAGGCTGGGGAGCGGGACCAGATCGAAGGGAAGCGGCCCGATCTCCTGGAGGTAGGTTTCACCCAGCGACTGCGGCAGCGGGAGCGCGCTCAGCCCGACGCTGACCCGCGGCACAGGCGGCGCAGTGGGGCTGGGGGTAACCGTGCCACCGCAGGCGGCCAACACGGCTACCAGCAGCAGCGCGCTGGCCCGGCGCACCAAGTCAGCTGCGGAGCAGCGAAATGCCAACACCGGTCAACCCGAGGAGCGCGCAGTAGATGACAAAGACCGTCAGCCGGTGGCTGGCCAAGTAGGCCAGCAGCCAACGGATGGCTACGTAGCCGACCAGCGCCGCGGAGAGAAAACCGGCGATCAGCGCCGGCAGCTGCTCGGCGGCGCTGGCCATCCCGCCCAGGTCGAGCAGGGCGATCGCCCCTGCGCCGATCATCACCGGCACCGACATCAGAAAGGAGAAGCGGGCGGCCTCGGCCCGGCGCAGGTCGCGCATGAGACCCCCGGCAATGGTGGCGCCGGAGCGCGAGATTCCCGGGAACAACGCGGCGGCCTGGGCTAGGCCAATCAATAAGGCGTCGAGCAGACCGACCTCGTGCATCGTACGCCGGCGTCGGCCGATGCGTTCGCTCAACCCTAACAAGAGGGCCGTGACGAGTAAGAACAGGCTGACGGCCAATGGATCGCCAAAAGCGGTCTCCACCAGATCTTTGAGCAACAGGCCGAGCAGTGCCGCCGGTAGACTGGCAGCCGCCAACGCCCAGGCGAGGCGGGCGTCGGCACTGCCCAGCGGACGGCCCTGCGCCAGCTGGCCAACGGCAGCTTTGACCAGGCGGATCAAATCGTCACGGAAGTAGACAAGGACGGCAGCCAGCGTGCCCCATTGAACCAGGACGTCGAACACGAAGGCAACCCCGGGCTCGAAACGCCAGCCGAGCAGCCACGGGACCAAGACCAGGTGGCCCGAGGACGAGATTGGCAGGAACTCGGTTGCACCCTGCACGATGCCAAGAACCAGGGCCTGCAACAAAGTCATTGCCTAGACCTCGACTGGTCGGTGCTTGGCATAGTTTCTGCGGAACTCGGCAACCATTGTCTCCAACCTGCCCTCTAAGATGGCCTGGCGCAGATCGGCGGCCAGCGTGACTAAAGTCGTCAGATTGTGGATCGAGAGTAGTGTGGCGGCCAGTATTTCGCCGGCGACGATCAGGTGGCGCACGTAAGACCGTGAGAAATGGCGGCAGGTGTAGCAGTCACATGCCGGATCAATCGGTTTCCGGTCGCTGGCAAATGTCGCATTGCGTAGGTTGAGCCGTCCGAGGCGTGTCATGGCGGCGTCATTGCGGGCCAACCGGGTGGGCAGCACACAGTCGAAGATGTCGACGCCGCGCCAGACGGCTTCTACCAGATCATCGACAGCGCCGACCCCCATTAAGTAGCGAGGCCGATCGGCCGGCAGGCGCGGTGAAAGCACATCGAGCATGGTGTACATTTCAGGCTTGGACTCGCCGACTGACAAGCCGCCGATGGCCACGCCCGGTGTCCCCAGGGTGCTTATGAAGTCGGCCGATTGCTGGCGCAGGTCGGGAAAAATGCCGCCCTGGACGATGCCAAACAGTGCTTGCTGGTCGTTGGTCTTGGCCGCCAGGCAGCGTTCGGCCCAGGCATGGGTCCTGGCCATCGCCTGTTCGTTGTATGCGCGGTCGTCGGGGGCAGGGCATTCGTCGAAGGCCATAATAATGTCGGCGCCCAACTGCTGCTGGACGGCAATTGCCCGCTCCGGCGTGAAGCGGTGCTCCGAACCATCCAGGTGCGAGCGGAATGTGACGCCATCGTCGTCGATCCGGCGCCGGTCGGCCAGCGAGAACACCTGGAACCCGCCCGAGTCGGTCAGGATCGGCCCTGGCCAGCCCATGAACTCGTGGAGCCCGCCGGCCCCGGCCACAATATCGGGCCCCGGCCGCAGGTACAGATGATAGGTGTTGGCCAGCACAAGACTTACGCCAAGTTCTTCAAGCTGCGCCGGCGTCAAGGCCTTGACTGCAGCCTGGGTCCCTACCGGGGCAAAAACTGGCGTTTCGATCACGCCATGCGGGGTGTGGAAGCGGCCGGCCCGGGCGCGCCCGTCGCTGGCCTGTAGTTCGAAGGCGAAGTGGGAGGTCATCGGCGCGGGATTATACATGTGGTGGTGGGCTAGCCACGAAGGGCCTAAGCGAACCAAGGATCAGGGAGGGAACACAGTGATTGCCTTCAGCTGTCAGCCTTCAGCGGTCAACTGAGAGCTGAGAGCTGGGGGCTTCACTCCTGCGTGGTTGCTTTGAGGGTTTATACTCGGCGGCGCAATGCCATCCACCGACGGTCTCTCCAATTGGCTCGAAATCGACCTCGACGCCATCGCCGGCAATTTGCGGGCGGTCGAGGCCCAGGCTGGCGTTCCGGTTATGGCTGTGGTCAAGGCCAATGGTTATGGCCATGGTCTGGTCGAGGTGGCGCGGACGGCGGTCGAGGCCGGCGCCATCTACTGCGGGATTGCCCGGCTCGACGAAGCCCTCGAACTGCGAGAGGCTGGCATCGAGGCGCCCTTGATGGTGCTGGGTGATACACCGGTCGTGCGGTTTGGCCAGGCGGCGGCCGCCGGGGTCACCCTGACGGCCTTTCGCCAGGAACACGTGGCGGCGCTCTCCGAGCTTCCCACCGATCGCACTGTTAAGGTCCATCTCAAAGTGGATACCGGCATGACCCGCCTGGGCGCGGCACCTTCCGAGGCGATCGCATTGCTGCGCCAACTGGCGTCGCTAAACCAGGTCGATCTCGAAGGTCTGTTCACCCATTACGCGCGCGCCGACGAACCCGACGAAGATATGACCACCAACCAGGAGGCCATCTTCGATGACCTTGTGGCCGAAGCCGCCATTCTGGGCCTGCGGCCCAGGCTGGTGCATGCCGCCAATTCGGCGGCAGCGTTGGTGCGGCCGTCGTCGGCCTACGACATGGTTCGACCGGGGATCGCGCTCTACGGGCTCAACCCAGCCTCCAACGTCCGGCTGCCGCCGGCGTTTCGGGCCGCCCTGACCTGGCGCGCCAGCCTAACCCAGGTCCGCCAGGTTCCCGCCGGAACTGGCATCTCGTACGGTCACGTCTACGTCACGCCGATAGACGCCAGGCTCGGCGTCGTGCCGGTCGGCTACGGCGACGGTTACCGCCGCCAGGACGGCAATCAAGTGCTTGTGCACGGCCAGCGAGTGCCGGTGCGCGGCCGAGTGTGCATGGATCAATTGGTGGTCGATTTGACAGACTTGCCCGAAGCCAACGTTGGAGACCGGGCCACCCTGATTGGTGAAGATCAAGGCGAGCAGATCAGCGTTGAAGACCTGGCAGCCGGTTGGGGGACGATCAACTACGAGGTGGTCTGTGGGCTGAGCGCCCGCGTGCCGCGCCTGTACCACGCCTGACGGGTAGGCCGCCCGATCCAGCCGCTGCTTCCGACGGTACGAAAGGCTGGATGCAGCCTGCCCCGTCCAAGTTCGGCGATCAACCCTCCTGCGAATCCAGCGAACGCTTCCATGGAACGCCCCTACGGGCCGGATTCGCAATCGGCCAGGCATAGCCACGACCCCGGGGGTCCGACAAGGTACATATCTTTGAGGCATCCGCCAACGGACCCCCGGGGTCGGAATGAATCCAGTTTGGGCCGCGATGGCGGCCAAACCCTGGCTCCCAATCCACAGCAGGGGCACGATATATCGTGCCCCTACCAGATTAGACGTTCGAGCACTTGCTGAATCCAGTCGGCCCTCGGAGGTCAGCGGACGAGTGGGAACATGGCCGTGCGCCGGTATGGCTCCATCCGCCGTCCGCGGTCCTTGGTCCTTGGTCCATCGTCCCTGCTTCCATGCCTATTCGTCACGAATAGCTACATCAGCTTGACTCCCCTGCGGCGGGTTCGTAGAATGCTAGGTACCAATTGAACGGGTATCGGGGAGAGACCCGGGCAACCGGGCACCGAAGGGGCAAGTCCCAGGCACAGCGTGCTAGCCTGGGGTGAAACTCTCAGGTACAAGGGACCCGAACCCGGCTGACCTCTGGAAAGTCTGTCAGCACCGAAGGGGCAAGCCGGCAGCCTAGGCGAATCTCTCAGGTTATGGACAGAGGGCGCACACCGAATGGTCGTGCGCCTTCTTTTATTTGCGCTGCCCAGCCTGCTCAAGGAGCGAACGATGAAGGTACCGGACGATCTGAAGTACACGGAGAACGACGAGTGGATCCGGGTGGAGGGTGACGAAGGAGTGATCGGGATCACCGACTTCGCCCAGGACCAACTATCGGACATTGTGTTTGTCGAGGTGTTGGAGGATGTGGGCGCTAGTCTCGACCAGGGCGCAGCTTGCGCCGCCGTCGAAAGTGTCAAGGCGGCTGCCGATGTCTATCTGCCAGTGGCCGGCGAGATTGTGGCCACGAACCAAGAGCTCCCCAACCAGCCCGAGCTGATCAACAGCGACCCATACGGGCAAGCCTGGATCTTGCGAATCAGGTTGACCGACGCGTCACAACTTGACAACCTGCTGGATGCTGCGGCCTATCAACAGAGCATCGAGGCCAGAAACCACTGATGACTTTTATCCCGCACACGGATCTCGACCGCCAGCACATGCTGGCGGCGATTGGTGTCAGCCGGCTGGACGACCTATTCGAGGCCGTCCCGGCTGCCTTGCGCTTCCCCCAGCTCGACTTGCCGGCAGGCATCTCTGAAATGGAAGTGATGAACGAACTGCAGGCGCTGGCCGAAGACACCACCAATGCACACCAGTTCACCAGCTTCCTCGGTGCCGGAGCCTACGATCACTTCATCCCGGCGGTGGTCGATCATGTCCTGCAGCGCTCCGAGTTCTACACGGCCTACACGCCCTACCAGCCCGAGGTGTCGCAAGGCACGCTACAGGCGATCTTCGAATTCCAGAGCCACATCTGCAATCTGACGGGCATGGAAGTGGCCAATGCTTCGGTCTACGACGGGGCTACCGCGCTGGCCGAGGCCGTCAACATGGCGCTCAACCACCACCGCGGCAGGCGCGACCGGGTTGTGCTGGCGCCGACCGTTCACCCTCACTATCGGGATACCGTCCAAACCTACCTGCGCGGTACCGATGTCGAGGTGGTGGGACCGCAAGGCTTTGCCGCGGGGCTGCCATCCTTGATCGATCACATCGACGACCAGACGGCGTTGGTGGCTGTGCAGTATCCGGACTTCCTCGGCCATATCAATGACTATGGGCCAGTCGCCGAGGCGGCCAGGGCCAGCGGTGCCCTTTTCTGTGTTGTGGTCAACCCGATCGCGTTGGGTTTGCTCGAGCCGCCGTCGGCCTTTGGCGCCGACGTGGTTGTTGGCGAGGGTCAACCGCTTGGCATACCTCTTTCCTTTGGCGGACCCTACCTGGGTCTGTTCGCCACCCGCCAGGCGTATGTGCGAAAGATGCCGGGCCGGTTGGTCGGCGAAACGACTGACGACCGGGGCCAGCGCGGTTACGTGTTGACGCTGACGCCGCGCGAGCAGCACATCCGGCGGGAGAAGGCAACCAGCAATATCTGCACTAATCAGGGGCTGATGGCGTTGGCCGCTGGCGTGTATCTGACCGTAATGGGGCGCCAGGGTCTGCGCCGGGTGGCCGAGCTGTGCTACCACAAGGCCCATTACGCCGCCGAGCAAATTGGGGCGCTGCCCAGCTACGCACTGTGGAACCAGCGGCCGTTCTTCCATGAATTCGTGATCGAGACGCCTCTGCCGGTCGAACACATCAGCCGGCAGCTGTTGGCCAGCCGGATCATCGGCGGCTACGATCTGTCGCAGTGGCAGCCCGAGCTGGCTAACCATATGCTGGTGGCGGTGACCGAGCGTAACACGCGGGAGGACATCGACCGGTTTGTCGAGGCGTTGGCGGAGGTGGGCAATGCTTGAGCCCCTGATTTACGACCGCTCGTCCCCGGGGCGTACCGGTTTCTCTTTGCCGGTGCTGGATGTGCCTCCGGCCGACCTGCCCGGCGGCCGGGTCCGTCGCGATTTGCCGCTGCCCGAAGTGTCCGAGTTGGAGGCGATGCGCCACTTCGTCCGGCTTTCCCAGTTCAACCACTCGATCGACACGGGCTTCTACCCCTTGGGGTCGTGCACCATGAAATACAACCCCAAGGTCAACGAGCAAGCCGCCCGGCTGCCGGGCTTTGCCTATGCCCATCCACTACAGCCAGTCGAAACCGTACAGGGGGCCTTGGAGCTTATGCACACTGTCCAGCAATGGCTGATGGAAATCGGCGGTTTCGCCGCCGTCAGCCTGCAGCCGGCCGCCGGCGCCCATGGTGAGCTGACTGGGATTCTGATGATCCGCGCGTATCACCGGTCTCGCGGGGATAAACAGCGGACCAAGATTCTGATCCCGGATTCTGCCCATGGCACCAATCCGGCTACCAGTTCGATGAGCGGTATGCAAGTGATCGAGCTGCCGTCCGATGACCGGGGCAATGTGGACCTTGAGGCGCTGCGCCAGGTGTGCGACGACACGGTCGCCGGGCTGATGCTGACCAACCCCAACACCCTCGGTCTGTTCGAAGAGCATGTCCAGCAAGTTATCGGCCTTGTGCATGACTGTGGCGGGCTGGTCTATGGCGACGGCGCCAACATGAACGCCCTGCTCGGCATCGTGCGTCCTGGCGATCTTGGCATTGACGTGCTGCACTACAACCTGCACAAGACCTTCTCGACGCCGCACGGCGGGGGTGGCCCCGGATCGGGTGCCGTCGGCGCCTCGGCAGCTCTGGCACCGTTCCTGCCGGCGCCAATCGTGGCCATGAGGGATGGTCAGTACCTGCTTGTCGAACCCGACCAGACGATAGGCCGCGTGAAGGCTTTCCATGGCCACTTTGGTATGGCCGTGCGGGCCTTTGCCTACCTGCGTATGCACGGCGCCGAAGGTCTGCGGGCCATCGCCGACCACGCCGTACTCAACGCCAACTACCTGCGGGTCCAGCTGCGCCAGCACTACCATGTTCCTTACGACCGTATCTGCATGCACGAGTTCGTGGCCGAGGGCCATTGGGAGGCGGCGCCTGACATACGCGCCCTCGACATCAGCAAACGGCTGATGGACTTCGGCTTTCATCCGCCGACCAACTACTTCCCACTGATCGTCCACGAAGCCCTGATGATCGAGCCGACCGAGACCGAAAGTCTGGAAACGCTCGACGCGTTTGCCGCGGCGATGCTCCAAATCGCTCAGGAAGCGCTCGACGACCCCGAGCTGCTTAAGACGGCGCCGCATGAAACGCCGTTTGGCCGGTTGGATGAAGTCCAGGCAGCCAAGCAGCTCGTGCTATGCTGCCGTCCAGCCGAGCTCGAGCCTGTGACGGCCCAAAGCGGATAACCGCTCCAACCCGAGGGGAATCGGAAGCGCCCGCTCAGCGGGCGCTTCCATGACTCTGGATAAGGATTGCCCCGGTTCCCCTAGGTCCAGGGCCTGGCGGCCTGTTTATGGCTTCAGCGTAGCAAGTCTGGCTCAACAAATCCTGAACATCGGACGCCAGGAAATATGTCTGCGCTGGCTAGGGGTTCGGGGCCGATGGGGTAGAATGACCCGTCCCAATGGTCAAGCCAATGAACCGCACCCATTCAGCTGAGATCGAACCGCGAGATAGGCCGCGGCCCTCGGTTGAAATCCACCTGCCGGAAGGCCGCACCTTTGAAGGCCCGCGCGGCAGTCAGCTGGAGGCCTTCCTGCGGCCGATTGAGGACCCAGAAGCGCCGACAGTGGGGGCCATCGTCAATGGCCTTCTGAAGGAATTGACCTTCCCCGTCGAAATGGAGGCCAGCGTCCGGCCAGTCACGATGGCCAGTGCCGACGGCATGCGCATCTACCGCCGCTCGCTCACATTTCTATTGGCGACTGCCTTCGAAGAATTGTTCCCCGACGGCCGGCTGTATGTTGATCACTCGATCGCCTCCGGCGGCTACTTCTGTCAGGTGAGCGGGCGCGATCAGTTGTCGGACGCCGACCTTCAGGTCCTGTCGGATCGCATGGCCGAGCTGGTCGACAGCGATCTGCCGATTGCCAAGATGGAGCTGCCGCTCAGAGCGGCGGTGGACTACTTTGCTTCCAAAGGGCAGGACGACAAGGTGCGGCTGCTGGCCCACCGCTCCAAGCCAACGATGGTGATCTACCAGGTGCTCGACCATCGCGACTACCACCATGGCTACATGGTGCCCTCCACCGGCTACCTGCGCTGGTTCGAGCTTGATCAGGCGGGCGATGGCTTCACGCTGCGGTTCCCGCGGCGGCATCGCCGGACCGAGCTGCTGCCGCCACCGGCCTATCCAAAGCTGCTAGGCACCTTTCGTCGCTACGGCGACTGGCTCGAAGCGATCGGCATCCGCAACATCGGCGCGCTGAACGACGCCTTGGTCGAGGGGCGGGGTCGCGAAATCGTCCTGGTTGCCGAAGCACTGCATGAGCGACGCATTGCCGAGATTGCCAGCCAGATCGCCGAGCACCCCAAGAACCCGAGGATTGTGCTTATCGCCGGGCCGTCGGCCTCGGGCAAGACGACGTTCGCCAAACGGCTGGCGATCCAGCTGACGGCGCAAGGCATATCGCCGTTTCCCATTGAGTTGGACAACTTCTTCGTCGATCGGGATAAGACGCCGCGCGACGAGAACGGCGACCTGAACTACGAGGCGCTGGAGGCCCTCGATCTGCCTCGCCTCAATCATGACCTGCGCCAGTTGATTGCCGGTGAGCGGGTCCGACTGCCGCACTACGATTTCGTCAGCGGCCAGCAGTCGGAAGGCGACCAGGTGCAAGCTTCAGCCGAGCACATCATCATCCTCGAAGGCATCCATGGCCTGAACCCGGATCTGGTACCTGAAATCCCGGCCGACCAGACCTTCAGGGTGTACGCTTCGGCTTTGACCCAACTAAACCTGGACAGCTACAACCGGGTCTCGACGACCGACACCCGCCTGATCCGGCGCATCGTGCGCGATGCCCGCAACCGCGGCTATTCGGCGACCGAGACGATCCGGCGTTGGGAATCGGTTCGTCGCGGCGAAAAGCGCTACATCTTCCCGTTTCAGGAGAACGCCGACGTGATGTTCAACTCGGCGCTGGTCTACGAAGGCGCTTCCCTGGCCCCCTTGGCCGAGCCGCTGCTGCGCCAGGTGTCGTACGGAACCGACGAGCACGTGGAAGCCAAACGCTTGCTGGCCTTCTTGCGCTGGTTTCTGCCGATCGACTCCGAGCTTATTCCGGATAACTCCATTTTGCGCGAGTTCATCGGCGGCTCGATCCTGCAGGCCTTCAATCCCTGGTACGGCTGACCGGTGGCCCAACCGGCCGGCGAAGGCAGATCATGACCGACCCAGCGGCGAGTTCTTCACCTTCCATCAACATTGTCGGCGCCGGCACCATGGGTTCGGGGATCGCGCTGGCTGCCTTGTACGCTGGCTTCCGCGTCGGGCTGTTCGATGTGTCCGGGCAGGTGCTCGAGCAGGCTGAGGCCTATTTGACCAGACATTTGGAACGCAAGGACCAGTTGCACGCCCGGAAGCAGCTGAGCCTGTCCACCTCCTTGAAGGCCCTGCCGCCGGCCGACTTGTGGCTTGAAGCCGTGCCCGAGAAGCTGGATCTCAAGCTTGACGTCATCGCCCAGGTCGAAAACCTGGCCGGTGATGAAGCGGTGATTGCCACCAACACCAGCACCCTTTCGGTGACGGCTCTGGCGGCCGCGGCCAATCGCCCCGGCCGCGTGGTCGGCATGCATTTCTTCAACCCGGCGGCCGTCTTGCCGCTGGTGGAAGTTGTGCGCGGCGCGGCCAGCGATCCGTCGGCGGTCGAGCGGGCTCTTGCGATCGCCCGCGCCCTGGGCAAGACACCTGTCGAAGTGGCCGATTCTCCGGGCTTCATCGTCAACCGGGTAGCCCGACCGTTCTACGGCGAAGCTTTGCGATTGCTGGGAGAGGGGGCCGCCGATGTCGCCACCATCGACCTGGCGGTCGAGTCGGTAGGCTTCAAGATGGGGCCATTTCGTCTGATGGACCTGATTGGCATCGACATCAATTTCGCTGCCGCAAGCTCGGTCTTCGAACAGACCTTCTACGAGCCCCGCTTTCGACCGCATCCGATCCAGCGGCAGATGGTTGCTCAGGGGAAGTTGGGCCGAAAGACGGGCAGCGGGTTCTACGACTACGATGACGGCTCGACCGAAGCG
>Ga0299906_10001448_pt1 | contig 20464 bp, 18 predicted proteins | sample RVTome_14_FD_200259 | JGI IMG/M metagenome (GOLD analysis project Ga0299906, IMG submission 200259) | Soil microbial communities from uranium-contaminated site in the Upper Colorado River Basin, Wyoming, United States - RVT145D125 (version 2) ...
GACGTGTGCGTCGCCGAAGCGCGGGTCGAGCTGTCGCTGCTCGTGATTGACCAGCCCCGGGAGCTCGAGGGCCTCGCCACGTTCCCCCTGCGGCAGCCGGGGCAGATCGAGGCGAAAAAAGATATCCACGTCGAGGCCGGCCTGGTGACTTGCGTGGTCCTCGATCATCGGACCGCCGCGCGGCTGGCTCATGTCGCCGACCGGCAGCAGACCGAGACCGGCAGCGTCCGTCTGCTGCGCGAGAGACTCGACGAAACGAACGAGCTCGGGGTGGCCGTAGTGGCGGTTACGCTCGAGCCTGATCGCCTGGTAACCGCGGCCGTCAGGCGGTAAGCGCGCAGCGCCGATCACGCAGCCAGCGGCGTAGCGGCCGATCGCCTCAGGCTCGCCGGCGGCAGGGCCGTCGACGTTGTCCCAGGCATGCGAGTGAAGCGTGCAGGCCAACCACAGGCTTGCGGTCCCCAGCACCAGACGGAGCCCGGAGCGCGGCAAGCTGGCCTGGTGCCGGTTCAGCAGGATCATCTGAAGACGCCTCGAAACGCAGTCGTGATACCCAGTGTACAAGAGAGCGATTGAGTGGGTGACAGCCGCGCGTCGATTGCGACTTGGCAGGCCCGGCTCGTGTGCTCGATAATAGCGCCCACCAAGCGTGGGGCCGTAGCTCAGTTGGGAGAGCGCCGCGTTCGCAATGCGGAGGTCAGGGGTTCGACCCCCCTCGGCTCCACCAATCTTTCCGTCGCAGTGAGAGTCTCGTCCTCTGGGTGAGCGACCTACCCGAAATGCAACGCAACGGCGTCGAGGCGAACGCCGTCACGCCCTTGTCGAGGCTCAGAGAATTTCTCCAGCTGGAGGCGAGCGGTGGCAGCATTCTCATGCTTGCGGCCACGGCCGCGCTGATCCTCGCAAACTCGCCATTGGGCGAGTATTACGTTCGCTTCCAGCAAATCCCCGGCTCGATCCAGGTCGGCACGTTGACGATCGCCAAGCCGCTGCTGCTCTGGGTCAACGATCTGTGGATGGCGGTGTTCTTTTTTCTCGTCGGCCTCGAGATCAAGCGCGAGTTTCTGGAAGGCCAGCTTTCGAGCCGCGCCGATATTCTGCTGCCCGCGGCCGCGGCAGTCGGCGGCATGGTTGCGCCGGCCGTCATCTATGCTTCCTTGAACTGGAACGATCCCGTCACGCTCAGCGGTTGGGCGATCCCGGTGGCGACCGACATCGCGTTTGCGCTCGGCATCCTGGCGCTGCTGGGCGCGAGGGCGCCGCTGTCCCTCAAGGTGTTGTTGACGGCGATCGCGATCATTGACGATCTCGGCGCCATCGTAGTCATCGCGGCGTTTTACACCAGCAACCTTTCCATCAGCTCGCTCGCGTTGGCGGCAACGGCGATCGCCGGCCTGGTGGCGCTCAATCGGTTGCACGTGAGCCACGTCGCCGCGTATGTCATCGTCGGTGTGATCTTGTGGGTTTGCGTCTTGAAGTCCGGCGTGCACGCGACGCTTGCGGGCGTGATCACGGCATTTGCGATACCGCTCCGGGTTCGCGACGAGGACGGACACTCGCTGCTTCGGCACCTGGAGCATGCGTTGCATCCCTGGGTCGCATTTCTCATCCTGCCGATGTTCGCCTTCGCCAATGCCGGCGTCTCGTTCGCGAACCTGGGTCTCGCCGACGTGCTGGAGCCGGCAACGCTCGGAATCGTGCTCGGCCTTCTGGTGGGCAAGCAGATCGGCGTCTTCGTTCCCCTTTGGCTCTGCATACGGTTCGGGCTCGCGCCGATGCCTGCGGGTGCGAGTTGGGCAAAGCTCTATGGGATCGCGCTGTTGTGCGGCGTCGGATTCACGATGAGCCTTTTCATCGGCGGCCTTGCCTTCGAGGCGGCGGGTTTCGACGCCCCGGTGCGTCTCGGCGTGCTCGGCGGCTCCGTGCTGGCCGCGGCCGCCGGATACGGCGTTCTTCGGTGCGCCGCGCGCGCCTGTTAGAATCGCAGGCATGCGGAAATACATCATGCTCTTCATCCTGCTCGCGGCGGCCGGCGGCGCCGGTGCCCTTTGGTACCAGGCCGGCAGCGCCCCGGGGCCCGTCGTGGAATTCCTGCAACCGACCGTGATCGGCCGCACCGGCGAGCTCATCGTCGCCGTCGAGGCGCCGAGGGGCGAGCTCAACTCGCTCGAGGTCACGCTCGAGCAGGAGGGCACGGTGATGCCGGTTTTCAGCCTGACGCCGGATTCGGCCGCCGAGCTCGAGCGCGAGGACGAGAATCGCTTCGTTCTCAGGCAGCCGATCGGCCGGGAGCGCTTCGAAGCGCTGCGTGAAGGCGTGGTGAACGTAACCGTGACGGCCGTGAGGCCGGTGCTCTTCGGCTACCGTGAAGCGACGACGGTGTCGGAAGGCGCGATCGAGGTGCGCTTGACGCCGCCGATCGTCGGCGTGCAATCGCAGTTCCACTATGTCAACCACGGCGGCTCCGAGATGGTCGTCTACCGCGTCACGCCCGCGAGCTCGGAGTCCGGCGTGCGCGTCGGCGACCGCGAGTACCCCGGGTTTCCGGCTGCCGGCGCCGGCGTCGAGGGCGCGGACGCGAGTCTGCACGCCGCCTTCTTCGCACTGCTGTGGAACCAGGAGCTGAGCACGCCGATCTCGATCTATGCCCGCGACCCATACGGCAATGAGAGCAGCGCGACGTTCGCCTATCGCGTGTTTCCCAAGCAGTTCCGCGCGAGCCGCATCAACATCGATGACAATTTCATGTCGCGCGTGGTGCCGGCGATCCTGCAGAACTCGGCCGGTTTTCGCGTCGATGACCCTGCCGACATGCTGAGCTCATATCTGCGCATCAACGGCGACCTGCGCCGCGAGAACGATGCCTTCATCGCGTCTCTGAGCGAGGGCACGTCGTCGGAGATCCTCTGGCGCGGGCCGTTCAAACAGCTCATCAACACCGCGGTCGAGTCGGGATTCGCCGACGCGCGTGACTACGTCTACCAAGGTGAGGTGGTCGACCACCAGACCCACCTGGGCTTCGATCTCGCCTCGACCGCGGCTGCGCCCGTGCTGGCTGCCAACTACGGCCGGGTCGTGCATGCGGGCTGGCTCGGTATCTACGGCAACTGCGTGATCATCGATCACGGCATGGGCTTGCAGTCGCTCTACGCGCACCTGTCCTCGATCGACGTCCAGGTCGACCAGACGGTCGATGTGGATCAGCAACTCGGCCGCAGCGGCGCGACCGGTCTCGCCGGAGGCGACCACCTCCACTTCACGATGCTTCTGCACGGCAACGCGATCACGCCGATCGACTGGTGGAGCGGCCAGTGGGTCGAGGATCGCGTGATGCGCAAGCTCCGCGACGCAGGCTGACGTCCCGCTCAGCCCAGCCCTCGAAATCTTCCCGCGCTCCCGTTCCCCTCAGGCAACGCGGCTAGGGCGGTGTGCTGCATTATGTTAGATTACCCATTATCAGGGATTATTCCAGTTGATAGAATAAATGCGGGCTTGGACGTCTTGAAGAGGCGAATAACGATGAGTACAGAGGCCTATGTCCATGTTGTCCCCCACGAGGATGAGCCCGATGTCTGGCGCCTGTCCGTGAGCTACGGGGATACGCTTGCTCAGATTCGAATTCACGGCAATCTGTGGGGTAAAGGCTCGGCCAAGGCGCAGCTGCCGTTCGAGCTCGAGAGGTTGGCCAAGGAGCTCAGCACGATCTCGGTGACGCCTTCGGCGATTCATTGGCAAAAGCTCGACTCGCGACCGCCCAGGCGGCCGACGCAAGCACACAACGGCGCAGAGCGAGACAGCAAGTAAGAGACGCGGGGTTTCCCGCCTGCGCATAGTCCGGCAGCAGATCCGCCGGGCAGGCGAAACCGCGCGCCAGCGTTCCCCGACCCTTGAATTCGGCCGCTGAGAACCCATCTCCGAGCTATGCAAACCACGCCGGGGATCTACCGCAATGACTGAGCTTTCGAACGCCCCTGACGAGAGCCGGGAGCCGCCGGCGTCGCGCCTGACAGACGACGTGCTGCTGATCTTGCCGGTCCGCAACGTGGTCGTCTTTCCGGGCGCCGTCACGCAGGTCGCGCTCGGCCGCGAGCTTTCGATCGCGGCGGCCAAGGAAGCCGTCTCGACCGAGCGCAAGCTCGGCATTCTGCTGCAGCGCGAGCCGAGCGTGGACACGCCGGCGCCCACCGATCTCTACGACATCGGCACCGTCGTCAGCGTCGCGCGTTACATGAAGGCGCGCAACGGCATGCACCACTTGATCTGCCAGGGTGAGCAGCGCTTCCGCGCGCTCGACTTCATCCCGGGGCTGCCTTTTCTCGCGGCGCGCTACGACACGCTCGCCGAGCCCGAGGATCACACGCCCGAGACCGAGGCACTGATGGCGCACGTCAAGCAGCTGGCCGCGACGGCCATCGAGCTGTTGCCGCAGGCGCCGCCGGAGCTCAGCACGGCGCTGACGACCATCGAGTCGCCCGGATTGCTCGCCGATCTGATCGCCGGGCTCATCGACATCAGCCCCGCCGAGAAGCAAGACATTCTCGAAATCATCGACGTGCGGACGCGCTTGCAGAAGGTCGCCGACCTGGTCGCGCATCACGTGCAGGTCTTGAAGCTGTCGCGGGAGCTCGACGAGCAAACGCAGGAAAAGCTCAGCGCGCGGCAGCGCGAGTATCTGCTGCGCGAGCAGATGAAGACCATACAAGAGGAGCTCGGCGAGGACGACAACGGCTCGGAGCTCGCGGAGCTGGAGCGCTCGATTCAGGACGCGGGCATGCCCGAGGAAGCCGAGCTGCAGGCGAAGAAGGAGCTCAAGCGGCTCAAGAGCATGCCCGATGCCGCGGCGGAGCATTCGGTGCTGCGCACCTATCTCGACTGGCTCGTCTCCTTGCCGTGGAAGGCCGATGCCGAGGCGGACATCGACATTGCACGCGCCCGCGAGATTCTCGACGAGGATCATTACGGTTTGCCGAAGGTCAAGCGCCGCATATTGGAGTACCTCGCGGTGCGCAAGCTCAATCCCGAAGGCCGAAGCCCGATTCTGTGCTTCGTCGGCCCGCCGGGTGTCGGCAAGACGTCCCTGGGCCAAAGCATCGCCAGGGCCCTGGGGCTCAAGTTCGCCCGCGCCAGTCTCGGCGGCGTGCACGACGAGGCGGAGATTCGCGGTCACCGGCGCACCTACGTAGGCTCCATGCCCGGCACGATCATCCAGAGCATTCGCAAGGCCGGAACGCGTAACCCCGTTTTCATGCTCGACGAGCTCGACAAGCTCGGCGTCGGCTTTCACGGCGATCCGTCGTCGGCGCTGCTCGAGGTTCTCGATCCGGAGCAGAACTCGACCTTTCGTGATCACTACCTCGACGTGGCGTTCGATCTGAGCCGTGTGTTCTTCATCGGCACGGCGAACGTGCTCGATGCGATTCCGGGCCCGTTGCGCGACCGCATCGAAGTCATCGAGCTGACGGGCTACACGGTCCAGGAAAAGCTCGAGATCGCCAAGCGCTATCTGGTTACACGGCAGCTCAAGGCCAACGGCTTGAGGGAATCGCAGGCGCAGATCGACGATGAGGCGATTCTCGGTCTGATCGAGGGTTACACGCGCGAAGCCGGAGTGCGCAACCTCGAGCGCGAGATCGGTGCGGTGCTGAGGAACGTGGCCATGAAGATTTCCGAGGGCCGGACGGACTCGGTCGCCGTCGGCATCACCGACCTGCACGATATTCTCGGCGCGCCGCGCTTCGAGAGCGAGCTCAAGCTGCGCACGAGTGTACCGGGCGTCGCCACGGGCCTCGCCTGGACGCCGGTCGGCGGCGAGGTGCTGTTCATCGAGGCCACGGCCGTGCCCGGGAAGGGCACGCTGATCCTGACGGGCCAGCTCGGCGAGGTCATGAAGGAGAGCGCGCAGGCGGCAGTCAGTCTGGCCAAGGGGCGCTTGCACAGGCTCGGAGTCGAGCGGACCTTCCTCGAGGAGAACGATCTGCACATCCACATCCCCGCCGGCGCGATCCCCAAGGACGGGCCGAGCGCGGGCACGGCGATGTTCGTCGCCGTCGCTTCGCTGCTCACCGGCCGCACGGTTCGCAACGATGTGGCGATGACGGGAGAGATCAGCCTCAGGGGACTCGTGCTCCCGGTCGGCGGAATCAAAGAGAAGGTACTGGGCGCTCACCGGGCCGGGATCCGCACCGTGCTGTTGCCGGCCCGCAATCGCAAGGACTTGGACGATGTCCCGGAATCGGCGCGCGAGGACCTTCAGTTCGTCTGGCTCGAGACCGTCGACGACGCGCTGGCGGCAGCGCTCGAGCCGGTCGCCGGCGACGGCACCTCGACGGATTCCGAAGCTGCTTGAGGGTGTTACATTTGGTTTCGTAATGAAACCTTAAATAATTTCCCGTAAGTTACTAAGAAATCGGGGATTGCGGGGCATCCATGGGTAGCAAAGGACAGACGGGAATCCGCCGGATCATCAGCGCGGGCTTCAATTCGGTAGCCGGCCTCAAGGCGGCATGGCAAGGCGAGGCGGCGTTTCGCCAGGAATGCGTGCTGCTGGCGGTGATGTTTCCGGCGGCCTTCTGGGTAGGCGGAAACGCGGCGGAATGGTCGCTGCTGATCGGCAGCGGCCTGATCGTTCTCCTCACCGAGCTCTTGAACACCGCGGTCGAGGCGACCGTGGATCGCGTCGGCACCGATCATCACAGCTTGTCGGGCCAAGCCAAAGACCTCGGCTCGGCGGCGGTGCTCGTCTCCCTGCTGCTGCTCGGCGTCGTCTGGGGGATGATCGCCTGGCAGAACTTCGCCTGACGGCGCCGCACGCTCGTGCGGACTCAGGCGGTGAGCAGCCGTGCGATTTGCAGGCTCGAGGTGCCCAAGATGCCGCCGAGCACCGCGCCCGCGGCGACGTCGGTCGGATAGTGCAGGCCGAGAACGACGCGGGAAAGGGCCACGAGCAGCGTAAACGCTACCACTAGCGGGGCCAGCTCCGGGACGTAGTGCGTCAGCATCAACGAAAACGACACGGCGTGCAGCGTGTGCCCCGAAGGGAAACTGTACTTGTCCAGCGGCGCGCAGGCGCAGTGAATGCCGGAATACGTCACGAACGGTCGTTCGCGAACCGCGTATTGCTTGATGATCTTGTAGCCGACGACGCCGATGCCGCCGGTAGCCAGCATGTGGACGGCGGGCAACAACCCGTAGCGGCCGTTGAGCCACACCTGCAACGCGATCAGCGCGTACCAGAAAGCGCCGTCGCCGAGGCGGCTGACGACACTGAAGAGCTGGCGGACAGCAGTGCGCCGGCTGCTGCGGTTCATATACCGGCAGAGCCTGAGCTCCAGGCGGTCGAAGCGCCCGAATGAGGCTGCCAAGAGTCTAGCCATTGGGTACTCGTCCGGTATCCATACCAGGCGCCCAGCATCGAGCGCGGGCATGACACCAGGATGGCAGTTTTATGAACTTTTTTTGTCTTTTTAGGTGCTTATGACATATTTCTCGATCTGGGTTACATTTGCCGCTTAACCTGTATTCGCCAGCCGCCCCATTGACCAACGACGAGCGCTACCGCGTCCTTTTTCTCTGCACCGGCAACTCGGCACGCAGCATCATGGCGGAGTGCATACTCAATCGAGAGGGCGGCGACCGCTTTGTCGCGTTCAGCGCAGGGAGCGATCCCAAGGGAGCGATTCATCCGCGGGCCAAGGCTTTGCTGGAGCGCAAGAACTACGTCGTCGATGGGCTCCGCTCCAAGAGCTGGGCCGAGTTTTCTGAGGCGGGCATGCGCCCGGTCGATTTCGTCATCACCGTATGCGATCGAGCGGCGAAGGAAAGCTGCCCGGTATGGCCCGGCCGGCCGATGAGCGCCCACTGGGGCGTACCGGATCCGGCGGCCGTGGCGGGAACCGAGGCGGAAGAAGCTCTGGCTTTCGCCGAGGCCTATCGCATGCTCTGGAAGTGTATCGGCATCTTCGTCAATCTGCCGATGGCCTCGCTCGACAGGATGAGCCTGCAGCGACGCCTCGAGGAGATCGGCCGCGCGAAAGCCTAGGGGCTCGCGGGCGCGGATCGAGCCTGTTTCCAAACGGCGCAATATAGCTCGAGCAGCTTTTGCGCCATTGCGCCGCTGGACCAGTGCGTTGCCACGAAGCGCTGCCCGGCCTCGCCGAGTCGTTTTCGCAGGGTCTGGTCGCGCAGCACTCGGACAACCGCATCGGCGAACGGCTGCCTCTCCTCCGGCGCGACGATCGCGCCAGGCTCGCCGTGCTCGAGTAAATCCTTAGTGCCCAGGACCGCGGTCGACACCACCGGCGTTCCGGAAGCCATCGCCTCGAGCAAGACCAAGCCCTGGGTTTCGGTCCTCGAGGCGAAGGTAAACACGTCGGCGCTCTTGTAGCAGTCGAGCAAGGATTTTTCGCGCTCGAGGTAGCCGATGAACATCACGCTATCGTCGAGGCCCTGCTTCTCGGCGCGGCGGCGCAGCGAGCCGAGCGCCGGGCCGTCGCCTGCGACGATGAAGAGCGCATCGGGCACCTGCCGTCGCACCTCGACGAACACGTCGATGAGGAACTCGATGTTCTTCTCGAATGCAACTCTGCCGACGTGCAACACCAGCGGGCGCTCGGGCGGAATCCGATGCGTGCTGCGAAACCGAGAGCCGTCGCCGGAGCGGAAGATATCCAGCTCGAGGCCGGTGCCGATGATCTTAAGCGGCGCCGTGACTCCGTATTCCCGGAGCACGTCCGCCATCGGCGCCGAAGGAGAGACGACGGCGTCGACCGCATTGCATTGCGCTTTGGAAACGGCGCGCGCGATCGGGCGAAATGCTCGGCGGGGCACGAACGGCATGTAGTGATGGAAATATTCCTCGAAATACGTGTGATAGGTCTCGATGACCTTGACACCCAGCTCCCGGGCCAGCTTGACGCCGGTCCGGTGGGCGAGAAACGGCGTTTGAATATGGATCAGGTCGAACTGGCGCGCGAGAGCGCGGCAGCTTGCTTTGAGCCGGCGCGGTCGCATGAGCCGGTCTTCAGCGTCGAAGGGCACCGTCCACGCATCGACGCGCGTGACGTCGCCGTCGTCGTCGAACGCCTGCGGATAGCGCGGCGCCACCAGCAGCGTGCGGCAACCCAGCTTCGCGAGCTCGCGGCGAAAGGTCTGAATGGATGTCGACACACCGTTGATGCGCGGGAAATAGACGTCCGACAGCATCAACACTCGCGGCAGCTCTCGGTCGGCGGTCACGCGCGCACCTTGCCCACTGATTGTTAAGAAACGATGACAACTTTTTGCCGTCGCCGGAGTACGCCAGCTTGTAACAAGAATATCAAGCTGCGGTGTTACAAGGCGGTCTCGAGATGGAGCCGTCCAATTGAAGATCGCCATCGCTACCGATGCCTGGAGGCCGCAGGTCAACGGCGTCGTCACGACCTTGAGCACGACCCGAGATCGCCTCGAGCAGGCGGGACACGAGGTCCTGGTGCTCTCGCCCGACGGGCACCGTACCGTGCCCTGTCCGATGTATCCGGAGATCAGATTGGCGATCTTTCCGAAGCGGCGCGTCGAGGCGCCGCTTCGGGAATTCGAGCCGGATGCCATTCACATCGCTACCGAGGGCCCACTGGGGGTGTGTGCCCGACGGTTCTGCACCGCTCGAGGGCTCGCGTTCACCACGTCCTATCACACGCAATTTCCAAAATACGTTCGCGCGAGAGTGCCGATCCCCGAAGCCTGGTCGTATGCATACTTGCGCCGCCATCACCGCGCGGCGCGGCGAACCCTCGTCGCAACCGCGCACCAGCGTCAAGAGCTGTTGAACCAGGGATTCGAGAATGTCGTCATCTGGACGCGCGGCGTCGACGCCAAGCTGTTCTCGCCATGTCATCGGCAAACGCTCGACGCGGGCGGACCGATTTTCCTCTATGCGGGGAGGGTCGCCGTTGAGAAGAATCTCGAGGCGTTTCTTCGCCTGGAGCTACCGGGAACCAAGTTCGTCGTCGGCGACGGACCGGATCTCGCCAGCCTGCAACGGGAATTCCCCGAGGCGCGCTTCGTCGGCTACAAGTTCGGCCTCGATCTCGCCAGGTATCTCGCTGCCGCGGACGTATTCGTGTTTCCGAGCCGGACCGACACCTTCGGTCTGGTCATGTTGGAGGCGATGGCCTGCGGCACGCCGGTCGCTGCATTTCCGATCACCGGCCCGATCGACGTCGTCGCGGACGGCGTGACCGGAGTGCTCGACGACGATCTGCGTTCGGCATCAATCGCGGCATTGGAAATCGACCGCCGGCATTGCCGTGACTACGCGATGGAACGGACATGGGAAAAGGCGACCGAGCAGTTCCTGTCACACCTCGTCGCCGCGAAGTCGGGTGAGGATCTGGGCGCTTGCGTTGCCGCAAACCCCGCATAAAGATCCGGCTCGATCCTCGCGGGCCCCGGGATCGAGCCGGGAGCACACGGAGGCTAAGGTGCTTAAGGTGAGGATGCCTGCGATACTTACTGATTCCAAGAGTAAAGCTACGGTAGCTGTGCCAGATGACGCGGATTTGAATCTTTTGTTGTCGTTCGATGAAGGGCATGCGCCGCGGCCGCTTGCAGCGATCCCGATTGGGTAGCCTAGGGTCCGGTCGGAATCCGTACGAATCAAGCAAAAACAATACGCTGGATGAGCTAGCTCAGCGTGAATCTCGGCGTCTTCCGGTAATCGAGCAGAAACAATAGACCGTCTCTCGGCTTTGCGTTAGGCTCGACTCAAAACACGGCGCGATTGCATTCTCGCCAACAACTGGCCAGGCGGATTTTCATGGGGAACGACAAACAGGGCACGGATAACGCTCGCTCCGAGCGCTTGGATTCATCGCGCGACCGCGACGACGGGGCGAGGTCGGTGACCGACCTCATCGATATCATCGAAAGAACCGCCTTCGAGCGCTATCTCTCGGATCGCAAAACGCGGGCACAGCTTCGCTGGTCGGAGGCTTCTCCTTCTCGGGCCGAAATCTAGAAAGCTCCCGGAACCCATCTCGAACTGGCTCGAAAAGCTGCGTCACGGTGAGATCGTGATCATCGACGGCGGAACCGGTAGCGAGCTCAAACGCCGCGGCATCGAGCACGATCCCGTCTACTGGAGCGCCGTCACTTCGTGTGACCACAAGGCCGTTCTGCGCGCCGTTCACGGCGACTACATTCGTGCCGGTGCCGAGGTGATCACGGCCAACACTTTTGCCACGGCACGGTACGTGCTCGCTGCGGCGGGCTTGAGCGCATGCTTCGCCGCGATCAATCGTCTCGCGGTCGAAGCGGCTTGCGAGACCCGCGATGCGCTGGACCGGCACGTCGCTATTGCGGGCTCGATCTCCTGTCTTCCACCCCGGCTCGATGCCCGAGCTTATCCAACGCCCGACGTCGAACGCGACACCTACCGGGAGCTCGCCGATTTTCTTGCCGAGGCGGGGGTCGACCTGCTCGCGCTGGAGATGATGCAGGATCCGCATCACGGCGCGATGGCGGCTGCCGCGGCTGCCGCCACGGGTTTGCCGTTCTGGCTCGGCGTCAGCGCGAGACTGATCGAAGGCCGGCTCGTCGGTTTCGATTGCGCCGAGACGGCGCTCGAGGACACGCTCGATCGTTTGCTCGAGTTCGGGCCGAGCGTCGTCAACGTCATGCACACGCCGATGGATGCCATCGGCCCGGCGCTCGCGCTCGTCCGGGAGCTTTGGTCCGGGCCCACGGGAGCCTATCCGGAGCTCGAAGACGCGCCGGCACGCATCACACCGGAAGCGCTGGTTGCGGCGGCGGAGACATGGGTGCGCGACGGCGCGCGCCTGCTGGGAGGCTGCTGCGGCGCCGGGCCGGAGCACATCCAAGCCTTGAGCGACGCCCGAGCGCGTCTCGCCGGAGCACGCGGCTATAATAGGAATCTGCTCGACTCAGCTCAGGAAACAAACTCATGAGAATCATGCTGCCGGCAGCGGTCGCCGCGCTGGGCGTATTCGCCGCCAACGTAGGCCAGAGCCAAGTGCCGATGACTCCAGACACGCCCTTCAAGCTCGCGACCTTCGCGACCGACGGGCCGGACCGCCTCGGCATGCTGATCGGCGACCAGCTCGTCGACTTGCATCAGGCGAACGTCTACGTCGTCGAGGAAGCGAGGCTCACGGCGGTCGAGCTTCCCAGCGACATGAGAACACTCATCGAGCGCTCCGAAGCCTTGATGCCGCGGCTGTTTCAGATCGCAAACTTTCTCGGCGGCAGAATGGGAGAGATCGATTTCGCGATGAGCCCGGCCGACGTCTCTCTTCGCGCGCCGATCAAGTATCCGTGGAATTTGCTCGCGGCCGCTCAGAATTACCGCGCCCACGCTCGTGAGATGGGCGGCTCCACCGAAGTCGATCCGGACGAGAGGAACCCGTATCTGTTCGCCAAGTCGCCGCGCTCGACGATCATCGATCCCGGACAGACGTTTGTGATTCCGCCCGGGCGAAACACGATCGACTGGGAAGGGGAGTTCTCGGTCGTGCTCGGCCGCGAGGCGAAGAACCTCACGCTCGACGACGCGATGGACTACGTTTTCGGTTTCACCGTCGTTTACGACTTGAGCGATCGGGCCGCGCAGATCCCAACGGAAGGCCCGTACGACCAAGACTGGTTTCCCGGTAAGAGCCTGGACGACGCCGCGCCGATGGGTCCGTATCTCGTGCCCAAGGAATTTCTGCCGAACTACGGCCGCCTGCGTTTGATCACGCGGGTCAACGGCGAGGTCATGCAGGACTCGGATACTTCCTATCTCATTCACGACGTCGAGCACTTGTTGCGCTACGCGACTTCCGTCATGACACTCTGGCCCGGCGACGTGATCGCGACCGGCACGCCCTCGGGCGTCGGGCACGGACGCAATCCGCGCGTGTACCTCAAGCCCGGCGACGTCGTCGAAATCGAGGTGGAGGGCATCGGCACGCTCGTGACGCCGATACAGTGAGTCTACGGCTGAGCTTGGCGGCGCTCGCGGTCTGCGCCGCGACGGCAGGCTATGCGCAGTCCGACGATACTACGGCACCCGAGGATGCCGCCGCCCTGACGGGGCTCAAGGCGGAAGCCGTCGATGCGGTCGAGGCGCGCCGCAAGCTCACGCAGGAGATCAACGACAGCCTGTTCTCTTTCTCCGAGCTCGGATTCCAGGAGTTCGAGACGCAGCGTTACCTGACCAGGCTGCTTCAGGCCAACGGCTTCGAGGTCGAGCAGGGCGTTGCCGGGATGCCTTCGGCCTGGTGGGCGCGCTGGGGTGAAGGCCGGCCGGTCATTGCGCTCGGCTCCGACGTCGACGGGATCCCCAAGGCGTCTCAAGTTCCGGGCGTCGCCTATCGGCAAGCGCTCGTCGAAGGCGCGCCGGGGCACGGCGAGGGGCATAACTCCGGACAGGCCGTCAACGTCACGGCAGCTCTCGCCGTCAAGGACATCATGCAGCGCGAGAATCTCGACGGCACCATCGTGCTGTGGCCCGGGATTGCCGAGGAGCTGCTCGCGGCCAAGGCGTGGTTCGCGAGGGACGGGCTTTTCGAGGACGTCGACGCCGTGCTGTTCACCCACGTCGGCGACAATCTCGGCGTGAGCTGGGGAGCCGCCCGCGGCACGGGGCTCGTCTCGGTGGAGTATTCGTTCGAGGGCGTTGCGGCGCACGGTGCCGGTGATCCATGGCGCGGCCGCAGCGCGCTCGACGCCGTCGAGCTCATGAACGTCGCTTGGAATTTTCGCCGCGAGCATCTGCATCCGCTGCAACGCTCCCACTACGTCATCGTCGACGGCGGCGATCAGCCGAACGTCGTCCCGCCCGCGGCGACGGTGTGGTATTTCATTCGCGAAATCACCGCCGACGGCATTCGCGAGAACTTCGAGACGCTGCACCGGATCGCCGAGGGCGCCGCGCTCATGACCGATACGACTCTGAGCCGCCGAATCATCGGCGCCGCCTGGCCGCGGCATTTCAACAAGCCGATTGCGCTTGCGATGGGAAGGAACATTGCAGCCGTGGGCTTGCCGCAGTGGTCCGACGACGATCAGCGTTACGCGCGGGCGTTGCAGGAATTGCTCGAGGTCGAGGAAATCACCGGTCTTGCGACAGAGCTCGAAGCCGTCGAGGAGCCCGCCGAGGATCCGGTGTCCGGCGGCTCCGACGACATCGGCGACGTGTCCTGGAACGTGCCGACGGTCACGCTTCGCTACCCGTCGAACATCGAAGGGTTGCCGGGACATCATTGGTCGAGAGCCATGGCGATGGCGACGCCGATCGCTCACAAGGGCGCGACCGCCGGCGCGAAGGTTCTCGCGGCGACGATGCTGGATCTGATCGAGAACCCGGCGCTGCTCGAGGAGGCCTGGAGCTATTTTCGCGACGAGCAGCTCGAGGACACGACCTACGAGCCCTTCATCGGCCCCGATGATCCGCCCGCGATCGAGAAGAACCGCGAGACCATGGCCGAGTTCAAGCAGCGACTCGCGGAGTACTACTACGACCCTGCGCGTTACGAGACTTATCTAGAGCAGCTCAGCGTCGAGTATCCCCAGTTCGAGCGGCCCTAGCAGGCGCGGCCAGTCAGGCTACCTGTTCCCGCTATAAAGGCCTATCTCCACGCTGCCGTTGCCGCTGCAACTGCTTTCACCGTAGCGAGCGAACTTCTGGCCTCTCTGCCCCGAATCCACTTCTCCGGTGTAGATGTTTCCTTGCGAATCGACGGCTAAGGCATGTATCCAATGGAACTCGCCGACCTGGCGGCCGGACCGGCCGATCCGATCGAGCTCTTGATAGTTCTCCCGATTGACGATGTAGAACGTTCCATTGGCCAGATCCCCCACGTACAGGCACGTTTGCCCGGGATCCGTCGACAACGCCGCTGAGACGGCAGTGCCATTCGCGTAGCTCGGCGGGGCCACATGAATTTCCGCGACAAAGCCGCACTTGCCGGGCTCGGCGTTCGGATTCGAGCACGGCCCACCGACCTCGTCGACGTCGAAGATCTGAATACGATTGTTGCCGCGATCGCAGGCGTAGAGCAGGCCGTCCGAGCTCACGATCGCGCAGTGCATGGGGCTGCGGAAGAACATCGGCGTCATGTTGCCGGCCTGCAAGTCGGCGGCCCACGGCCCCGCGTCATAAGGGTCGATCTCGGTGCCTTCGGGATCGTCGACAGGGTTTTGTCCATAGGCGCCGAAATGGCCGACATATTGGCCGGTTTCGGCGTCGACGATCAGAATGCGCCGGTTGCCGTAGCCGTCGGCGACATACAGGTGGTTGGTGCTCGGGTCGACGCTCATGTCGGCGACCAGGTAGGGCTGCGGCGTGCCGTTGGGGCCGCCGTTGGTGTCCTCGCTGTTCGGGCCCTCCATCCCCGCGTAGCCGATCTGATAGACGAACTCGCCCTCGGCCGTAAATTTCAGGACGTGCGAGTCGTCTCCGAACGTGGCGGCCCATGGGAACTGCCCGGTCCAGTTCGTGCCGTTGCCGGAGATGTACACGAAGTCGTTGTGGTCGACGAAGATGCCATGCTCGCGGCCGGGCCAAACGCAACCGTCCTCGACGCGGCAGTTGTTCTCCAGAAATCCCGGATCTTGAGGCCCGCCCCAGCTATCGAGGAGATTTCCCTCGGTGTCGAATTTGAGCACGGAAGGCGCGGGCACGCAGCAACCCGCCGATTGCTCCGCAAAGGGCCGCGGATTGCCGAGGCCGTCGACCGGGACGCCGTCGGCGTTGGTGCCCGTCACTCCCAAGCCGGCGACGGCACTGGGTTCCAGGGACCGGGGCCGATGATAAACCCAGATGTTGTCGTGCTGATCGACGGCGATCCCTCCGACCTGGCCGATACGCCAATTGTTGGGCAACGGCTTCGGCCAGCTGGGATCGACGATGAAGCTCGGCGCCGATGCGCCTTCAGCGAGCCTCGGAGCCGATCGCGCGGCTATGCGCTCGATGACTTCGCTCGAGAGCAATGCCGATGCCTCTTCCGACTCTCCGTTCATTTGGCAGGAGGCCGCGAATACGCCGACTAGGAATGTCAAGAGACCGGTGAGCAGCACACGTGTTCTGGTAGCCATTTCCCCCCCCAGGATCACCTCGAATTCGCGGCGGCGGAGAATGAGATCGATTCCGCCTCGCGCCGTTCGAGGTTTGTCACCGAAACGTCAACATCATACTACGGTAAAATCAGGGCTGCCCGCGACCTTGAGCGATTGGGCCGTGAGTTTCGTTGAGTCTGAGAAAGTGTCGGACGCCAATATCATCGGGGGTTTGTCGGGCGGAGCCATGATCGGTTTCGCCAGCGTGCTCCTGTTGCTGATGATCGGGCGCATAGCAGGTATCTCTGGAATTCTCGGCGGTGTGATCACGTTCGGGGCGGCGAAGGACGTGCCGTGGCGAGCCGCCTTCATTGCAGGCTTGATTCTCGGTGCGGCGCTCTACAGGCTGATCTGGGGGCCCTTGCCGCTGCAATTGCAGGTAGAGGGGACCGTGCTCGCCATCGCCGGCATCTTGGTGGGTGTCGGCACGCGAGTAAGCTCCGGTTGCACGTCCGGTCATGGCGTCTGTGGGCTGGCCAGACGATCGAAGCGATCCGTCGCCGCCACGTTCATCTTCATGGGCGCGGCCATGCTCACTGTCTATGTCACCCGGCAGGTGATGTCATGAATACGATCCTGGCCGCATTGGTTTCGGGGGTAATTTTTGGTCTGGGGTTGTGCGTGTCCGAGATGGTTAATCCGAGACGGGTAATAGGGTTCCTCGATGTGTTCGGAGCCTGGGACGCAACCCTGCTGGCTGTCATGGCCGCAGCAGTGACGGTCACCGGCATCGCGTTTCCGTTGGTGCTGAAACGAGCGAGACCGGTATTGACGGAAAGGTTCGTCGTGCCTGAAAAAACCGACATCGATCTACGGCTGATCACCGGCAGCGTGCTGTTCGGCATTGGTTGGGGGCTCGCGGGCCTGTGTCCCGGGCCGGCGATTGCCGCGTTGGCGTCATTGTCGCCATCCATCCTGATGTTTGTGGCCGCCATGATCGGCGGGCAGTGGCTAGCTTCCAGGTTCGAACGACAGGCGAGCACTCGAGGGTAGCCGGGTTGACGCCAGCCAGGCCCAAAGCGCCGCTCCGGCGCCGACCAGCAGGTTGCTCAAGGAGGCGGCGACGAAAACGCCCGTGATGCCGAACAGCGCCCGTCCTGCGAGAGCCAGCGGTATATAGATCACGACCATCCGCGTGACCGAGATCACCGTTGCGGGCAGCGGCCGGCCGAGGCCGTTGAAGGCGGCGTTGACGATCATGATGATGCCGGCCGCGCCGTAGCTCAGCGGCACGATCCAGAGATAGGTCGCGGCGACACGCACGACCTCGGCCGATCCCGAGAACAGGCGCGCGAGCGGGATCGCGAGAGCGCCGACGGCGAGCGCGAGTAACGTGCCGAGAGCCAGACAAAAAACGAAGCAAAGCTTGAGCGCAAGCAGAATTCGGTCGCGCCGCGCGGCACCCAAGTTCTGTCCGACGAACGGTCCGATGATTCCGGACATCGCGTAGAAGATGATCAGCGAGAACATTTCGATGCGGATTGCGACGCCGAGCCCAGCGACCGCATCGGCGCCGAAGCTCGCAACCAGCGCGACGATGACGCCGTTCGCTACCGGGATGATGACGTTCGTCCCCGCGGCGGGCAGCCCGACATGCAGGATGCCCGCCCACGATGCCCAGAGCCGCTCGGCAGGAACCCGGATCGTGGTGAGCAAGCCGAGGCGCGCATGCAGGATCCACAGCGACCCGACGAGCATCACCGCGCGCGCCAGCACGGTCGCATAGGCGGCGCCGGCGAGTTCCAGGCGCGGGAAGCCGGCCAGACCGAAGATCAACAGCGGATCGAGCAAGACGTTGAGCACCGAGCTTGCGATCAGCAATCGTCCGGGAGTTTTCGCGTCGCCCGTCGCCCGCAAGGTCGACATGGCCACCATGGGCACGAGGAAGAATACGAGACCGGCATACCACGGTGCCATGTACTCTCGAACGAGCGGCAGCAGCTCGTCGGATGCGCCCAGAAGCCGGAACACGGGTTCGATGCTCAAGTATCCGAGCAGCGACAACGCGCCGGTGATCAGCGTCGCGAGAACCAACGCGTCGGTCGTGAGGCGCCGCATCTTTTCTTCGTCGTCCCGGCCTGCAGCGCGGGCGATGACCGATGACGTGCCGGCGCTCAAGCCGATCGCCACGCTCATGAGCGTCATCACGACCGGAAACGTGAAGCTCATCGCCGCCAGCTCCGCGGTGCCGAGCCGGCCGACGAACCAGGTGTCGACGACGTTGAAGCTCATCATCGCGAAGATGCCCCAGATCGTCGGCACCGTGAGCTCGCGCAGGCGCTGGCCGACCGGCCCCTGCGTGAGCTTGGCCTTGGGGGAGCTCAATGAACCGGCGGATCGATGACGGCGTAGCGCACGAGGTAGTAGCGATATTGGATTGCGTTGCGGATATTCGCGGCGATGATCCCATGAAGCTCCGGATCCCAATGGCCCCAGCGCTCCACGAACGCCTCCGCGCCGCCCGCATCGCCCTCGTGCTGGATTGCGAGCACCTCGGTGAGCAGGTTGCCGACGACCTCGTCATACAGCTCGTAGTGGATTTGCATGCGCCCGGAAGCCTCGTCGAATTCGAGCAGGCCGTTCTCGAGGTAGTAGTTCCATTGCATGAGCTGCATCGTCTGATACGGCTGCGAGCGGCGCGGCTGATTGGCCTGGAGCACGCGCAGAATGCCGCCCGCGTGCAGCGACCGCAGCTCCGTCGTGTCGAGATAACCGATATCGCGCAGATAACTCGCCGTATAGAGCGAAACGAGGTCGGCCTTCATTTCCTCGAAGAGATCGGCGAACTGTTGTAAGGCCTGATCGAGATCGCGGCCGTCGCGCGTGACATCCACGCCGAGGTAGTGTCCGACCTCGTGCCACAGAGTGCGCTGAAAGGTGCCTTCCAAGGTCAGGTCGTCGCGGAACTGCGGACCGGTTGCCGCGGCGAGGCGCCGCCGGCCCTGCTCGAAGATAGCCGCATTGGTCATGATGTTGTAGCGCAGCAGGATTGTTCTGCCGTACTTGCGCGAATGATTCGCGTCATTGGGCAGTATCGTCGCCGTATTCGCGCCGCGCGATTGGCCGAAGTCGGCGATCACGTGGTAGACGCCGACGGGTATCTCGGTGCGCACGCGGCGGTGAGCGTCGTACGGCAGCCGGTCCTCGATGGCCTGCAGATTCGTCAGCGCTCGAGCCAGCGAGGCGCTGCGCTCCCGATCGCGCAGCAACACGTTCATGCCGAAAAACGTCTTCACGCCGAACAGCGCGTCATCGTAGGTCTCGTAGCTGCCGATCTGCGCGTTCAGCGGGCCGAAAGTGCCCGTGACCCAAGCGGCGTCGCCGCCCTCGTAGTCGTCGCTGAGCAAATCGCGCGCGCGAAGCCTGAGGTAAGCGGCGAAGTCCGAGTCCGTCGCTTGCAGCAGATCCGCCGCTTCCCACAGCAGGTCATAGACGCGCAGCAGCGAAGGTGCCCAGGCGACCGAGTAGGGCACGGCATAGATCGCGCTTTGATCCGGCGATTGAACGAGACGCGCGAGGCGCTCGCTCAAGCCGGGATGCAAGGTGCCGAGAACCGGGTAATCCTGCAGCGAGCCGATGTCCTCGCGAAGGTTCGCGACTGTCGCACGTCTGACGACGGTGCGCCCCTCGAGCAAGTCTCCGGTATCGTTGCGGATCGCAATGAACGCGTCGATCTCTTCAGCGGTGATGCCTTCTGGGTAGACGGCCTTGCCCGGCGTTTCGGCCCGGGCCGGCAAGAACGGCAAGCGCTCGTTCTCCAGTGTCGTTGCGATCGGCCCCTTGAACAGGCGGTAGAGCCTCTGGAGATTGTCTATCGCCATCGGCGAATCGGTCGTCACGAGCTCGTTCAGGGTCTCGAAGGCCTCGAGCGCCTGCGGATGCATCTGATCCTCGTAGAGGCTCTGAAGAATGCTGCCGGCTTCGATCAAGCGCTGCACGGCTTGGAGCTCGGCGCCGCTCAGGGCCGTCAAATCCGGCGCCAGGGTGATCTCCAAGGCGTTGTCGAGCAGAGGCTGCGAAAGATCCGTTCCCCAATAGCCTTCGCCGAGCTGCCCGAAGACCACGCCAGTCCAACCGAAAGCAACGGCGGCGGCCAGGGTGCTGCCGCGGAGACGGGCTGACGGGCTTTGCGAGTTCACGGTATCAGTGTGCCGCCTGGGGGGGGCTTGTAGGCCGCATCCCGAGACATTTTCGATCATCATACGATAAATGCGCTCGCTAAGAACTGCAGAAAGGGGACGAATTGAGTAAACTTTGTTTTCCGCACACGCTATCGACATAACAACAATAGCGAACATAAGCTGGGAGACTACGCCGCATGTCCACGAGATATTCCGCCGAATCGCCGCATCGCATCCGCCGCCTG